>JACCDP010344726.1_pt1 | contig 30916 bp, 54 predicted proteins | sample 7445841 | NCBI WGS metagenome assembly JACCDP01 (sample SAMN15323441, study PRJNA562643) | freshwater metagenome | isolation source: river surface water | place: USA:Blue River Watershed | collected 2017-08-17 | reverse complement strand
TTGCTAAATCTAGTACATTATTTATATTGCTATTATCCCTTTTATAAGTTTTTATAAAATTATCTAAAGTTTTTTCATCTATAAACTGATTAGGTTTAAATCCAGCTGCTTTTCTTAATACCATTATTCTTGAGTGCATTTCATCTTCATTAGCAAATTCATTATAATTAGTATTATATGGTGAAGTTTTTGAAAATGCTGATGGTGATTTTAATTCATTCTTAACTATATCCTTATGTACTGTTCTCATAGTAGAAGGAAAGTTATTTAAGTAATGATTTTTTTCATGTAAATCAACATAAGAAGGTTCTCCTTTTTTTACTTTAATTTTATTAGTATCAGGATAATATCTTCCTGTAATATTAGGATTATTTTTATCAACTATATCAGTTCTTTCTATAGCAGGAATATTTTTCATTCTTTGCATATAGTAAGGTTTATCCATATTAAAACCTTCTTGAATATAATCATCTTCTATCTTTCTATTAGAATACCAATTCTTTAACCATTCGTCATCAGGATTTAAAACTTTTTTAATCTTCTTAATATTAGGTATTAAGTTATTTTTCATAATTAACAGTTTTTCATTTTACCACCATACTTCATTTTATTAACATCAGGTAACATACCACCCATCATTTTACTATTAGCTTTAATCTTTCTTTCTTGCTTTAACATTTCAGCTGTAGGTTTCTTAGGTGTAGCTCCAGTTCTTTTATTCTCTGCTGCTTTATTTCTTATATTCTTCCAGAGTGAGTTCTTTTCCATGTTTATTGTATTTTATCTTTTATAAATTTATCAAACTTATCTTCAGGTACTGTATAAACAATTCCATCTATAGTAACCTCATAAAAGTCTTTAGGTCTTTTAGCATTAGCAATTAAATCATCCTTTCTACCCACTCCATATTTCTCAAATTCTTCATGACTTAATAATATTACTTTATCTCCATAAGGTATCTCATATAAATTTACTTTCTTTATATTACTTATATCCATGTTTAAGTCTTTAATAGGCATAACAAGTGCAAAACATATTATAATACAGTCAATCATAATAATTAGTTTAAAACCTCAAACATCCATATAACAATCAAGCTCACATATTTATATGTGAGTGCCTGAAAGGCATACAAAGCCCATTACAACTTTTTGTTGTTTTGAGGTTAGTTTGATTTTTAAAAGTTATTTAAGTTTGTCGCTGGCGGTCTGACTTTCGTTTTACCAAAGAGATTAAATCTCAATTCCTCCGTTTTCCCTTACCATGAAAATTCTCACCAAGATGGCAGGAGGATACCCTTAAAACTATTAATAACTTTCTTAAACCTAATGAAGTCCTTCGCTTATGTATTGGCTATCTACTCCAATCTGCTCTTTAGTCGTGTTAATGCTTTGTGACACTACAACTTAGGATTCTTGGTATCCTTAAAGAGGTTAGATATTGCAAATATAAACTAAAAAAACCATAAAGCAAGTGATTATGTTAGTTTAATGAAAAATTATTTAAGTTGCCTATGTCAGTAATTAACTTAACTGTATCAAAATCAATGTCATAGTCTAAAAGAAACTCAAATAATTCATTGATATTTTTTGCATGAAATTTTAATGGTTGTTCTACACCATCTATTAATATAGCATACATCATAACTTTTTTCTTGCAAATATACATATATATATGTACCCCCTCGTGTTTTTTAAAAAAATTAGAGTGATAAAAATAATGTGTTTGTGGTGGAATAAAAAAATTGAGTTAGAAAAAATAATGTGTTTATGAGCATCTATATCACAACCCCCACCAACATTTTCAAATTCTTCTACCCCGTCAAAGAATCTAGCGACAATCGATTACCAATGGCAACGATTGATAAGGGTTAAAACTGTAGAAAAAACGTATGATATATCAGTAGATAGATTATATATAGGATATTCCTTTTTAGTATAGTTTTCTTTCACTTTTAAAACCAATTAAAATGGCTGATACATCAGTTCGCACAAGAAGAAATACTCAGTCTCCAGCTAAAGCTGTAGAGACTTCATCAGTAATTCCTTTCTTGGGTACAATTCTTTCAATTAGAGAGTGCCCAGAAGATAGTGAATATGTTGATTACGATGAAGACAAAGATATCATGTGGTTCTTAAATAAGAATAACACACGATACGTTTGGGCTGAAATCGAAAAGGAAGATGACACCATTCAGGATGCCATCTTATTTGAAAAAGTTTGGTTCAGCGGCAAAGATGCTGATGGACCTAAACGCTTCGGCATTGGTGATATCGTTCACGTTCAAGCAATAGTAACCGACCGTAGTGCTGCAGAAAACAGCTTACTATGGAAAGTGTCACTTGCTCCGCAGCGTGAAAAAGTATCACTCGAGCGTATGGGTGGCTCTGCATTCGCAAAGCAAGTTAAAGAGGGTGTCATAAAGCCATTTGTGCCTGTGAAACCAGTTACCTCACGTAGAGTGAAGTAGTAGTGTAAGTGGGTAGTACAACTAACGTTGTGCTACTCACATCACTCTCAAACATTAAAAGAAAAAAGAATAAATAAAACAATGAAAATCAAAGAGTTAATGTGAGAATGTGGGAATAATGCACAATCACACCCCAAATGCCCCAATTTCCCCATTACATCGTTTCATTGTTACTTAGTTATACTATTTAGTGTTAATGTAAAATATATATATTTAATGTATCAATCCAGTTTCCCAAGGACTGGCAGTTGTAATTGTAAGTTTACTGTAGCAGAATACAGTCTTTACAACTGAATACAGAGGGAATATAATACTAATTACTGTCTGAAGAAAGGTAGAAGATAAACCAGCTAATAGATTCTCTGGTAGGTAATCAGTAACACTTATTACTTTGATATGAATAAATAACCACACTGTGATGACTTTTATGTAGTAGATATTTATATCTCAATTAAAAGCTAGTCAGTAAAGATAGTACGTGGAGATTATCAAAGTTTTATAGTGTATCTTTACAATATAACAAGAGTAGTACAAGCTGTAACTACTTAATTGGACAGCTAAAAACCGTCTTGTTATATTGTATCTTTGTAACAAACCAAAACTAATATATATGAAGAAAGTATTTGCAGCACACAAACATTCATTCGGTGCAGATTTCATGGAAGAGTTTAATACTCTTGATGAACTCAAAAGAGGAATAGTAAAACATGAGTTATACTATGAACTTTATGATGCGAAAACGATGACAACAAAATACACTGATGATATGTATAGAGAAGACTTGTTTGAAGAATATTCCAAAAGCTATACATTATTTGAGATTGATTTACACGAAGATGAAAGACTAGAATGGAGTGAATACGATGGACAGTCCTACTTTGCTATAGTTAAGATAGAACCTAAAATTCTATCTATTATGAAACAAGTAGGTAAATAATAATATTCTTTTACAGTTGTAATATACTAACAATAGATAGGTATCTATTGGAGACTATAAATGTCCTTGGCTCTGGTAAATAGAACCCAACCATGAGTTATTACAACTGTATAAAGAGTATAAGTAAAAAACTTAATAACATTCCAAGTTGTTGAGGACACCAGTTTCTTTGATAAAGATTGTAGAAAACGATAGTATAAATAAAATAAGCATAAGAAATATAATTTCTTTGTCAGTAATGAAACTTATTTAATATATTATTGAGCATAATTCAAAAGTCCTACAATTCCTTTACAATATTAAATCAAGCTATGATATTGTTTAGGTGACATTTTAGAGTTAAGGTTATCCTTGATTACTTACTCTATTAATCAAAGTTTTAGGTGTAAAACACAAACCAAAATCAATCAATATGAGAAATTTATTATGGTGTGCAAACCACACTCCAACTATCGAGCAACACATATCTCTTAATGATATGGGTAATGTTATCCATTTGAGAGACATAGCTCCTGAGTTGGCAGAAAGATTAAGTAACACTCCATCAGATAGAAATGAGTGTAAAATTTTAGCAAATGATATTTCTACATTAGCAGAGAGAATAGAAGCTAAGATTATACAGTTAGGTGGTAGTCCATTGTTCTTAGTAATGGCATCACCAATCATTGGTTCAGGTAGAATGATTTTCGCTGATTCAGAAAGAGTTAGTGAGGATATACCTCAAGCTGATGGTTCAGTAAAGAAAATATCTATCTTCAAACACAAAGGATGGATATAACAGATAGTAGAGTAGGATTATTCTTACTCTACTTCTTTATTTGATTATTAACCAAAACCTATATATATATATGAAGTATTCAGAAATGACTAACAAACAAAAAATTCATTTTATTCTATTGAGTCGTACAAATGACCCATATTTTAGAAGGAATTACAACTGGCTTAGTATTGTTACAGAACCAAAGCATTTATTAGGTTCATTATCTTTACAACTAAAGAATGACACTCGTCTAAAAAATGAGGAAGTACTAGAAATTGTAAATGGAATGTACTGTACATTCTATCATACAGGAGGATACAATCGTTACCATAATTTACTGAGAACAAAAAAATGCTCAAGATTTCAGAGCATTTCTGCTTGTACAATAGAGCAGTTTGTAAACTATAAGGGACGACAAGTTCCTAATAGTGATGTTAAATTCTTTTTGACTGCTGAAGAAGCATTAAAAGAAGTTAACAAGTATTAAAAAACTCAATAACGATAAAAGTTGTTGAAGACATTAGTTTCTTACATACAGTCCAGATAACTTCATGACTACGCTGTAAGTTTTAGATGTCTTATTTTATGATTATTAACCACTAAATATATACGCACATGGAAATTCAAAACCCAATCGAGAAATTAGAATCTACAGTTATAAGAAAAACTAATAGATTCGTATACTTTTCTGATGGTACACACATGAGTTATAGTGACTTTCACAGTTATAAACAAGACTTAAGGAAAGAATTACAGTTAATAACTGCTACAGAACTAAAGGATAGTATTCAAATGGTTGTTGTATCTCTTGAAGAGCAACAACGATTAGAAAAACTACTAGAAGAATTAGAAAATACTAAAGCTGAAATACTTTATGAAATTGATTCAATCAAAGAAAATCATATTGATTGGGAAAAATATTACAGAGAAGAATGTGATAAGACTGGAGAAATTAATAAAAAACTAAATGACCATGCAAATAAATTGTATGATGATTTAGCAGAGCTACCGATATTAAAGAATTATACTAATGATAAAGGGATTAAGTTTATAATTCAAAGGAATTATGTAACTAATGAGCATAGATTTTGTTTTGACCCTTATGAGTTAGGTGCTAATTTCCATTCACAATTATCTGAATTTTTTAGAAAAGAAAATTGGGGTACTATTAATGGTGGATGGATGAAAGTTATAAACAATGAAGTTATACTATATAGTAGTAGTGGTGACTATGGTGTTTATGATGATACTATTGCTATGAACTGTGCTGTGAAGATATTTCCTAACAAGATTATATCTTCGTTTGCTGGTAAAAAATGGGTTGATACTTTGTATGCTTGAGTGAATAATAAGGGATAGTTTAATTACTATCCCTATTACTATTAAACCAAAATCTATTATATATGACAAAAGAGAAAATTTACTGGAAAATGCGTAATGGTAATTTAATAGACATAGATGATATGGATATTGAACACTTACGCAATACGCTAAAACTTGTGTTAAGAAATAGAGAAACAGTTATTAAAAAAATTGTTGAAGCTAAATCTAAACGTAAGTTTAAATTACAAGGGGATATGGCTAATGAGTTTAACAAAAGCCAGTATGAGAATGATGAATACGATGAATCATTAATGCACTAATTATGAGAAAGAAAGTAATTGATTATGTACCACAGAATAAGAGTTTACCTCTTATAGTTGGTATATTAACAGTTACTGCATTTATTCTTGGAGTTAAGTATTCTAATAATGAAATGTACTATGAGCAATCAGTAGTACCAGAGACAAAGTTTTTCACTATATTTGAGACTAAAATTGATACAGTTTTTGTAGAAAAGAAAGTTACAGAAGCAGTTATTAATGAAGATGCGTATGGTGATAGAAATTATGGTCACAGTATTAGAGGACTTAACTTAAAAGAGTTAAAGCAGAAACTAACGAACATGGGATTCAAGAACTTAAATAATGTAGATTTATTTAAGATGCGTAGAATATGGTTGTTATACAACTATGATGATATGCTAATGAATGTCCATGTACTTACTGATTTTCCTGTTAGTATGATTTATAGCTTCTTTATTATAGAAGCTACTACAGCAGGAATAGAAACTGACTTATGGCGATTACATGCTAATGCTGGAGGTGTTAAAGCACTCAAAGGACATAATCATGTAACCTATCGTACTCGAGAAGTGATTAAAGGTAGAAACAAATACATTAGAGCTAAATTCTTTAGTAGTAAGAGTACTAAAGATGGCATTAAATTGTGGTCTGGAGTGTTAAACTCTGATAGATACAAGAAATGCAAAGTGTATGATGTTAAACCTCCAAAACTTTACAAGAAAATCTGTAAGTGTATCTACAAAAGTGGATATCATACAGATACAGACTACGAATTTAGAGCTTCACTAATGTCAGAATATTGGGACTTAAAAAAACATTTACCTGAATGAAATCAGAAATGTTTAAAGTTAATGTAGTATCTTTATGCTATAAGCAGAAATACGATACTACAGATTATCCAATAATCAATAACAGTAAAATAGCAGCTGATATATTCTATGAATCATGGGATAAAGATACTATAGGATTAGAAGAACAACTAAAAGTGTTATATCTTAATCGTAGGAATCAAGTTATCGGTTTATATACTGTTAGCATTGGTGGAGTTACAGGGACTGTTGTGTGCAATAAGAAAATACTTGCATGTGGACTTAAAATAGTTGCATCAGGAATGATTATTGCACACAATCATCCTTCAGGGAATAAACAACTATCAGAACAAGATAAAATAATTACTAGAAGTTTAAAAGAATGTGGTAGAATAATAGATATAAAATTATTAGACCATATTATTATACTACCTAATGGTAATTTTGTATCTTTCGCTGATAATGCAGAACTATAGATTTATTATGATTACAATTTATAATTAGGGTAAGTTAAGTGCTTACCCTAATGTTTAAAACTTAAACAATGGATATCAATAATCTTATAGAAGCTATTTTACCTATTAATTGTAAGTTTAACTTTGAAGTATCATCAGATGGTAAATGTTATTCAAAAACATGTGCACTTAATGAAAATAAAGAAGTTGCTAAATTAATAGAGAAAGATGGTTGTTCTATTTACAAAAAGTTTATTACTGAATTAGAAAACAAAGAAGTTTTTAATGTCTTAAAAATATATGAATCTTTAGATAATTTAGAACTTTAAAACTCAAACAATGAAATGTCCAAAATGTGGTTCTAATGATTATTATTTTGATGGTTTATGTTTTGTATGCACTGAATGTGGTTATTATACAAAATAAAACAATCTAGCAAGATGGCGGAATGATAGACGCTTTGGTGCAAATCCAATTAATCCATAGTGGAGTGTTATATTAAGGTTCAATTCCTTAAATGGTGTTGATACATCATGTTGATACTATAATACATGTGGGTTCAAATCCCACTCTTGTTTCTCTACAAAAGGCAGACGTTAAACTAGAGTGAAATAGATGGTGGTTATATTTCTAAAGTCTGTATTGTACCACTAAATAGTCAAGTAGCTCAGTGGGTTAGAGCAACTGGTGACAACGGTTCGAGTCCGTTCCATACGAAAGTATGAGGTGTGTAGGGTTGCAAGCGAGTGTGTCATAGGTTCGAATCCTATCTTGACCACTTTACTGATTAATCATCAGATAGTATGCCCAATATGAGAGAAAACAGAGTGATTACTGTATGGGAACGTACATTGACGTATAGGAAGAACGTCAGAGGATGTCACCTCGACCTCGTTAGGACGAAATGACTATTCCTAACCTAGAAATAGGGACAGCCATGACATCTGTAAGTTGGATAAATTAGGATGTTATTTATTTAGTTAATTTTAAAAACAAAAACAATGTTACAAAAAGTTATTATCGGATTAGTTATGTTAACAAGTTTAACGTTTAATGTACAAAACTACTTAGTTAACAGTCATCGTGAAGCAGAACAAAAAATGGATGACATTTTATACACTAAATATAGTGTAATGAGTGACAGAAATGGAGAAGTTATGGGATTAATGCAACTACATGTAGCTGTTAGTCCTATTATTAATGACACACTTATCATATCTACTGAAGAGAAAGAATATTATCTTACAGTAAATGATGTTAAGAAGTATTCTCAACTTGCAATGGGCAACGAGTAGTATTTATTAGAGAGAATGGTTGTAATTCAAGTTCGATTCTTGACTCTCTACAATTCATAAGGTTTTGGTTTGGGAAAGGGTAAATGTAAAAGTTTACTCTTTCTTTTTATATACCAAAACAAAGAGTAACCAAAATCAGTTATCATGAAAAGTTGGACGTTAGAACAAGAAGCTGTTATTATTGAATCAGTAAAAGAGTATGGTTTATCAAGAGGCTTTGAAAGAAGTGCTTTAATGTTAAACAGAACTACAGATGCAGTAAAGAATCGTTATTATAATTATCTTAGAAAAGCTAGAGTTACTAGAAAATCAAGAGAAAAATGTATAGTAATAGACAAAGATACTGTGTCATCTTACAGAAAAGAATACAAACAGCAGGAAGATGTGACGATTATAATTCTACACATCAGAGGAAAGAGATAGATGTAGTGCGTTTTTAGTGGTGTACGAGGGAGCAACTGAAATATGTTGCTCCTTTCATTATTAATTACTATATTGCATCAAAAAAACGAACATGAGAAAGATTATTTGTACCGCTTGTGATGGTACTGGAAGTGTAGCTACACATACGAAGGTGATAGTATGTCCACAATGTGAAGGAGTTGGTTTAGAATTACAAGCTAAACCTAAATTCAAGAGTAAATTACAGAAACCAAAGAAAGATGAGTAGAAAAGTTTATGTTTATGATTTAGAAACTCTTCCAGATTTATTTACTGCTACATTTTTAGATAGAGATACTGATGATACTATTGTATTTCATTCCAATCAAGATGATTATATTAAGAATATGCTTTCATTCCTAAACACTAGAGTTCAAGGATTGATAGGATATAATTGTATAGCATTTGATGGACAAATCATTCAAGATATATATCTCGGTATATGCAAAACTCCAAGAGAGATATGGCATAGAGCTGATTTCCATATTAAGAATGAGAGAAATCACTATTATACTCTATTTATTAAACATTTAGATTTGTATCTTGTAAATCATTACAATAACAAGAATAGAAGAACAAGTTTAAAGTGGTGTGAATTTGGAATGAGAATGATTAATATTGAAGATATGCCTGTAACAACAGATGTAAATGCAATATTAAGCTATAATCTAAATGACTGTATAGCAACAAAGAAATTGTACCAGCTATGCAAACCTCAAATAGAGTTACGAAAAGAGTTAACAGTTAGTTATGGTATAGATTTTATGAACTCATCTGATTCAAGTATAGGTTCAGAGTTATTATTAGAGTTATTTTGTAAGTTTACAGATAGTAATAAGAGAAGTATTAGTAAGTTAAGAACTCCAAGACATCGTATTGAGATTAAAGACATCATATTTCCATACATTGCATTTGAATGCAAGGAATTTAACGAAGCATTGAATATATTTAAAGAAGGTTATGTAATTCCTGGTAATGATACACCATTGTTTGATGTAAATTACAATAACATTAAATATACATTTGCCGCTGGTGGTATTCATGGTTCAATATTGAAGACTACAATTAAATCTGATGATGATTATATCATTATGGATTGTGATGTAGCATCAATGTATCCTAGTATAATGATTGTTAATAATTTATATCCTGAACATCTTGATGAATCTTTTATTAATATCTTGCGTGATAACATTGTGAATGTTAGATTGTTAGAGAAAAAGAAACCTAAGAAAGAACAAAACAAAGTTATTGTTGATGGATATAAGTTAGCAGCTAACGCTACTTATGGTAAAACGATGGACCAGTACTCATGGATGTATGACCCTAAAGTTACATTTACAGTTACTATTAATGGACAGTTAATGTTAGCTATGTTAGTTGAAAGATTAAGTGCTATTAGTACAATCATTCAAGCTAATACAGATGGTGTTACTGTTAAGTTGCATCGTAGTGCAATAGATGAGTATTATAAGATATGTAGAGAATGGGAAGCATTAACTAAGTTAGAGTTAGAGTATGTAGAATACAAATCTTTCTTTATTAGAGATGTCAATAACTATATATCAGTAACTACTAAAGATGATGTTAAATATAAAGGTACATTTGAATACAAGAATATACCATTACATAAAAACTCATCAGCATCTATTGTACCTATGGCTGTAAGTCAATACTTAATTCATGGAATACCAGTAGAAGAAACTATTACTAAACATACAGATATATTTGATTTCTGTATTGGAGTAAGAGCTAAATCTAATTCATGGTATGAATTGAAAGGTGTTAAGTCTAGGTATATTCATGATAGAAAACTATCTAAAACTGTAAGATTCTTTATATCTACTAATGGTAGTGTAATAATGAAACATTATAGTGATGGTAAAGTAGCTCATGTAAATGCACCATTAAGAAGTGGCAATAAATTCAAATACAGATTAGTTACTATCTTCAATCATTATTATGATAGCGATGACTATAATATTGATTATAGTTATTACATCTATGAGTGTAAGAAATTAATACAATCTGTATCAGTAAGTAGTGAATTAACATTATTTTAAACAAACAAAAACGAATGACAGAGAAAACTAGGTATGAGATGAAAGATGCTCAAACAACAACTCGCATCATTATTACTACAGACACAGTAGATGATGCTGTATTGCGACTGAAGGAATTAGGTATTACTATTGACCCTCAGTTGTTAAAGATTAGTAAATTTGGTAAAAACTAAAAACAATGAAAGAACTAAAAGATTATTTTGTATCTCAAGAACAAGCTGTAAGTCTTAAAGAGTTAGGATTTAAAGATGAATGTTTAGCATGGTATAGAGAGAATGGTGACTTTAACACCAATTTAGCTTACAAGAATATTTCTACAAGTGCGCCATTAATTGCTCAAGCAATGGATTGGTTATCTAGTGAATTAAATGTACCTTTTACTAGTGTAGATGGTGGTATTGAGAAACTTAAATTACTAAGAAAAAAAGTTACTGTTACAGTTACACTAACATTTGAAGTGTATCAAGTTGGTAAAACTTATGAAGATGGTAATTATCTAATTATTAGAGAAGGTGAAAATTATCCAGTATCAATTTGTTTTGCTTATGGTCAAATGGTAGATATTGATGGTGTAGGTTTTGATGATGAAGATGTTAGTTATATCTCACCTTCATTTGAAGTAATACGATGAACAGATTAGAGAAACTAAATTCTCTACAGCAAGAGTTTTTAATGATATGGAAAGAACATAACTACTGTGGTACAATGCTTGTAGCTACAGGATTTGGTAAATCTTTTCTATCATTAAAAGCTATCTTGTTGTTACTAGAGGATGGTAAAATCAACAAAGGAGATACAGTATGGATATTAGCAGAAACTACAGCTCGTAAACATACTTACTGGACTGATGAACTACCTAAGTTCAAAGAAATTACAGGAAGCGATATCTTATCGTTGGTTGATTTTCAGTTTCATTGCTATCAATCAAAACCTAAAGGAACTCCTAAATTCATTATCTATGATGAAGTAGAAGAATGTATTAGTGATAAGTATCAAGATGTATTAAAGATAGATTGCTATAAATTAGGTCTATCAGCTACAGTTCCTGAAGTATTATCTGTATATCGTAATAGGATTCCTGAAGGTTTAATGAATAAGATTAAACAAGCAGATAAGTTTACTAGAGATAAGATAATTACAGACTTTATCAACAAGGGACAATTACTAGAGATATACTGTCCTATTATTGTAGAATATGATATTGACCAAGGAATAGCTGATAATATATTATCACCATACGAAACATGGGTAATAGACCATAGACTAGATAATACGAATAAGTATCTACCTCTGTTTAAGAAAACTCCACGATTAGTTACAGAATATGAGTATTATAATGTACGTAGTACTATGATTAAGAATCCTAGACATCCTGTTATACTCAAGAAAGCAATGAGTAAACAGTTAGTATCATTATTGTATGACTTGCGTAGTAAGAAAGTAATAGCTAGACAGTTATTAAATACAGTTAGAGAATCTACAACTCGAGGAATGGTATGTAGTGTACAACTAGACCCTATTCGTAGTCTTGTAGATGAAATAGCTGAAGATACTATTAAGTATTATGTAACTCCTAATGGTGGTAGCAAAGAATTAATTACAGATACTGATAAAGTTAAAGAGATATTATGTAGTGGTAGAAAGCTACTGAAAACAGGTGATTATTTGGGTGGTAATCTCGAAGTTGTTAAACGAAGTGTCGAAGATATCCTAGTTAATCCCCCGCAAATCTTAGGAACATCTAAGAAACTTAAACGAGGGGTTACTATCCCAAATCTTCACCATTTACTAATGTTTTCTTATTATACCAGCTATCATCATCTAATGCAATACATTGGTAGGATAGTTAGATATGAAGAAGGAAAAGTAGGTAAAGTATTTATCTTTAGAACTATGAATACTTACGAGGAAAACTGGTTTGATAAGATGAATAAAATCTATGACAAAAATCTTAATCAGATAGATGAAATAGATTTAAGAATTAAAGGATATATATCATCATCAAATTTTAAGTAATGGTTAACCAACAATTTAACATAGCAGATGTTGATGATAAACTGGTGATGTTGTTACTCTTTTGTATAGAGAATAATATTAATCTGTTTAAATACTGTGGAATAAGTTCAGAAAAAGAAATTATTGTTACAGATGAATTAGAAATATTACGTATCTTTAAACTCTGGTCTGATAAAAAATTAATATATTTATCTCCAGATGGTACATGGCAACTCAATGTAACTACTATACAAGATAATGTTCCTGATAAAGACTTAATAGCTAGTATCAGAGAATATTGGTCTGCAAAACATATTGGTATAGCTGGTAAATCCTCTAACAATAATGATGTAAGACGTGCATTGGAGTTATTTAATGATAGTACAGTAGTATCATGGAGTGATAAAGAGATTATTACAGCTTGTAAGAAATATGTAGACATGTGTATGGCTACTAATAGATTCTTAAAAGATTGTGATAATTTTATCTATGATAATACTGGTAAATCTATGCTATTAACTATGTTAGAAGATAATACAACCTCTAAAGAAGAATACGATAATGTTATTTAAACAACTAGCGGATAAGATAATCCGAAATCAAAAGTTTATTGGTGATGGTGGAGTAAACTTTCTACCACTATATCCCATATTTCCTAGATTAAAATCATTTCTTCCAGGATTTATTCGTGGAGACCAAGTCTTAATTACAGGTGGTACTGGTGCTGGTAAATCAAGATTAGGATTCTTTATTGCATCTTATCTGTTATCGTTATCACAAACTATTCCTAATATTAAGATTAAAATCTTCTACAATAGCTTAGAAGAACCTGTGGAAAAGTTTAAAGCTATGTTTGTTATCAATTACTTGAGAGAGAAACATAACATTAGATTATCCTACTACGAAATAATGGGTTACTGGGATAAACAGTTTCCTACAGAATATCACCCCTACATCATCGAAGCTGCTGATTATTTTACAAACACTATAGAACCATATTTTGAAGTAGTACAAATACCTCATCCTACTGGATTCTATAAGTTAGTAAGAGATTTCTTAGTGAAGAATGGTACATATTACTTTAATGGAGTTCCAGCAAATCAAGGTGAAATGTGGGATGAGTATAGAGCTAATGACCCTAATCAATGGGTTATTACTTTCTCAGACCATATTGGTAATTACTTGAATGAATCTGGTAAATCGTGGTATGAAACACTAGAACACTTTAGTGCACAGTACACTAGACAACGATTAGGTCTTAAATGTGGTGTTGTATCATTCTTTGTGCAGCAACAAGTACCTTCAAAAGAGGCACTTGAAGTTAACATCAAAGGTAAAACAATTATTGACAAACTAAAACCAAGTATAGATGGATTAAACAAGATTAAAACAACCTCACAAGATGCTACGATTATCTTAGGATTATTCTATCCGTTTAAATGGAGAGACCATATTCCAGCAGCAATGTATTTAGGATATGACTTAAAGTTATGGAAGAATAATTTACGTACACTCATACTACTTAAAAGTCGAGAAGGTGTTCTTGATGATTTAGAAATGGCTGTATTATTTGATGGTAGTCGTAATTACTTTGCACATTTGGACAAAGATGACATGGATAGTAATGAAAAACTTTTAAAACAAGTAACCAATGTTTGACATCATTGAACCTACAGATGAACAATTAACCAGTTTGTTACTGTATGGATTACCTAAAACTGGTAAATCTACTATACTCGCTAATTTAACTATTAATGAACCTAACTCGTTAGTCATTAGTACTGACCCAAAAGGTTATCATTTCTTAAAAGCTAGAGTAAAACAAGTAGATGATTACAAAGAGTTCAATAAGTTATTGGATGAATTGGCTGATGCTAAACTTAAATACCTTATTATCGATACTGTAACACAGTTAGATATATGGTCTGAGATTGTAGGCACTTATGTGTACATGAAAAGTGTACAAGGTAAATCATTTAATCGTGATGGTAAAGGTAATCCTATACTATATGGTGATGATGGATTTACTAGTGTATATAACTTAGCTAATGGTGCTGGTTATCAATACTCGAGAGAAGTAATGATGGAATGGTTTAGAAAGTTTCAGAAGATAGCAGAAAGAGTAATACTTGTAGCTCATGTTAAAGACAAAAGAGTAGAATCTAAGTTGCAAGACATAGTTGATGTAGCTGATATCAATCTTACTGGTAAAGTTAAATCTATATGGTCATCCGTTGTAGATGGTATTGGATTTGTTTATCGTGATAAAGAAGAATGCTATATTAGTTTTGAAGCTAAACAAGATGTTATTGCTGGTTGTAGATTAGCTAGACTATCTAATCAGAATGTTATGATTTCTGATAACAAATCAGTTAACTGGGATAAAATTTATTCAGACATTAAAATTAAATAAGTATGATTACATTTTCTAATTTCACATTAGAGGGCAAAACTAGAGTAAAAACTGTATCTAAAGAGAAGTATGCTGATACTCCAGTTATTACTAAACTAGCTGTTGGTGAAGGACAACGTTCTGCATCTATTCATTTTAACACTAAAGCTCAAGAGTTACTTGGTGTTGAAATACCTACGCAAGTAGTTATCATTAATAACAATGGTACATTTCTTATTGCTGCATTTGACAAAGTTAAGGAAGTAAATCCTGAACTAGCTCAAGCATTTGAAACTAGAAAGATGGTTTATCGTTTAGGAATGAATGGTAAAGTATCTTCTAAAGCTATTCATGCAGCATTAAAAGATAATGAGTATAAGTTAGTAGTAGAGAATGAAGCAGAAGGTATCTATAGAATGGAAGTATTACAACAAGAATATACTCCAGCAATAGAAAGAGTAGAAACAGAATTAGAAACTCTAACAAGTATTCCAAGTGATGATTTGATTACAGAACAATCTATTTTTGAACCAGCTAATAATGTAGAAGCTTATGATGAATTTTGAAGGTAACATGGGAGTGGAAGAGAAAGCCCTATTTACAGGTTTAGCACTATGCAAACCTACCTCTGTAAAACTGTCTGATAATGGTGAATCTCTATGGATTCCATTCAAGTTTCAAGATGGTGATTTTCTAGTTGGTGTAACAGTTAAAGATGAAGTTGTAGTATCTAGTACTGGAAGTCATCTTTATATGTCAACTAAAGGAGATTGGCGTTCATTCTATATTAAAGATGAAGCCAGTATGTTTGAAATCAAAAACTCCAATGGTAGAGATTGGTCATTCTTTACTAAAGAGAATGAACCAGTTAAAGCTAGAATTGGTGAGATTGATTGGTATGAGTTCTTACGTCAGCTATTGTCTTATCAGTCTAATCAAGAAACTTTCTTGAAAGATATGAAAGCTAATAAGCTAGACTTTGATTCAGTATTAAAAGGTAAATCTGATTTTACATCATTGATTGACCATGTTAATGCTAGTAATTGTCACATTGTATTACCTCTAGTAGTTAGAGAGAAAGCTGATGGTACTCTAGCACAGAGTTCACTATTCAGATATATCTATCGCTCGGAAGTAAACAATGGTAATCTTATTGTTCCACAGAAAGCTATTACTGCATTCCAACGTCAAGTAGAGAATGCTGAGAAAGCTGGTAACAAGATTACTAACAGTTTCTTTAGCGTTAAATACCAAGAATATACTCCGTTGCAATCAACAGAAACAACTGACGCACCTGATTGGTAAACTTATTCACTAGAAAGCGTTACATTGTGTGACGCTTTCTTTTATAAATTCCAATTATGAAACTCAATGGTATTGTAGCATCTGAAAGTTATGATGTTTACAGCAAAATAGACCAAATGAAAGTATGGCAGTCACTATTAGGTGTAACTGTTAAACTTAATACAAAAATGGTTAATACACTAAGACATGATACTAGTCCTGGTTCTTGGTTATATGAACATGATAATGTTATATTACTAGCTGATTTTGCTGATACTAGATTTCATGGTATAACCTGTGTAACTGCTGTAATGATTAAATATCATTGCGATTATACTAGAGCATTAGAAATAATCAAACAAGATTTTAGTTATACAAACCAAAAGTTATCATTATCTAATAAGGTAAATAAAGACTTTAAGTTTCAACTATCATTTACTAAAGGTTCATGGAATCAACGTCATAAAGACTATTGGTCTGAGTATGGCATATCTAAATCACAACTAGAATTAGAAAACTGTTATGCTGTAAGTTCTTATTCATTTAATACTCATTCATGTCCAGATTTCTTACAGAAAGTAAAAGTTTATGATGAAACTACAGCTATTGTTGTAGATAATAAGATTAAGATATACAAACCTAATAGTCAGTTTAAATTCCTAAGCAACTTTACCGAGAATACTATCGGTGGTACAAACAAGATTACAGATACTGTTATCATTACTAAATCAGCAAAAGATTATATGGTACTCGATAACTTAGGTTATAGTGGTAGATTCATACATTCAGAAAGTTCTAATCCTGATTTGAATAACTTTATGAAATACAATAGAGTTTATGTGTTGATGGATAATGATACTACAGGTCTTAATGCTTGTAAAAGATTATGTTCTAACAATCACTTTATAGGTATATCTATTCCTGAAGGATATCCAAAAGATATATCTGATTTCTATAAAACGTATGGTCACACAGAAACAAGACACCTCATACGTCAACTCATACCCAAAAGTAGTTCACAATTCTTACTATCCACTATTTGATAAAGTAGATTTAAAACCTATAAAGAATAGTGTAAATAGAACAATGTATTATCCTGATGCAAAGGATATATTTAGAGCATTAAACCACTCCATCTATGATGTTAGAGTGGTTTTTATGTTTCTATCTCCATATCAGAATAATTATGCTAATGGATTAGCTACTTCAAGTATGATTATGACACCAACTCTTTCAGTCATAGAACAGAGTTTACAAGAATACCTTGATGATTACTCATTTAGTCTAAAGAAAGACTTACTACATTGGGAAGCACAAGGTATATTACTACTAAATACAGCATTAACAGTTCCAAAAAATGGTTCTCCAGTAGCACATGTTAAATTATGGAAACCATTTACTACAGCATTAGTAAAATACTTAGATGATACTGTAAGACCACTATTTGTATTCTTTGGTAATGAAGCTCAAGCCTTTTATCCATTAGTACACAATGGTTTATGTACTATTCATCCAGTTGCTAAGAAGTATAATCCTGATTTAGAAATCAATACTTCAATATGGAAAGCTGTTGATGCTCATTGTTTACATCAAAATAATGAGAAGATACAATGGTAACTTTTAAAGAATCATTTGCTCATGGTTGCATGAGGCATAACAACAGAATGATAGTAAATAATACATTGAAAACTGTATGTAAACTTATGTTTGAACAAACTAATAGTCGTGCTTACATAGACGAGAGTGTTATTTATATACTATCAACAACAACAAATCCTTTTTTATTTACTTTTAAAACAATTTAAAACAGATGAAAATCTTAATCACTTCCACATTGTCTAACAATGTAACTATTCACGAATTTAATGGCAAGAAAATTGCTGATTTACGCGAGTATCTTAAAGAGAATAATCTCTTTGAAGAAGGTATGGCTATTAATGGTAATACTGATTTGAGTGACCCTAACAATGATATACCTGATAACTTGAAGGTTGTTACCGTAACTCCAGCTAAATCTAGTGCTGCTACTATTGATTTTACAAAGATGGCTTACAATGATTTGAAGAAAATGGCTAAGGAATACAGAGTTGCAGCTGTAGAGAATGATGATGAAACATTACTAGAGATTATTCATAGCAAATACATGAGTGTACCTAAGAATGATTTAATCGTAATGCTTACTAGAGCTTATGATTACTTAAATCCTGATACTGCTACTTCATTAGTATCTGATGACCAAGTGTCTAAGTTGAGTGAAGTTATCAATCAGTTGGAAGATAGAGTGTTCGAGATAGAATACAGTTTACAGTTATTGACTGATGTGAATAAGTTGAGATTCTTAAACAGATTGAAGAAAGACTATCCACATTTGGTGAAGTAATTATTTAATGATGGGGAGTAGTGTAAAAGCTACTCCCTTTTAAACTATTAATTATGATTACTAAAGATGAAGTAATATCTCATAAAGATTTTGCATTACTAGAAGAATACTTAGATTCTATGTATCCTGATAGATATGAATTTAAAGAGACTGAATTACTTATATATTATCCTGAAGTAACTATTAAGAATCTTACAGGTGATACTTATACTATCTATGATGTTTTTATTCATTATGCTTATAATGAGAAGATGTTTTCTTTTACTAAGTTACGCTATACAGTATCAGATTATGTAAATCAATCAATGACTACATTTACACATTCACATTTAGCTAAAGATAGAATAGCATTTAAAACAAATGGTTATTGTTATGGTAAACTTAATATATTTTACAATTTCACTGATATAGAAAGTTTAATTGCAGTAATTAATGTTACTGATTTCTGGTTACATAATGAAAACTCATCAGATTGCTATACACCTATTTCTAATTTATTTTATAATAATGGTCAAGATTCATTATCAAATCTTAAGTTTAAAAATAATTTACAAGGTGAACTAGAGACTTCTATGATTAAAGATAAGAATATTCGGAAAACTATATTTGGTGATTTAGTTACTATTGAATGGGATGATGAAGATATTCTAAATGCTTTAACAACTAACGTAAGAGATAAACAGCTTTATTTAGCACAAAACCTAAATAAAATTATTGATAAGTATCAAGACTATATTGTAAACTTTAAAAACAGAGATTATTATATTACTGTAGAAGGTTTTAATGGTGAACATCTTAAAGCTAATACTAAATCAAACATAAATGACAACGTCGTACAACAACTCAAACAGATGGCAACCGCCATCACAAGCACAAACTCTTTCTTACCAAACCTTGAACGGTATTACTTTAATCGTTAATGATAGTACTATTAAGAAAATAATAGCTGCTAATGAAGCTACTGGTAAGAAATCAGAATGGATTGGTATATTATTCTACAAGAAAATTGATAACAAAACACTAGAAACTGTAGATATATGCTACATGGGTAAAGGTCCAGAAAATAGTATGGTTGCTAATATTGACTATAGTGAATTTCCTGAATTATCTAGTGTATTATCTAATTATGTTATGAATAATGCTGATAGAATCATGGATTGTTATCAAGGATTAATTCATAGTCATATTGATATGGGTACTAGTCCATCAGGAACAGACTTAGCAGAACTTACAGCTAATAACTCTAACTACAATGGTACTTATCTAAGTGTTATCTGTAATCATAAGCTAGAATTTACAGCATTACTAAGTGTAGAAGAAGAACAACCAAAGAAAGTTAACAACTACAAATGGTTTGGTGAAATAGTTACTAGAGAAATAGAAGCTGAAAAGAATATTAACATTTACTCTATTAAAACTAAGTTCAATAATACAGAATATCCTGATATTACTGAAGCATTAGAAGTAGTAAATAAAGCTAGAGCATTTAAGATGAAAGCTAGTTCTCAAACTTCACTATGGGATGATAAAACTAGAATATGGAATCATAAACCATGGGCTGATAAGAATTGGAATGTTAAACAAGAAACAGTTACATACTTAGATGAATTAGATGAATACTTTGAGTTCTCTACATCTAACTATGCTGACAAGATTCAACTTCTTAATAATTATACTAAGAAAGGATTTAATGTAGATAGTTTTATTAAAGCTGTTACTCCATTTAATGCTAATGAGTTATTAACAGACTTAAAACGATTCTCACATACACAGTTCTATAAAGACATGAAATCTTATATTGACATTTTTAAACTAGGTTATGACGAGCTTTGATAAAAGATATAAGTCAGCTATATGGGCTGACTATAAATTACCTATTACTATAGTAGGTCTTGGTGGTGTAGGTAAAGGTGTTGCTGTAAATCTTGCATTGAATGGACATGATTTAGAAGTCTATGATGGAGATACAGTAGAAATGCACAACTGCATACCACAAGGTTACTATCCTACACAAATAGGAATGAAGAAAACTGCTGCATTACAGCAAGAGTTAGATTTCTATCCTAATGACGTATATTACAATGGTTTTTATTGGGATATTCATTGGTTACGTGATAATGTAATCGCTTGTCCTGATAAAATGGATGTTAGAGTTAAAATGTTTGATATCTGGTTTCATAAAGTTCATGATAATACTAACTTCTTTATTGATATTAGAATGTTAGCAGAATACTTTGAGATATATTTTATTACTAGCGATAAACGTCGTGAACTAGAGACAGAATATAGAACTAAAGGTTTATCTGATGAAGAACCAGCACCAGTAAATTGTACATTTACACAAACTAGATACGTAGCTAATATGTGTCATGGTAAAGTAGTAGAATTAATCAACAAACATATTGTTAACGTAAAAACTAATATTCAAGTCTATGACATTCCACTATATACCAGATATGATGCCAACATCTAGTACGATATTTAACTCAAGAAAAAGAGATATTGTTGATAAATCTTATGTAGGTGTTAATCATTGTCGTATTGTAGATAACTTTATAAAAGCATCTATTTTAGGTACTTTAGAAAGTAGAAAACATATAGCATTAAGTCCTGAATATGATTTAGTAAGTACTAAAGCTAGAAAATATACTTATAGTTATGATATTGTTGTTATTAATAAAGATACTAAAGATATTGTTATACTATTACAGTATGGTAAGATATTCTTATTTGATTGTCCTGATGATATATGGTTATTATTTCAAGCTGTATTACAAGCTACAATAGAAGATTGTAATTTTATGTACACAAGATTATCTAAAGAATATGTAGAAGAAAACAGATTTTGTATATCAAAATTAGATAATTCAGAAATAGCTAATTATATTGTGCAAACATTGATAAACGATGGTGTACTAAAATTAGCATAATGATAAAGAATAAACGACAAGGAGATAAATGGAATTATGATGTTATTAGATTCTTAGCTTCAATATTTAAACTAGAAGCATTTAATAATAAAAATCATAAGACTTATGAAATCTCTACTACAAAGAACACTCCGTTAGATGGAGAAGGAATTGATGTATTCTATAGAGATACTGTTCCAAACTATATTCAACGTCTTAAAGTACAATGTAAAAAGACAATGATTAAAGGGAAGAATACTATCTCTATAGATATTTCTTCATTACTAACTATGCGTATTAAACCTGGAGAAATACCATTATTATTTACTAGAATGACTAAGAAAGTTACTGTAAAAGAACAAGTATTAGATGAATTAGTAATTATGCGCATGGAAGATTTTAAATTATTTCTAAATGAATATGTTAAATCTCATCAAAGACTATAGACAACATGATGCGTTGCACTATAGCAAATTAGCAGCATTATCTAAAGGTTATGGTACTTATGTAAACAAAAAGTATTGGGTTGACCAGTTTGCTATGAATCATGGTAATGCTTTCGAGTGTTTACTAACGTAGAAACAGCATTTTGATGAATTATTCTACATTAGTAATGAAGATAACTATAGTAGAGGTTCAGCTAAATCTGTTATTAAGTTAGTATTTGATACACTAGAAGCCTATGTACCAATAGATACACTCAAAGAGCCATTACTATTGTCTGCAAGTCAAGAAGGTTATGGTGGTAGTTGGAAGGAAGATACAGTATGGAACAACTTATTAAAACTAGAAGTATTTTATGAAGATTTATGGAAAGCTAAAGGTAAAACTATTATTAGTAGAGTTGATTATGAGAGAATACTACACCAAGTTAGTATGGTTTCTTCACATCCATTTACATCTCATATTGTTAAATCATGGACTGGTTTCCAAGTGCCTAACTATTTTAGTTACAATGGTATAGAAGCTAAAAGATTGTATGATGCTGTATCAGAAACTGGATTGTATGATATTAAGTACACTAATGGTAGCGTTAAAGATTTTAATTATAGTTTAAGAAAGTTTAGATACGATATACAAGCTGCATGGTATAGTTATCATCAGGACTTTCCTCTACAATTCTTAGTAGTTAGTCATGTTACTAATGAACCTCCTCTACTATATACGTTATCTCATAAATACTTAACAGTTGCGTATGAAGGTATTCCTAAAGGTACTGCTAATGAGTTTATTGAAGATATGAGAGTTCCTGGTATCAAACAGATTATTAACAACTATAATTGGCATTTATCTAATCCTGATGTTGATGTTGATAGGGGTATCTTTATTACTAACGGACGATTAACTACCAATGCGTATGACACCATTTACCATCCCAACACTATCGATTGATTTATTTCATAATCCAAAAGAACCTGTGTTGGTGTTTAACAGAACTAGACTATATCTAGCACATTCACTAAAGGCTTACGACCCAAAGCTAGGTTTTATGTTGAAAGGATTAAATATGAATTTTTGTTTAGGTATAGATGAAGTATCTCCATACAAAATATTCATGCTAATCGACAAAAGATTTAGCGATGTAGCTGCACTAGAGAAAGCTACTAAAATGTTATATGAACGTAATATCTTAAAGAGTTATTATCCATTCATTAACAATGATTTAGTAGTACTAGAGTTTGATATTCATGAAAATCATAAACATGCTTATGATATGTTTATGCAAAGTAGATACTCTGAAATGTATCAACCAGATGAATTATTTAACTTCTTTCTCTATGCACCTAATAATGATTATCAACATTATGGTGCTAAAGTATTGAGTAAAGCACAAACACTGAAAGAAGAATTATCTAATTTCTATGATTGTGAGATTGATGGTGAATTAGATTCAATGATTAACTTAAAAAATGAAATTTTATCGCTATGATGGAAAAACTAGTTAGAGAATGGTCCAATAGATTTGGACTAACAGTTAGAGAGAATTATGATACTTATGTATCATGGGAAGAAAAGCTTAATGCTGCTAAATTAATTGATGAGGAGTACAGAGAACTTACTATTGCTATTGCTGAAGATAACAATCCTAATATTGTTGAAGAAGCTGTAGATTTAATATGGGTTACTGTACGATTACTACAAACAATGGGAGTTAATGCAGATGAGGCATTGAAACTGAAGTTTGAAGCGAACATGACTAAAGGTTTTACAAGTCTTGATGCAGTAACTAAAGAAGCTGTTGAAAAGAAATGTGTAATTGATAGTCCTTCTAATGGATTCTTTGTGCTAAAACATCGTGAAACTGGTAAAGTACAAAAACCTAATCATTATGTTAAACCTAATTTCAAAACTAAATATCCTTAAGCGTTATGAAAAGACGAACATTAAGATTCCGTGTTAATACATGGAAGATGTATGATGTGTGGGTTAGTTTACAATAGTTAATATGGAGAGAGGTGTCTAGTACATCTCTCTCTATTAAAATAATACTATGAATAAACCAGTAATTTTTAGATTTACTACACAAAAAGAAAAACATATTACGTATCTTTATTTCATTAATGATAAACGATTTCCATATTCAGTATATGCTACAGCCTATGAAATTGTTATTGATATTCCTGAAGAACTTGTTACTAATTTTGTTAAAGATATACGAACAGTATTAAAAAACAATAAGATAAAGATATTCTATGACAATAGAGAAATCAGCAGAAACATGTATAAGATGTGATGGTATAGGAAGTACTATTAAAAATACTATTATCATTGATTGTAGATATTGTAATGGTGAAGGATTAATTAATACTATTAAATGTGTTAACTTTGACTGCAAACTAGCTAATACCTGTTACAGAATGATTTCTGATATAGATAAACATTGGCAAGCCTATTATCATTATGATAATAAAGATTGTAAACACTATATAAAAGCTACAGATGATGATATTCAGAAAGCTATGCAAACTAATATTCTTGACACAAGAGGAAAACTATCCAGACACAAGCTTGTGGTGCAATATGGAAAAAGTGAGAATAGAAGAGAACTATTTTACTGATGCTGTTCCCTATGTACCATTTCTTATAGATGAAGCATCCTTTGTTGAAACAGAAGATGGAGTGAACTTTAAAATATTAGCTACACATGAAACTATAGGTTGGGTAAATCCAATAGATGAAGATTTTGATGCTACATTACTCACTCCATTTACTATAGAACACTATGAGGATATAATTAGAAACTCGCAATCAATTACAGAAATTGCTATGCGAATATTTACGAAAGACAACATTCATTTTTCACTAAAACCTTATTTACATGAGGGCAAAATGGTAATATTCCAATGAAACTAATAGATTATACAATATTCCACATGAAAGGGAAACCTTGTGTGTTGTGGATTAACTACAAAGACGATAAAGATGAAGATATTCATATAGAAGTAAGTATGAATAAGTTACTAGATTTACTAATAGATGCTAGAGAAGTTATTGATTATCAAGATGACCAGTTAGTTATACTTCCAGATACTATGAATGTAAAACTCAAAGTAGTTCATAAGTTACATAGTGGTAGAGTTATAACAGATATGACTACATTTTGGAATAGTTATATCTATAAAGATAAAGCTATTGAATTATATCTTAATACTTTAAATCATGGATGACATTAAACAATATTATATGAATACAACAGCAAGAGCGTTGCGTAATAATGCAAATAAATTGCGTTATGATTTAATTCCAGCTAAAGCTAATGAAGAATATGCTAAAGTTTGGACTGTAGGTGCTGCTAAATATGAACCTAGAAACTGGGAGAAAGGTATGCCTTATACAGAAGTTATAGCTTCAGCAATGAGACACTTAGAAGCTATTCGTCTTGGTGAAGATATAGACCCTGAAGATGGATTACTTCATGCAGCACATTTAATGTGTAATGCAGCTATGTTAGCTGAATTTCATTATACACATCCTGAATTTGATGACAGAGTTAAATATGAAAAAGAAGTAAAATGAAAAATATATATATATTACCAACAGATAAACCAAGTAGGTTGCATAGTTACAAAGGAGTATTAAATCTTGCAGCAGGTGAATTTGTTGCTCCCACTATTGTTAAAAATGATTTAATTAACCAAAATATTTACATCACTAATTCAGAAGAAATTAAAGAAAGGGATTGGTGTATTGATAAACATAACTTTGTTTATAAGCAAGAAACTGATAAGATATTTTCTGAATTTACGGGTTCAAAAAAAATCATCCTTACGACAGACCAAGATTTGATTAAAGACCATGTTCAAGTTATTGATGATGAATTCCTTGAATGGTTCGTGAAGAATCCAAGTTGTGAGGAAGTTGAGGTAAAAACAAGGTATGTACACTACTATAAAACAGGAGAAACATTTATAAGTTTATCTAAAACACCTGAATTTTCAAGTAGGAATATGCAATGTATAAAAATCGAACCAAGATATGAAATTATCATTCCAAAAGAAGAACCTAAACAAGAAAATTGTTGCACTCCTGTAGGACAGTTAAAAAGATATGTTGATTGTTATGGTTGTGATAGAAAACCTAAACAAGAACAAGAAATTTGTAATCATTGTGGCAAAACATTTAGAGAGCAGATGAAAGGATGTGGAGAAACAACTTGTTATAGACAATTTTTACATAAACAAGAAACACTTGAAGAAGCTGTTAAAAAATTAATAAAACTTAATAGACAAGATGCTTTTTATGAAGGTGTTAAATGGCAACAAGAAAAACAAGCTGATTTTGTTATAGGGTTTTTAGAGTTTATAGAAGGAACTTATTCTTATAGTAACATATATGACCATTGGTATTTACACGCAAACACTTCTAAAACTTATAGCAAAAAACAACTATTAGAAGTTTACTTAAAAAGAAATAAACTATGAAAAAAGAATTTGTAGGCTATGAAATGGCTTTAGCGCTTAAAGAATTGGGATTTAATGAGCCTTGTTTTACATATTATTACAATGATTCTGGTAAATTAAGGACATTAATATCGGTTGATATATATAATGGTTGGACTTATTTTCCAAATAAAAAATCAATTACTTTAGCTCCAACATTCTCCCAGGCATTTAGATTTTTTAGAGAAAAATACAGGTTGGAAGGCGCAATTTATAGGTTGAATTTTAAATGGGCTTCGCAAGTTTTTAACATCGAAAAAAGTACTTATTGTTTTAAGCATGAATTGTTTGAAACATACGAAGAGGCTGAAATACATAGTTTGCAAAAAATGATTAAAATGGTAAAAAACGAAAACAATGAGTAAAAAGACGGCAGTTGGATGGTTAATGGAACAAATTACTTATAAAACTGATGATGGTGAAATACGTAATGCTTTTACTGATACTGTTGATTTATCAGAATATTTTAATCAAGCTATGGAAATGGATAAAGAGCAAAAAATAGATGCTTTTGATACAGGTCGCAGAAAAGGAGATTGGATTTTTGATGGAGAAAAATATTACGAAGAAACTTATAAAAACTCATGACACTATCACCGAAAGAAAAAGCAGAGGAATTAGTTTATAAATTTATGGATACACGTATACCTTGGAAGCAATCTAAATTATGCGCTTTAATTTCAGTTGATGAGATATTGTTTATACTTGAATTTAATCTTGATTTTAAAATGGAAAAGTCAATTAAATATTGGCAAGACGTTAAACAAGAAATAGAAAAACTATGACACAAACACCAAAAGAAAAGGCAGACGAATTAGTATTGAGGTATCTAAGAATCGATAATAATACTAAAGAATGGTTCAACTTGCATATAGCAAAACAATGTGCTTTGATTGCAGTTGATGAAATAATAAACTCAACTCCATTAGACCCAAACTTTGCTGATTGGGATGATTGTGGTGGAGAACATCGATATTGGTACGATGCTCAAAAAACTCAAGCATTTCATTATTGGCAAGAAGTTAAACAAGAAATTTTAAACCTTTAAAAACAAAAACAATGTATAACAGAGTTTTAGAAAGACAAGCTAATGATGCTAAAGATGATGTTAAATCTGTAATTGATGATTTAGTAACAGAAATTCATGAACTAGAAGAAGCTCATGAAAAGTTAGAAGATACTATTGAACTTTATGCAGAAATCATTGAAGAACTTAAAGCTAGAATCAATGAACTTGAAAACTCAGCAAAAGAATGAAAAAAGAAACAAGACAATTAGTATATGAAAAATACGATGGTCATTGTGCTTATTGTGGTTGTGTAATTGATATTAAAGAGATGCAAGTTGACCATTTTATTAGTAAATTAACTTTAAAGTTAAAGTCAAACTATATATATACTCTTAAAGAGATAAATGATATAGATAATCTCATGCCTAGTTGTAGAGTTTGTAATAAATGGAAATCATCTCATTCATTAGAACAATTTAGAAAAGAAATTGGAGAACAACTTAGAAGATTGAATGAATATTCTTCTAACTATAGATTTGCTAAAAAGTATAACTTAGTAGAAGAAACTCCACACGATATTGTGTTTTATTTTGAACAAAATCATAATCATGGAAGAATTTTATAGAAAGAAAAAGAATGGTAGGTATGAAAAAGTCGTTGGATATACAGATACATTACCAGATGGTATTTGGTTAGTTCAAACTAAACCATCAAGTACAAGAATTTCATCATTAATATGGAAAGTTGGTGATTTAAAGAGAGTTGCAGATGTAACTACTCATGCAGCACTACAATCTTATGATGATAATTTAACAAATTACTTAATGAAACTTACAGATATTAATTCTGAAGAATACAAAGATGCTGTATTACAATTAGGTAGTTGGATAAAAGACCCAATAGAGTTTACTGGTATATCACCAAATGATTTATCTATTTTAATTCTACGTCAGATAGCTATTAATATTGAACAAACTAACTTTTAAAACAATAACAATGAAAAAAATAATGATTAGTCAGCCAATGAATGGCTTTACAGATGAACAGATTGTTGAAACAAGAAATAGGTTTCTTGAATATGCCAAAAAAGAAAACTTGGAGGTTGTAAATACCTATTTTCAAGATGAATGGTATTCTCAAGATTCCATGAACTTAAGAGGAATTGTTCAAATACCTGTATTTTTTTTAGCAAAGTCAATAGAAAACATGAGTCTTTGTCATAAGGCTTATTTTGCAAAAGGCTGGGAAAATGCAAGAGGTTGTAAAATTGAGCATGAAGTTGCTTTGCAATATGGATTGGATATTATTTATGAAGAAAACTAATTCTTAAAACAAACAAAATGGAATCATTTCACATAGGAATACACTATGGTTTATTAGCTGACCCAATAAGTGAGCAAATTAAAAAACAAGGATTTATTTGCGATGAAAAAATCAGTAAATTTGAAAAGACGTTTGATTCAATTCAAGTGTTAAGATTTAGTGATTTATTAACGGATAGTATGTATGATAAGATTTTAACAAAATTTCATAAACAACTAATTCGTCATGTTGCAAAAGTAAACAAGTATAAAGTTGAAGCAATTAGTAAATAAACAAAACAAAATGAATATGATAAACAAACTTGACGAAAAGATTGCTAAAGAATACGGATTAGATTTCGATGAATTACTAGATGATTTTTTAGAAGATTCTTATAATGAACATAGGCGAGGATCTACATTCTATGTACAATCTATTGTGGAAATAGATGAAGAGAATTATCCAGATATTGATAAACAACTTTATGGTTATTGGCAAACAAATCAATATGTTTTTAGCGATGATTATGGTTATAACAAAGGAGATATTGATATCTTAACGAGAGTAACCGTAAAAGAAAAAACTGTTATTGAAAAATATTGGGAAGAAGTATGATTGATGAAGAATTTGATTATAAAACAATAAAAACATACCTAAATATGGGAAATGAAGAAAAGTATTTCATACCTTTACATTGGAAGTTATTTAATCCTGAAACTACAGAATTAGATGAATACTTTGTAGGAATTAAAAAAACAGTTAATAATGTATTAGTAGTACATGAAGTTTTAGATACTCCTTACACTTGGATTCCTGATACTAAAGAATGGATATCAAATGATGGAGCAAGTTATAATCTTGGTGATGTTGTTTGTGTAGCTAAAAAATACCCTATAACATTTCCAAAAACATTTAGAGAATGAAAATAGCATTGTCAATATTAATATTAGTACTCGGAAGATTACTACCACATCCATATAATTTCACTCCATTAATCGGATTGATATTGTATAATACTCAGCATGACTTTATTAAGTCTTTGATGATTAGTATAGTAGGAATGTTAATTAGTGATTACTTCATTAGTGGTACATTCACTTGGTATGTGTATCTAACAATAATAATATTGACTATTATAGCGAGATATACTGTTGTAGATAATACTATACAGGTATTACTATTAAACAGTATATCTTTCTCTATAATATTCTTTCTTATTACTAACGCATTTTGTGCTTCATACTATAATAGTTTATCAGCATCATATATTGCAGGACTTCCATTTCTTAGAAATCAATTTCTAGGAGATATATTTTACACTATAATATTTTTTAAACTAAATGGAATCATTGATACAATTTCTACCAAGAAAGTCTATGTTGATTAGAGATAATGGTAGGTCTGCTGATTATATGGCACCAGCATTTGGTTACGGATGTATGTACAATTGCGCGTACTGTACACTTAAAAGACATAAACCTACAGGTGTATTAGTAGCTACAAATACATTTGATATACTAACAGCTATTAATAATCATAGTTACTTTGCTACAGTTGATAAACCTAATCAAACACATGATAAGTATGTAACTTACGATATTGCTTATAATGACGATTTATCACTCCATGCTAAATACTATGACTGGGAAGTTATATTTACATTCTTTAAGAATCATGATAAAGCTATGGCTACATTTGCTACTAAGTATGTGAATCCTAAACTATTATCATTTAATCCTGAAGGAAAAGTTAGAATTAGATTTAGTTTAATGCCACAGAAATATTCTACTATACTAGAACCTAATACTTCTACAATAATAGATAGAATAAAAGCTATTGATATGTTTAAG
>JACCDP010633527.1_pt1 | contig 30921 bp, 35 predicted proteins | sample 7445841 | NCBI WGS metagenome assembly JACCDP01 (sample SAMN15323441, study PRJNA562643) | freshwater metagenome | isolation source: river surface water | place: USA:Blue River Watershed | collected 2017-08-17 | reverse complement strand
GACGGGTTTAAAATGATTGAAACGGTAAACCCCCTTTTCAATTTATTATGGAGTTGGACGGCAGGTATGAATGGCGATTCCTTATTTGAAGGCCCCCGTGGCGAAGAAAAATATCCCAACTTTAAATTATACGTGGAAATTGCATCCCAAGCAAAAAATGCAGTCCCTGAAAATCAATTACACAAGTCTATTTTCCAAAACTTTATTATGAAACAGGGTTCCGTGGACGGTGCTGCAATTGCCTTATAATCCGCATCGTATATCGTACGCCGGTTCTTTTGTAATCGCAATTAAATTTTCTTCCGTAACACGTTTGTGTTGACGATTGATGTATGTTTCAATCATGACCATATACTTTTCTTTTGCCTTTGATGTACACAACCAATTTCCATCCTTGTATAAATCAAATTTTGAATATTTTTCTAATTCATATTGCAATTGCTCCATTCGTTTCTTTTTTCGACGTTCAATATAATCGTCCCATTCTTCAAAATCTTCGTCTTGCTCACAAATCCACCAATCATTTCGCTCACGGGTATCTTCCAATGCATGACGGATAATACGTTCTTCCCCACTTTTATGCTTGTATTGAATCACAAGTTCATAATATATATAAAAATCACACCCCATAACCGATATTATAGTTTATAAAATGATAATATCGATTTAAGTTCCTCTTACTTTGTTCCTGTTTCAACGTCCTCCAACTCCTTGTCGGCATCGTCGTCGGCCCAAACACGTGACTTTGGATGGTACACATCAGGATACACCTTTGTTTTTTTCTTGGGTACCGGTTTTTCCTCCGTTTCATGTTCCATTGTCTTTTTTTCTTCCTTTTGTTCGGTGGAATCAATATTAATTTCAAAATCCACACTTCGTCCACAACATTTTGCTCGAATCCGCTTGTGATTAATGGCGGCATAAATCATACTAATAATTGAAATGACGAGACCACCACTTCCAAAAATGGTTCCTAAATCAGAACTCATTGCAATACTTTATATTATATATACATTTTCCTCTTTTCAAAATTAAAAGCGCGGTGGGCCGACATGTAAATCAATTTCTCCCAAGGAAGAAGAAGATTCTAATAAGGACGAACCCCCACTTATAATACTATGCGTTGTATCTTTTGTAGTCGATACAACCTTGGAAGCAAGTGATTCCATAGTTTCGGGAGCCAGCGTCCATGCCATTGCGGTAAAAATGGCCCCTAAAATACCATCACGTACAATTGCTTTTTGGTTGATTTGTTCCGGGTCATTTTGATATTGCAAAATCACGTTTACAACACCAACAATCAAAAATCCAATGATTACCGTAGTCCAAAAACCACTATGCGTCAAGTTAAGGCCTTCCATTTCTTCTTTACGCATATACGTTGCTATGATATATTTAAACGCATTTTCCCTTATAATGTCTCAAAATCTTCGTCGTCCAAGGGATGGCCGGCATCCAAATCTTCAAAACTGGTAATGGATCCAGCATCTTCGTCCAAAATACGAATCTCGTCTTCGTCAAAATCATCATCTTTGGGTCTGTAACTCATTTCTTGATACCCACTGGAATTTGTACCAAACTCTTGGTCATAGTCGGTAAACTGCACGGAAGGTTCTGTGGCAACCAAAATTGTGGGGGATTCTTGGATCATTTCAGGTAGGGCGGCCGTTTCATCTTTTGTGATTTCCATCTTTTTTAAGGGCTTTGTCATGGTAATATTCTTGTCTTCATTTTCTTCGTGCAATTCAATGGATTCTTGGACAGCAGGGATTTCTGTTTCCTGGGTAACCGGTGGTTCTGCCGTAGAAACAGGTTCAGACACAATGATTGTTGCGTTTTCCACCGGTACGGATACAGGTTCAGGTTCACTCGTTTCATGTTTTTCTTCCACCTTTTCCTCTTTTTCATCCTCGTCATCATCACTCTCATCCTCCTTTTCCACCTTGTCATCGTCATCCTCCACACTATCATTCAAATATTCCTTCAAAATACTCTTTACCGGTAACATACCACGAATGGCTTGCAGAATTCCGTTTTGAATAATTTCTTCAATTTGACGATGATTCTTTTGACGTTCAATCGATGGAAAGTCCTTGTGGAATAAATAGGCCGATGACCATAATAAACGGCTTGCTTCACACAAGGCACGATGAATAAAATGGTCGAGTTTGGGAATGGTAATATTGAGTTTCTTGTTCTTCTTTTGTAATCGGATTGCCGTCAAGATTTTGGTATGGGCAATAAATACCGCTGACAGTAATTCTTCCAAATAGTCACACGAGGATTCCTGACTGATTTGGGTGGTTTCACGAAGTACCTTATCCATATTCCAATCGGGTGTTTGGCTCAAGAGTTCTTGAAAACGATAAATAATGCGTTTTGGATTTTGTTCTTCTTGCTCGGCTTGCTCCAAAAGTCGCATATAAAACCGATGAAATGCGGGAACTAAATACGACGATAATTGTCGTGTATATTCCCCCTTTGCTTCACTATAGACGTTGGCACCAATATCGTAACCTTCCATTTCTAAAAATGAATACGCATCGAGAAATGTATATTAAACGCGTGGCGGTTTGAGTGCCAAATAGCTCAATAAGATCCACGGATTTGCACCGTCCCCCCATTTGCGATACAGCGTAAATTGGGTTTCGTCGTCTTGCTGTTTCAGTAAACGATGCAATAAAGGGTCTGGTAAAAGCCCCTGTTGTTTTGCGTGCATAATGGCAGCACATGGATTTTGAATTGGATTCCACAGTTCAGTACGCTGATTCATAACGGCACGTGACTTTCGGAGTTCGGCATACCCACGCTTTTCCACTTGTTTGATTGCCTCTTCTTTGCGATGACTGATTCCTGGCAATAATACTCGTTGACACCGTGAAATAAGCGGAGGACACATTGTCGTTTCGTCACGCACTTCAAGGGCAAATTCGACTCGATTTCCTGCAGTTTCCAAAATACGACGCAAAAAGGCTTGTGCATCCGAAGTAAGCGTGTCGGCTCCTTCCAACCAAATGAGGGTCGGCTCCGAAGATCGATGTTGTGCAAATAAAATGGGACGGCCTTGACGCAAGGAACGGTCTGTACGCACCGTATAACGAATCAGACGCAACCCTTGTTTCTTGGCTCGTTCACGAATCCATGTACTTTTTCCGCAGCCTGATGGGCCACATACCAACCATGCAAGTTTCATTTTAGAAGAAAATGTATCTATTCTAAAATGCAAGTGGTGCTTAAGTATTGGTTTGATATGGTTTGGGGTGGGAAGTTTAAATAAATGCTTCTTCAACCAAATTATTCAAATTTTGTAATATTTTATATTTAATAATATAATCCTCCTTTTCTTTTACATCATAATTGTCTGACTTTTGAATATTTTCTTTTCCCCATAGAGGTTGTAAATTTAAATAATAAAAACATGCATCCACTTCTGTTTTATCTTGAAAATTAAATGAATTGCACGGAATAATATGGTCAATATGCCATCCTGATTTTTCATCATTTATATTGTACTGTCCATAATTGTCCCATGTCATACCTTCCTCAAATTGTGATTCAAGATGTTCTCGTAATTCTTCCAATGAACATCCCACATACTTCATTGTACACATTGATTTTTCTTGTTTTAATATTTCACGAATTCGTCGTGCAACATTTGATTTTAATTTATACATTTTATATTCCTCTGCACGGTCTGGATTTGTTTTCATATCTTGATAATCATTTTTCATCCAAATTCGATGTGTTTCTTTTTTTCTTTCCCAATTTGCTTCTCGATATTCCTTATCCTTTTGTCTTTTATGTTCCTTATTATTTTCCAACCACTCTTTCATTTTTTCTTTTATATGTTCCTTATTATTTTCTCTCCATATTTTATTTTTTTCTTTTTGTACATCTTTTGTCTTTTCCCAATATTGTTTATTGTATTCTGTCATTTTTTCTTTATTTGAAGCACGTTTTTCACCAAGGCATGGTTTACATTCTGGACGCAATTTATCCCAGGTTTGTTTCGAATTATTATAATTATCAAGGGGTCGGTATGTCTGGCATCTACAACATTTCTTATGTTCAACACCATCTTGAATAACATGTTCTACACGTGGGCTCATTTTAATATTATACTTTCTATAACTATATATTAAAATGTCTTTAAGTATCCATACATTTTGTTTAACGAATCAGAAATCCGCCACGCAAACGGAGTACCAAATGAAGCGTTGCTTCTTTCTGCACGTTATAGTCTGCGAGGGTGCGGTCATCTTCTAACTGCTTCCCTGCAAAAATAAGACGTTGTTGATCCGGCGGGATGCCTTCGCGGTCCTGGATCTTTTGCTTCACGTTCTCAATGCTATCGGAAGGTTCGACATCGAGAGTAATCGTTTTCCCAGTGAGAGTTTTTATGAAAATTTGCATCCTTATACTTCAAGTTAAGAAATAAATCTTTAAATCTGCAAATATTCTACAAATTCGATGCGTGGTGTAATTTTGCGATAGGCCTTGTGGGTTTTACAAAATGACTCCCATTGTCGTTGAAGGTGGAATCGCATCTTGGTGTGAATAAAAATATTCAATCGTGACACGTACATGAGTTGCAGTGGATTACTTGTCTTGGAAAACCTGCCTTCTTTTCCGTGGACTTCTTGTTTTTCAAACATGTCGACCAGTTGTTTTTCAATATAGGGTTTATACGATGGAAAGGAACATTCAACAATACATTCAGGGTCGGGTAAAATACGACGCAGCATCATTTCAAAGGGATCATCCTTTGCGGGTTTTTTAAATTTTAAAAATTTATACTTGTCTACTTGAAATTCAATGGGGTGAAACACACTTACTTTTGGTTTTGATTGTCCATTGGAGGATCCGCTTTTATAGGCCTGTTTTCGCATTTTATACTTTTTTTCTTCGAGCATGATTTCCGCTTCATTCTTTTCCTCCAAGGTTTTCATGCAAGATTTCAAAAAGCGTTGAATAATTTTGGCATCTTCTTTTTTTAAATTACACTTGTCGTATCCTTCCAGACGGACAACAACTTCGGTTTTATAATTCATCTTAATCAATATACTTTATGATTCTTTAAGATGATTTCAAAAAAACAACTTACACGGAACAACAGGAATAGAGTTTGCCGGCTACAGGATTGCCGACACAACCGCCGGTTTGATAGGTACATACGCTGTCTGGAAAATAATAATTAAAGGTTCCAAGTTGATTGGCACAGTAATTACACATCCATGCACAACCAGTTCCAGAAGATACAGTAAATTGGATGCAATTATTTACGGGTTGAATTCCCACTTGTGTATAATTTTCATGACCGCAGGATTGCGATGATACAAAAAGTGCAAAGAGGGTAAGAATGAATGTGTACATTTTATTCTACATAGTTTCTTCTTCCATCTTTAGACGCTTAATATACTTCGACGTCGGCAAAGGATTTGCTGGCATTGCGTTGTAAATCTTGATTCAAGGGATTGTTGACAACTGCATTGACGTATTCTGGGGCAAAACGTTCGCTGCTCATATCCAAACGTAACGGTGCACGATACTTTACCAACCCAATATCGGCAACACCGGTGGGGAGTGCGGTGACACGATTGACGGCATTGACACGATCGTTGACATCGTCGGTGGTAAGACGCTTGGCGGTTTGACGAATATATCCATTGGATACGGCAATGTTTCCGTTTCCAGCAATGGGGCGACGACCCTTGGCAATCTTTTCCTTGTCTGGGTTGGTACGCATATTGTATGCGGCTTCTTCAATCAATACACTCTTGCGTGCATCGCCACCGGTACCATACCAAGATAAACTATTACTGAGTTCAGCCTTCTTGGTGGGCTTGGCAATATCATTGGGGTCATACACCTTGAGTTTATTGGGTTGTGAGGCATTGTTCATAATACCCATGTAATTTGCGTTACGTTCCACCATGGTTTCCTTGACGGTTGTACGAGCCACATCATTGGGGTCCCATACAGTGACCATAGGTGCACCTCCTGCATACCCAGTGGCAGTACCAAATTCACGAGTTTGGTTTTCGAGTTCTTCACGACGGGTGGGGCGTGCATCATCTTCATAGTGAATCGATACTTGCCCATTTTCGGCAGGTACCAAGTTGAGGGCCATGGTGCGTGTACTGGTGGCCGTACGTTCATTGGGGCGGTTTTCAAAGGAAGAACGACCATAATCCGATTCCTTTGCGTCCACATCGTTGGTGTAATACCCATTCATATCAGCGTTACGGAATCCTGCCCCGCCATATTGTTGGGTCATGGGGCTACGGTACGAACCGGTGACGTAGGGTACAAAGGTTTCGGTACTTCCTGCGGTACCAATGACTTCTTGACTGGTTTCGGTACGACTGGTCTCGGGCATCAATTGGATAGGACGAGATGCTTCCTTGACAACCGCTGCAGGACCCGTAAAGACACGACTGTTGGTTTCATCAACAAAGAAACGGTCAGGGCGGTAGTGACGTACTTCACCAGGACTATCCGCAGCAGCCGTAATAAAGTGTTGGCCTGGAATGACGGGATTGTCATAACTGAATTTTGGATTGGTGGCTACACGCAATTTGTCGGTGGTGGGCATGGCTTGTTTCATGATTTCATTGACTTCCAATTGTTGAAAACCTCCCTTGCCGGTCAATCCAAACTTTTCACCCAAGGCAGGACCAACACGAGTGGGTTCAAAGGGGCGTTCATTGTTACGACGCATGGGTGCATTCACACGACTTTCAATAAAATCGGTACTGCTTTCCAACCCATACGGGTTTCCGTAGGGACGATTTACATCAAACATGTTTTCCACTTCCTTTTTCTTGACTTGGGTCGAGTCTGCACCGGTAAATGCATCCAAACGACTCACGTTTGCATTGGCACGAACGTTTTGTTTTACACTACCTCCAAAGAAGGGCACCATGTTGCTGTGGCGGAAATCTTTGGTGTTAATCTTGTCCCCCGATAATGTACTAATGACACCTTCTTCGAGATAATTGGTATCACCGTCATTGGGATTTCCAAAAAAACGTACTTGACTGGTGGCGTCCTCAATACTCATCGGTTGTGGGGCAAATCCTTCAGCCTTTTTCTCTTGGCCACGCATCGTTCCATATTGCAATCCAGTTCCATAAGGACCGGGGGATGGTTCTGAAGGAATTGTTTGACCGGATGGGGTTGCATAATATAAATCTAATTCACTTGGGTTTCCACGATAGGATTGCCCTTGTGGTGTTGTTGCGTAAATGCTTGTTGGCGGTGCCTTTAATGCAACGGTTTGACTCCCAGGCTTCATTGTCATATTTGCGTTGGAAGTTACAAATGGTTCGGTTGTTTTAAATCCATCTTTTTTTCCAGCAAGCTTTGATATGCCATATCCAAGCCCTACTAAACTTGCTAATGCAACGGCTTCCATATTCTACAATTGATATAGGCTTTCATTTGTGAAAAAAACACAAGGTAAAATTGAAAAAATATTTTCGATTCCATCAGTAAGAAGAAGGATGCAAATGCAAAAGAAATCGTATATTGCAAATGCAAACAAGTTGGAACTTCCCCATTTGTATTCAAATCCCACCATCCAGATTCGTGTTCATGAACCAAAATTTATACACTATGATGCAAATCCACCGGTCTCTCCCAAAAGCCCCATTACTGATAATAAATTGAGTTTTGAAACGGTCTATCCGAATCCAAAGGAACCACAAATTAGCAAGGTATATACAAAATCATTACACAATTATAATCATTTTGTAAATAAAAAGAATGAATCGATTGAAAAACTCAATATTGTTTAAAAGATAGTTTGTACGGGAGAGCCAATGACAAATGCCGGACTTTCTTTTTTCATTACTTGGTTTACGTCTTGAAAGCTTTCCACGGGACCCGCCTTTCCAGGACGATACGGATACGATTGACAACGTTCCTTGTCGACATCACGGGATGGAATGAAATAATCAAAGGGTTGTTCAAACGTCTTCTGTGGGTCATGGAACAAGGGTTGCCAACGATTCCATCCCGTTGCACGTAATGTACATGGGGGATTAAAAAGACGGTTAAATGTTTGTGGAACGGATTCGTCCACGCCATTTTCATAGGAAATGTTATTAAAACGGTTGGTATCTGGATTATACAAACGGTTTTCAGCACGAATGCGATTTCCAACACGATTAATTCCCTTCAAATCACTTTCTACGTCCGTCTTCCATTGGCCACTCACCCAACCGCCCCCGTTTTTTTGAATACGAGTGGTGGGATCCACAGGATAGGTATTCGGGCAGTTGGCTTCTGGGGGATTTATATAGTACCGCATTGCATAGGAGGTAATACGCATATCGTCCACTTGATGAAAGGGGTCTGTGCGTAATCGTGTCCATGATTGCTGGGGTGGTATAAATGTGTCACTATCCATGGATGAATCTCTAATAGGGTACATATGATAAGATTTTTTGGTGTTGTAAATACGTGTTTTTCCAGGGACCCATAAAAGTAAGGTAATTACTGCATGGATAAATGTGAGTTGTAACACCCTTATATGATTCATAGGCTTTCCATAAAGGAAACCAATCTGCCATATAATAATTTTTCAATTGTATACTTCCCATATAGATCATAGGGGTAAAGCTTCCGTAGGATCCTACCAAATTCTTTGCATGTAATAAACATCCAATATCTTCCATCAAGGATTGTGGTTTCCATCGAATTTGAAGAAGAATTTGCTGACCATACAGTAATAATTGATTTAATACCGGATTTTTATCGTCTTCCGCAAATAAAAAGACTTGTGCCCAGTGTCTTGAGTGTAGGATTTGTTTATAATACCACAAGGGGGGTTGTATATATTTTTCATGGGTTCCTTGGCCTTCAAATAAATCTCCGCTGCGAATGTGAATACAAAGCGTATTTTCATGTTCGAATTGATCACGTAAAAAGGAAGATGGTATTTTAAATTTAAGATTGGGTATAATATATGTTTGTGCAAGATTTCGTTGAGTTTCAATTGACGGAATCGATAAGCCGTGGTTTTGAAAAATCGTCGTATAAAAAAAATTGTCTTGAATCATATAATTCCAATTTGTGTTGGGGTTGATTTGTTTTTTGAATAAAATCGAATTCGATGTAAAATGAGGATGGTCTGGAAACACGACTCCATCGTAATTCTTTGCCTGTGCAAAACACAATCCATGTAAGATTTGCATTACATTGTTTCCGAGGCGACCTACCCACGAAGAAATATATACAACATTGTAACTCATTATTCTAGTATTTATAAAAAGTGTTTATACTCCATACAAAGAATGCTATTATAGATCAAATTGGAAAAAAAATTGAGCGACTCGGATTCTCAAAATCCTGTAGTTATCGACAAAATGAGTGGCATCTATAACAAGCGTATTATTGCAAAGCACGACCACAAGGTTGCGGCAATCAAGTACTTTATGGAAAAGTCATCGTCGCCGTGCCTTTACATTTATGGTGAAGGGGCAACGGGAAAGTCACTTACGATTGCCGAATGTGTGGAAAAGGAGATTCTTCATCCCAAGGCCACGCATCAACTCGAAAAGCATTCCATCAACATTCCGCTCAACCCAAAGTTCAAGCGGGTCTTTGTCGACAATCGTGAACCACCGGCCTTCATGCTCAACAATTCGTACTTTATGATTTACGAATTCAAGGCAGACATTGCTGGACGCAACACGATTCGAGTAGCTGAAGATTCGGATAGCGAATAAGCATCATAAAAAGATGGTCTTTTATTTTTTTATGATACAATCACGGGTATAAACATTAATATTTGTGGGGTGCCTGGCATGTTTCTTTGACCAACGGTAAGGGTGCATATGCCGCAGGATAGGCCCACATTTGTGCGTCTTGTAAATGTTTTAAACGTATATCAATTCCCAAATTTGTTTTGCGATTTTGAATGACCAACGTGGGCTGGTTGGCTTTGAGGGGTTGCCACTCACGTTCAGGGCAATTTGTCAAGGGCCGAGTCAGTCCACGCAAATCCGATTCTAAATCTGGACGATTGCCGGCAATTTGACTCACTTCATTCCCCCCTACTATACCCAACACATGACGGGTTGCCTTTGGTACAAACAACCCTTTTTTTCCGGCACCTTGTGCGGCTTGAATGGTTTGATTCGGTACAACCACATCGTATGCTTGTTTATTATCTTCATGAATCCAAGAAGGATTTAATAAAAAGTTTTCCTGGACTTCACTCAAATAGGTCGCCGTAACACTTAATGGAAAGGAGGCCATGACAATTCTATTAGATATTTATTTAACAATTCAAGTCACGAATAAATTCACGACTGGGAATACCTCCACGAATCCATCCATCGGCTGCGACTTCGGGAATTAAATTCTTGGGGTTTTGAATACTTCGTGCCAAGGAAGGGATCATAGGAGTGTATTGTTGAGGAAAGAATGTTTCGGTAACAGTATCACATGCCTTTCCAAGACGAGAGAACTCGGAATGTTGTAATTGGGATTCAATGAGTTGGTTTCCACGTCCACGACCCATGAAAGGAACACTCAAGAAAGGACGAGTTTGGGGGCGAATGTTACAACGCTTGCTCATAAATCCAGGTTGATTCCGTAATACACTGTCAGCGTTAATACTGTTATTGTTAAAACCAAAACCGTCACGAGGATAGATTAAAAGACTTTCGACGGCCAACGGGTTGACCTTTTTTGCATCGGGTACTAAATATGTGGTTGCATACGCCCCAGGACCGGTCGATTGTTTATAATATTGATTAATTGCACAGGTGTCATCCTTAACACTGGTCATACGATTGAGTTCCATAGTCTTCTCTGAAATGCATTATGAAAATTCTTTTTCCAATAATAGAAAATGGTACGTAAATTACGGATTGGACATTCCAACAAAACAATGGCAAAAAAGTATTGCAAATGCATTGGTGCAGTACGTCGTAAAATGCGTGGTACAATGAAAGCCCGGGAATCGGCTGCAATAGGGATTTGTACAAAGTCCATGCTACAAACTCGTGGGCGAACCTTGCGGAAATTTACATGTGGAAAACGCCCCAGCCTTTTGACTCAAAAAAAGAAGCGTGTATAAAATATGGTAAAATTGAAGTATATTTTCTTTATAAAATCATAACAAACAATGGTATATTTTATAAAGAAAAATCACACAATCTATTTTTCGAAAACCATTCCAAAGGAAACGGTATTATTTCAAGCCACAATTCAATTGCGAGAACCATTATGTGATACCCAACATTTCACCATTGTGTCGTGTGACCCAAAATCAAATCCACTTGTACCGAATCATTCGTATGTATATCACGATGGCATTTTAAAAAGTAATTTGCAAAAAACGTTTCGTGGAAAGTTTGTCGATGCATGCTTGGCAACTGGTCTTCAATATCTTTATCAAGACCCCCAAAGTTTTCTTCGACGGATGACCGTCATCTTTTTAGAGGATTCTTTGTACCATCATTATTATTATCCATATTATGTGTGGATGATGATTGCACAATCAAAAGGTTATACATTGAGTCATCATGATGTTCAAATTTTGATGAACGGATTGGCCACCAATCTGGAATGTCCGTCATGTTATTTTGTCTGGGGATCTGTACCCCAACGAAAGGAAAAATGTAGAGTACCCTTTATTTCCATAATGTTACGGAGCTTATATGGAGGAATGGAGTGTGACCAGGGGTTTCTCTATTTATTAGCATATCGATCATTGTACGAAACCAATTTTCCAACGTACAATGAAAATTATCATGTCGACCTTTCATCGATTTCCAACTTTGTTCCGAAAAAGCATGTTTGTGTAAATGCAATCGATTTTCACGTGTTTCCAAAAATATTAAAGACCCTGAATCACATTACACCAAAGGAAGCTATATGGACTCATTGGAGTAACATAAATCAAAGAACATTTGTAGGATTATGTTGTGACGAAGCACGTCAAAAACGGGCCTCGGATTGGGAAGAAACTCTCTTTGATTTTGAAAACGGAGCTGAAATTTTACAGGAAAATGCATCAAAAAAGATTTTGTGGATGGAAGCCACAAAAGAAGAATGGAAAAAGCCACCGCCTATGCAAAAAACATTATTGCATTGGTTTCAAAAGGTGTAATAAAAATAAGGTGCAATTTTTTCTATATTTTTCTTGAAAACCTAGAAAAAATTGGTGAAGGAGGGTCTCGACCCCTCGACCTTCGGCTCATAAGACCGCTGCTCTAACCAACTGAGCTACGTCACCACATTCTATAATAATTCATACTGGTTTAAGTCTTTTTAATTGGGTTGTGATAACCATGGTACGGCACCCCCATTTGTTCCTGGAACACAGGCATCACGATTTCCTTCCTTGCAAGTTTTTCCAGGAATCAAGTACAACCAATTTTGATAGGATTCTTGATCATTGGGAATACTGGTGCTTGGCATAGTATAAAATTCACGCTGACTTTGTGTTTTTCCAAAAACATCCGTGGGATCACTTGTCCATTGTACACGGAAAAAGTCATCCAATGAATCTTGTACATCTTTACTTTCGACGGATGCTGCCGATGGGCGAGTTGGGTTATATTTGATTTCGTCCAACAAGATATTCATAAAAGGATTCTTTGGTTTGGGGCGGGTCGTTGCAACAACCCCAGGATAGGTATTCAACACATCAAATGTTGGTTCTGGATTTGCAGAAGTTTCGGATCCAATTACATCTTCAAACCCTTCCTTGTCTTGATACATGGTGGGTCGTGCATACAACCACTTTGCGTGTAAAAAGATGGCAATCAATACGAAAAATGCCAAGGGAATCCACCCCATGAATGGTAAAAAGACAAACCCTAATAAAATGGCAAGGGTAAATGTACGTATGACTGCATTGAAATTATTACTTTGGCATATATCGTTTGTGGTAAATTGGAATCGAAATAATTCTTTTGGATCTTTATACCACAATGTTTCACATGGGCAATCGCTTTTACTCATAATGACACTCCTAACAAAAGGTTAGAGAAACAAACAAGAAAATCAAATTAAGGTTTATTTCCAGCTGCCTTTTTTGCCTCAAGCTTTCGTTTGAGACGATCCTTGACAATATTTCGACGTGCATCTCCTTCACGTCCTGCAGCACGCATTGTTGTCATATCCGCCATTCCAAAGGCGTCTCGGAAGGTTTCCATGAGTTCAACAATGGCTGGATTGTCACCCATAGAAGAAATAAGTTCTTCTGCTTCATGTACAATTTGCTCGGGACGTATTTCACCATTTTGGAATTTCGATGCCAAACGTTTGACAACTCGTTGAACGGCACTCATGATCTTTGACGAATCTTTAGTGTACATTTCCATCATAAGTTGAAAGGCGTTTTCAACAGAATTTAATTCTTTTGCCTTTTCTTCCGTAATTCCAAAATCTTCGGGCTTAAATTCTTGTACAATTTCCATTGCAAGTTTCATAATGTGCCCCTTCATGAACTTTTCCGGTAATTTCGGGAAACTACCTGGATCTTTGAAAAAGTCGGCAATCTTGGAACTGATTTCGGCAAAGTTGGTGCCATTTAATTTTGACTTCCATTCATTCATAAACGATTGACTCCATTCTTTTCCAAACGGAAGACGATTTCCACTCACGTCAAAAATGTGTTCTTTGGCACTATCGTACAGGGAACAAAGACTGAGGATGGTTAAATATTCTTGAATGACCTTTTTATTGTTTTTACTGAGGCCGGACCATAACGTCTCGGTAAGAACGACACCAGGTAAAACTTCACCTGGGCATTTTGATGCATCACGGTCTGGACCGGCATGGGGCAAGACCTTTTCCACGTATTGAATAATACGGTTTTCGGGAGAAAGTAAATATGCATCTTTAATTGGATTCGAAAGCTCTGGAAAGGTAATACCTAAATCATCACAAAACTCGTCATACTTGGATTGAAAAATGGCAGTCAAAGGGGAAGCGGCAGGCATACCGGAAGAGGTGGAAGTTGTACTTGTGGATGCGGACATATTCTGTTTTATGCTTTTAAAGGATAAAACAAAACCTTTACGCCGTGTTTAATTGAAAAAAGAACAATCCGTGCGTTTATTTATTTCCACGAGCCTTATCGGATAATGCTACGAGCACCTTCAAATACTTCCAAATGACTTGTTTGTTTTCTTCATGAAGGGTTGGCCAATGCTTTTCAAAAATCATAATGGCGGGTAAAATTTCATTAAATTGGGTCTTAATCTTTTGACGGCCTACAAGAATTACATATTCGGCGTTTTCAGTTGCAATGGCTTCTCGTAAATCATTCACAATGTGTTCGACAAACATATCAAGTACCAACTTTGGATTCATTTTCCGTGCGGCTTGAATTGCTTCCACGGCTGCACGAATTTCACGTTCTTCAGGAAATGTATCCGACAATTCCTCAAAAAAACGGACAAGTTGACTACAAAATACACTTACAGGACTGATTGGGGCGTTCATACGATACTTCTTATGTTTTTATAGAAGTTCTTGTTTAAGTATTTTAAACGCACCACACGACTCTTTCTTTATTGACGTGGTTGTGGCATTGGAACTTCGGAACCACGACTCTTCATAAATTCCTCCATTCGTTTATCAAACAATTGTTCCCCGCGACTGCGACTATTCACTTCATTGACGGAAGGACCAATGGAAGATGTTGCACGTACATCCACGCTGCTATTTCCATTCAAATCTGCAAAATTCCCCTGTTTACTCATTAAACTCGAATCATTTTCATCAAACATGCCACTGTATGCAAGACGGGACGATCCACTCATTTCACTCGACACCCAAGCTTGGATTTCGTTACTTTCTTCATTTCTGGGCGGATGCGGCATGGGTTGAATATTTGCCGGTGTAGGCAAGGTATTTTGATATTGAGGAGGGGTGTATTGACTTGCGGCAGGTGGAACATGAGCCGGTTGTGAATAAACGGGTTGACTGTAATTGGGTTGTGCGGGGGGTTGTGGAGTACGTGATTGTACGACGGGGGCACGATTTTGTTGATAGGTGGGAGGTGCAATTTGTAAACCAGGCTGCAGAATATGAGGATTTCCAGAGGTATATTGATTTGGAACTGGTTGGGATGGAATACGACTTTGTACAATTTGTGTTGGCCGGGCAGGACCCCCTCTTAATTTTCGTTCAAACACCCAATTGATGACGGCTTCATCCGTGAGTGGTTCCGGATATTTCTCATCCCCAAAAATGACAAGTGTTGGTACCTTTTTCAACCATGATGGGCGATTGGCAGGTTCATCCACCAAAATAAACTGAAACTCATCCTTATATGGAGTATTTACAATGGCCTCAATGAAACGTTTTGACCACAAACATCTTGCACTGAAATAGCATATGTTTTTCTTGGGTATCCCGGACATGTTCATAATAACAATGACTCCTCTTTTAACAAAGATGAAACTGTACAAGACGGAGAAACCGCACCGATCATGTTTACAAAAAGCATATAAAATTGAAGTTTCTAAAAGTAGTTAGAGCATCATAAGAATGAGTGTTTTACCCCAATCGCAGCCTCAAACCATGGAAGACGTAATTGTTCAAAACATTGTTGCATCACGCAACAAAAATGCAACCTTTGTCCAAGCAAAAAATGAAGATGTCGAAGGACGAAATCGTCTTCATTTTACCTTGAAGGATACAAATGTCGGGTACGCAAATACACTTCGTCGTTTAATTATTACAGGCGTGGAGACCATTGGATTTCGTGCCGACATGAAAAATGACGGGACCACAAGTGATGTCAACGTAATTAAAAACAGTACACCCATGACCAATGAAATGTTAGCCCATCGTATTGGACTTATTCCCGTCCATGTAAAAGACCCATTGGAATTTGACCCATCCGAATTTAAATTTGTTCTTCACAAGACCAATCCAACTCAAGAACCCATGGATGTAAAAGCATCGGATTTTGAAGTCTATGAAAAAATGGGAAGTGAATGGGAAAAAATCAGTACTTCGAAATTCTTTCCTCCCAATCCAATTACCAATGACACTTGTTTAATCACGTGTTTAAAACCAAAAATGGGGGATAACATTGAAGAAGTTCACGTTGAATGTGTTGCCTCCCTTGGAAATGGTCGTGAAAATGCACGCTTTATTCCAACTTGTGAGTGTGCCTATGGATACAGCCGTGATGATGACGCTGATAAAATCCGAAAGGCATTTGAAAGTTGGTGCAGTCGTTACAAGAAGATTGATGCCAGTAGTTTGGAATCAGATCCGGAAAAGAAGGATGTCTTGCTTCGTGAGTTTAATACCTTGGAAATTCAACGGGTCTACAAGGTGGATGAAAACGGAGAACCGAATAGTTTTGACTTTCGCATTGAAAGCGTGGGTATTCTTGATCCAAAATACATTTTATACCGTGCATGCAAAGTTGGAAGTGATTTATTTGCACGATTTGGTGACGGTGATGAGGAAAATGAAGGATTACCGGAAGAAGTCTATGTACGTCCTGCGGATTCCGAAATGACGGGTTTCGACTTCTTAATCTTGCGTCAAGACCATACCCTTGGAAATGCAATTCAAACCTGGTTGGATTTACACTTGATTGACCCCAATGGAAACATTTATTATGCAGGATACAAGATTCCCCATCCCCTCAAGGATGAAATGATTTTGCGTATTGGAGTTCGTGATAATAGTCAATCCACTGCAATCCGTGTCTTTAAACAAGCGGCTCGTGCATTGAGCAACATGTTTACAAGCTGGGCAAAACTTTGGGAACCCTATGTCACCATTCGAAACAATAGCAACACCAACAGTAATACAAACAGCAATGAATCTTCCAATTCACCTGTCGCTGTACAAACCAAGGAAAATTACTCAAGCAACGAATCAAGCAGTAACGAATCCACGGCAACTCCAACCCCTCCGCCAGCACCTGTACCCGTTAAGAAAACTGCATCACGTCCATCCATCTTTGCCAAACTTGCCAAAGAATCAAAAACAAAAAATAAAGAGTAAGTAAGATGGCATCCAAGGAATTTACAATTTTTGGTTGGACACCATATCAAATTGGCCTTTTATTTTTTATTGGTTTTTGTGTTCGTTTAATTCAAAAGTATCGTATTCAATATTTCCGCAATACATATAATATCCATGAAACATTTTATTCAGGTAAAGGGGATGCAGTACGCAAGACTTCTGTACTGGGTTTAAATTCTGCAGGTACAATGTGAACATTTGGATGAAGACGGTCAAACGCATCTTTGAAGAGTGTAAAATAGGAATACGTTGGGTCCAATTCATTTACATATGAAATTACATATTCATACGTAATTGTCTTTTCCTGTGGTTTGAGACTTTCCTTGTATACATTATGCAAGTGACTGACATGCTTTTTAAAGTGTGTAGGAAGGGATGAGAACTGGCGTTGATGAGTACAAAATACATTGTGATAAAGATTAAACAAGTATCGTGTATTGGTACGGACGATTCCTTCGTACTTGAAATACAAGTCGCTTTCTTCTGGGTAATAAGTCAGGTATTCCTTGACCTTTTTTTCCTTTCGCAGTTCAAGGAATCGAAGAATGCGATTGGCTTGATTTCCACGAAGAAGTCGCACGTGGGTATATTCTTTACTACGAAGACGATAACGCACACCCTTTTCATTTTTAATCACAATTCCTTGCCAGTTATGTCCATCTGTCTTCCCTTTTGTTTCAACAAATTGAATGGCCGAAGTTTCACCGTTTTGGAGAATTTCTGGATTCTCATAACTTGCCGGTAGAAATCGATGGAATTGAGCTGGAATGGTTTCCGCATTATGACACATGGTTACAATACCATCCTTGACATACCCATAATGAATTACGTAGACCTTGGGTTGTTTTACCGGTACGACAATTCGATTGTAAGGATGTTGAAGTACAATGCTCACAAACGTTGCCGTTGCACCGTCGTGTTGTGGCATTAAGGATTCGAAATTCACACCCGTATCATGAAGCAATTCCGCAAATGTCGGAGAGTTTTCATATTGATAATTATAAAACTTGTTTTTTGCACCAAGATTACTGCGTGTACTCACCACAACCGGATTGTTTTGGTAACGAAATACATGCATCATGGTACCATCCACAAATTCTTGCACTTGAAAATTCTTGTTTTCGAGACCAAGCCATGAATAGTCATGAATGGACTTGTATGGAGCAACCGATACAATCTGTCCCGTTTCTTTATGCACAATGACACTACGAAAGGTTTTCGTAAGTTCCTGTTCAAAATCACTTTCATTCTTTGTATATTTTACGATTGCATATGGTTCACGGAGTGGATCAATGACACGCAAATGACACGGATGAAGATGAATCCGACGCTTTGCATCGTCCCACCCGTTATATACAGATGCTTCGTTATACAAGGACGTAAGAATGTTTTCCTGAAGTACACTCATTCTGAAAAATAAACTATATAATGATACGTCATAAAAAGATTTCAATTTTACTCGTACTTGGTAGGTATAATGAATGACAATACCGTAAAGGAACCTGATGCATCGATTCCAACGGAAAGTGGTGTACAGATTCAAGAAACATCTGTGCCACAAGATGAAGGCTTGTTTTTAGGTGACTATGTAATCATTTATAGTGCACGAGGAAAACACACGGGACGAATTTATTATTTGGATGAAAAAATATTACGATTATTACCTCTTGGTTCAAGTAATCGTCTTGAGGATTTCCCATTCACAGATGTGGGTGAATTTGACCCCGACATAGGGGTTACCGAAGTGGAAGTCAAGGCTGGTCCTCGTACAGGGTTTGCCGAAATGATGGGCTTTCGTAAAGGACAAAAGTTGGACGCTTTTGATAAAGTATCCGGTAATATCTATGCAACATACGACGTCGAAGACGTTGACTATGAAGAAGATGCAATTGTCTTAAAAGACAAGGATGGAAGTGTATTTGATATACCATTTGGATATATTGGGATTCAAGATATGCCCTTTGACATTTTACAAGTTCATATTGGTTCTCCCATTGGAACATTTGATGAAAGCACAGAAGGCGAGGAAGAAGAGGAAGAACTTCTTGGTGAAGGGGAATATTTGGAATATATGGTACCAGATATTGTGGGTCTCGAAGTGGTAACCGAAAGCGATCGTATATACACGGAACCAATTCAGAAGGGAGATTTAATTGGAGACCTCGTATCCCTATTGGAACCCTTTGAGCAAAAGAACCCTGTATATTTGAAGGAAATTCGTGCCATTGTGGAAACTTTTTCTTCGATTAAAAACTTGATTATTGAACGAAACCATGTGAATGAACCGGTTGGGAAAAAGGATTATGTGCTTCAACAAATTTCGGATTTACTTGCCCACTCCAGTCAAATGGTAAAGCCGATTTTGGACAGTAAACGTGTTTTGATGGTGGATACGTACGAAGACGACGAAGATAACACCGTCAAGGAAGATGATTTCACAATTACCCATCATCAAACCCATTTTTTGAAAAAGTTGGAGGAATTTTCAAAGGGGTATGATAATATTAATGTCGGAGAAAATACTGGAATTTTACGATATTTGCGATATTTTCAAAATTTGTTTTCACAATATCCCTTGGGACAAAAATTTTCACAATCCACGTCTCCAGATGCATACGTATTTCGTCGTGATGGTGAATATTTTCGTATGAATGTACCCCCCAAACCAGTCATTGGATACATGAAATATTTGCCAAAGTATAACAAAAAAGAACCCCAACATATTGAAGAATTTAAAAGCAACATTTCCATGAGTATTTTACGAGGGTTAAAAGCAACCCCTTCCACAAAAGGACTTCAAATGATCGGACCCGATAAATCGTATGCAAATGGGTTTGTTCTTTTCCCCATCTTTTTAAGTAAATACATTGGTTCAGTACGGTCTGGATATTTAGTGGAAGATATTAATCGTTCTCTTTCACAAGCACACCCAATCCGTATGTTGCTTCAATTATACGGCGGTTTGCAAACTCCTTCTTCAGGTGAAGCTCCCAATATAAAAAACATTCTTCATTTGGAAAAAGATAATCCAGCGTCCATGACAACTTCCTTTGATGATTACTTAAAATCCATGTTGAAAATCATATACCCACGTGGGTTTGGGGATTTGAGTACCATTTTCAAGGACTTTGGTGTCGAAGAATTTGAACTCAACCATACACAACAGACCTTGTTTGTGAATCGTGTACAAGAAGTATTACAAATGTATCGTAACTTAATTCAGAAACTCCGTGCCCCTGAAGTATTTGAGTTTCCCATTCGTGATTCAAACCCAGTGTATTTACAACATTTGATGGAAAAGATTTCCGCCTATGATATTTTAAAAGATGAGTTGGAAGTGTTTAAAGTAAAGTCCTCTGGATATGACGGTGTTGATATTGCCGTCTTTGGATATTTACTTTCCAAATATCAAGAATATTTCCTGGGAATTTTATCCGGCGTAGAAGACAATATTCAATCCGGTTTTCACCAAATTATGCGTCGCCGTGCCATTCAATCATCGACTGAAAAATATTTGGAACTCGAATCCCAAAAGTTAAAGGGAATTAAACCCTTGATCAACAGCTGCCCCCACGTGAAGGATTTGGAATTAATTCGTCGTGAAAAGGATGAAAAGACACGGTATTTGTTGTTGGGTACATTTGCGGTAAAATGGAAGGGATCAATTAAGGACAATTGGTTAATTTGCCGCACATGCCAACAACATTTAATTTGCAACCACGAATTCTTACAAATTCAGCAATTTATTCATCCCAATGAATATGAAAGTCTCCAAAAGTTGATTGTATTGAATTATGCGGGTGGATTATACGGTGCACAATACAGTTGTAAAAACTGTGACATTCCCATTTCACTCTTGTCCTACGACAATCATATTGAATTTGACGACGAAGGTCGTCCTATGAGCGGTCGTAGCGAGATTATTGACGAAGATGCATTGCAAATGGATTTGGTTGATCAATTATTAAATATACCCGCCTATGCTCCAGAAGAAATTAAATTTGACAAGGACGAAAAGGATTTCATTTATTCGATTCTCAAGCAAATGACGGTGCGAATTGGTATCAATATGAAGGATGATATTGTGTCCTTGGTCAATGAGATTTACAGCGATTACTTGAAAATGGAAAATATGTTGGAAACCGAATTTGAAGAAAAACGTGCCAATAAAAATGGGTCTGAAGAGGAAGATGAGGATGAAGAATTATCGATTGCAAAATTACAGCATATTTTGATTTTAACATTGACGGGTTTGTATATTCAAATCCAAACGAAAATTCCTGCCTATCATATTTATATTTCCAACAAGGAATGCGGTAGCGACTTTGGCGGATTCTTTTTGGAGATTGATAAGACACCCATGGAATCTGAAGGGGTGAAAACCATGGCATGTATTTTTTCATCCTTGGATTTTACGTCCTCGGATAGTTTATTGTCATCCACCTTATGGGCAAAACAAGACAAGGAAAAACGGATTGAAACCATTATGCAAGAATTATCCCGTGAATTGCTAAAACGGATTCAAGAAAGTGCCGTCTTGTCGGCATACAACAAGAAGCGCGAACATTTGAAGAAGCAAAAGGAATATGAAGAATCGTTACGACAAGAAATGTTACCCACTGGCTTTTTACCCTTGATGAAATTAAACAAGACCGATGGTGCACAAGAACATATTCCTGAAAGCAAGGTCGGTAACTTTTTAAAGTCGCAATCGTACATTTACATGTATAACGAAATTGTCAAACAACACGCAAATGTAAACCCCATGAGTCCCTATGCAGAGACATCTTGTTGTGTAACCCCAATTACAAAACCTCTTGACTTTTTTGAAGGAAAAATGGATTCCTTGATGAAATATTTGCCGTCTGAAACGAAACCCTCGTATGCCTACGAAAATCAAACATGGCTCAATGTGGATTTTGTCCCACGGTCCAATGTACAACTTGAAACAGAAGCCCCTACTAATTTATCCTTCCAAATGTTTTTAAAACTTTGTTATAAAGGACCACGTCGTGGATTACCTCATGAACTGAATCATAAATTGCGTTGTGAATGGTGTGGGCTTCAAATTCCCTATGAATACTTTTTCCCAGATATGGGACTCGATAAAGATAATAAACCAATTGTTGTACCGGTAAAAGATGAAGTGTTTATGCAATCGTTTGAAAATCAAAATGTCGATGTAGGTGAAAAGGCCTTTTTACAATTATTGGACGATGCACACGAAAAGACGGTGTTCAAAGACGATATGCTTCAACATGTGGAGTCCTTGGATAAGGTGATGGAATCATTGGCCAATCTACAAATTACGGTTAATGGTTCGACCATGCCATTTTTATCCACCTGGAAGGAAACCGTGGAAAAAATGTATCACGATTTGAAGACCTTGCCAAAGAATGCCCAAGAAACGGAATACATTCGTGTCATTGCGGACTTTTCATCCTTTGGCTCCAAAGCAAAGAAGAATCTGGAAAAGAAAGGTATATCGCTGGATGTACTTGATTATATTGCAAGCCAAGATCTCAACAATGTTTTTGAAATTCTCCGTTCCTATTTGTTAATTCCAATGAAACGACTTCTTACAAATACACTCACAAAATACATGAAGATTCCAACCCATTATGGCTTGTCAAGCTTGCATGCAAAGGATGTCGACACCATCTTGGAACAACATTTACAAAACAATGTTGCCATCAATCTCGCAAACCAAACAACTAAATTACAATTTGATGTATGCGTTGAATATTATTCACAAATATGCAAACAATATCATTTATTAAAGGAATTGCAATTTAATGCATTGACCCGTAAATTAATTCCATATTTTATAAGTGCTTTTGTGTATGTTCCTCTGATGAATTTAGTACATGTAGGTTCATCCACACAAAACATTGACACGATTGTAAAGTATGTCAACGAACAATTACGAAAGTTTTCCCGTGAAAAGCTTGGTTATAGTATTCAAGAAATTAAAGAACGAGTTACAAAGGCAACCGAAAAGGAAAAGAATAATATTATCAAGGAATTTGAACGATTAAGCCCCCAAGAAAAGACGTTGGCACTTCTTCAAAAACAATTGCGGATGGGTCGTTGGGCACAAGGGGCTTCCGATGCAATTTATACATACGATAAAGAGTATTATGATGCACAACGTGAATTACGCTTACAAGAAATGGAAGCAGGAAACATGAATGCAGCGGAAGACCATTACGAAGCGGAAGCAGGGTATGATGTTGGAATGACGGGTTTGGGGGAAGGTGAAGATGAATAAAAAAAGTTGGTATAAAGTAAGATGTTGCAGTTACTCTTTTCAGGATTTTTATATTTGATTGGGGTGGCAATTGTATTGCTCATACAACCTGAAATCATGTTTCATGAAGATGGGAATTGGAAGGAATTTGGAATTGGAAAAAATGCGAAAAAATATACATGGATGCCATTTTGGCTCTTTGCAATCTTGTGGGCGATCACAAGTTATATTCTTGTGTTGATTCTTTTCTCGCTTTGGACACCATCATTTAGTGTGTCTCCAAAACGAGTGATGGAAGAAACGGTTTCTGCTCCAACCCCCGCCCCTATGCCAGAAAATGATTCCATGTTTTCTCAAATATTAAAGAAACAACGACGAAAAGTCAATCCTGAATTACAACCAGGATACTACTTGTTTAACAGTAACGGAAAGGGGGGAATTCCACGTTACATTTATTTAGGTCAGAGTTTGGATTAACATGCACTTGCCATGCCAAGACCGATTTGACCCCCCATCATACCTGCCCAAAACATGTAAAATGACACGGCCAATGCATCTCCGAATGAATTTTGAAGATCCAATGGTAACACGTTTTTCACAATCGACCGAACAAACCCAATCATGGAAAGGAGTACAAAGACTGTTACACTTATTGCGGGTGCTGCAGAACTCTTTGCAATGGTTTGAATGTCAAAGGTATTACAAGAAAGCTTGTGGTATATTCCAATCACAAGAGCTGAAAATAGATACGTGAGAATGGGTAATAACCAGTAAATGGATAAGGAAGAGTTGTTCATAAAAAATCCAAGTCCAAATGCAAAAATGGCAAAAAAGATTCCGAAAAGAAATCCATAGCCGACAATTTCAATCATCTCTGAGTTAGACGATAAAAAATACTCTTTGAAAAAATCACGTGTAGTAGAGAACGATTCCGATGCCAGCCAAAGTGAGTACACAACCATCCACCGTAGAAGAATGGATTGAAGCACGAAAGATTGAACCCAATCGTTTTACATTTGCAAGTAACGGTGATTTGATTGCTGCACCCGTTGAAGCCGGTAATATCGAAAAAACAATTCTTTTAACGAGTAAAGTAAAAGCTCCAAAAGAAGCCATTGATAAATTTTTTGAAGAGCGGAGTGCAAAGATAAAGTTGGCAGAAGATGACTTTATTGCCAAAAAACACATGTTACATGCATTAATGATTCGTTATAAAGAAACTGCACATCTTTCATCGGGTAATAATTCCAATTCTGTTTCCAATTCGAATTCTGAAAATTCCAACTCGAATGCAAACTCCAATGCAAATTCTGAAAATGAAAATTCGAATTCTGAAAATTCCAACTCGAATGCAAACTCTTCCAACAGTCAAGATGGAGGGGACAGTAACAGTGAAAATAGTAACAGCAATAATAACGACGGCAGTACGAACGAAAACAGTAATAGCGAAAACAGTAATATTAGTAATAGTGAAGGTAGTAATAGTGAAGGTAGCAGTGTCAGTACTGAATCATCTTCTAATGATATTTTGAGCTTTATGAATCAAAAAGTTGCCATGACGTTGCGTCAGAAACTCAATGATCCGGTACAGCGAATCACAAAAGATGATATTGTGTACGCCAATCTTTTTGTCAAACAAGCCGAACAAGCCCTTGTCTTGGCACAAGGAAAACGATATGTGGATTCAATTCCAGGATTATTCCATAGTGATAAGCTTGAATATCGTCAAATTCATCTGGATAATTTTTATGAAGATCGAAAAATACCAGACCCAGTCCATATTTTACAACATAATACATTTCCCTACGAGGCATTTTGGGTTACCCAAGAAGTCAACAACCAAATTGCCATTGAAAATATGGCTGCCGAAGATTCCAACTTGAGCGTAAATTCGAATTCCATGGAAGGTGGTGCGACACAAGAAGACATTCGTGCAAAAAATGCAAGAAAGTTTTCCATTATTCGGTCACGTATGCGTGCAAAGGCAATGCGTATGGGCATGTAATTTATTCAAACGGAAAGTCCTTTAACTTTTCCTTGATTGTACTACAGTCAACTGTTTCCATTTCATACTTGTAACAAAATCCATTTTTATCACGATAGGTTGTATCCTTGATATTTTTTGGATGGGGCCATTTTACCACACGTTGACTATCGTCCGGTTTCCGAAAGGTAATAAATATAACCCCTACTACAAACGCAAGAAGAAACGGTAGAAATTTAAAATGTTCAAAGAATTTAATATTCATACTCCTATTCGGAGGCCTATATTCTTTTTTCCAAAAGTAGAGGATGATTGCAGCAATCTTTAAAGATAAACGTTTCGATTTATTTTTTTCCATTATGATGGGACTTTTCTTGGCAACGTTATTACGCCCCATGTGTAAAGACGGCAATTGTTTTGGATACAAGGCACCCCCCGTGAAAGAATTAACAGAAAATTATTATAAAATCAAAGAAAAATGTTATCGTTTCCGCCCTGTTGAATTGGATTGTCCAACCAATGGCGTGATTGAACCTTTCCGTCGTTAATGCGGATTGATTTGCGAAATTTGTTTACTCATTTTTTTTAGTAAAATGAATAACCAATCCTTCAATCAAGGTTCGAGTCTTTCCGATATTGACCAAAGTGGCCGCAATGAAATTGATATGAATCTTGTTCATTCCATCTTATCCGATGCAAATATACCCAGTACAAATAACCCAGTCATGCAACAACATTACGGTCAAGGTCAAGGCCATGTCCCCGTAATGAATGCCCAACAACAATACACAACCTATCCGAATGCAGCCGACCCTGTCGTTGCTACCGCACATATGATTGGTCGTGAAAGCCCGACACAAGGGGATTTTCAACGCATGATGATGCAACCTGCACCAACCCCTATTCCATACAATGCCGTGTCCAACGATACGTATTTAAAGTATGAGAATGGCCAACAAACCATGTCCTCCGGTCCCACAAAAAACAGTCATGGAAAATGGATTGATGAATTCCGTGAACCCATTTTAGTGGCGATTCTAGCATTTATTATAACACTCCCCGCTATAAAAGTACTTGTATCCCATTATGCTCCATCGCTTCTTCATCCCGGTGGTGAATTCACTTCCATGGGTATGGTAGTTCGTGCCATTGCTGCAGGGGCTCTTTTCTGGTTTCTAAAACAAGTGGTGGTTCCACTCTTGACACTCTAAACATACAATAATGTATATATATTGTAGGATTTAGAATGGACGACTTTAAACAATTGTATCAAAAACACAAGGTGGAAACTGTTATTTTAGGTGCATATTTGCTTTACAGTTTACTTTACATGGGTGTCCCCAGTATTTTATTCAGTGCCGCAATTGGTTTAATTACATTTAGTTTTACCGATAAAATGACACTTATTGTTGCGGTAGTCATCTTATCCGGTTTACTGTATCCAGTCCTTCGTGGATTCTACCGTGGAAGATTTAAAGAAGGATTTGTTGCCGATAGCCCACAAAGTATTTCTCGTCGTGTTCAACAAATGGCCTCTGGAAAACAACCTGGATTTCTTGGTTCCGTGGGTATGCAAGAAGGATTTGGAGGAATTTTGAGTTCTGGTTATGCAGAAGGGTTTGAAAATCCAGACAATATGGAAAGTACTGGTGCAGGAAGTAACGGAAATGCAAAGAAGGAAGGGGAACCTACCAAGGAATCTTCGGCTGCTTCTGTAAATGCATCTTCCGTCACTGAAAACCTTGTCAAGGAAATTTCAGGAAAAAATCTCGAGTCCGTTGTCAAGGATGTCGAAAACTCGGTAAATGGGAAAAAGGAAGAAAAACGGTCCAACTTTCAAGGATCCTCCTCGGGAAAATTTGAACTCGGTAACATTCCTACCGAAACCCAAGGTGGGGTTCACATTGATGCAGGAACTACACTCATGAAGGCATTGGGAAGTTTGAAACCAGACCAAATTAAAGCCATGACTGCAGATACCCAACAACTCATGGAAACCCAAAAGAGTCTCATGGGAATGTTATCCAGTATGAAGCCAATGTTGAGCGACAGTAAACAATTATTGGATACCTTCAATGACATGTTTGGTGGTATGAAGGGAAGTTCTTAAATTCTAAAAGATAGTACTTGATTTTATATTATAGGATTAGAGTAGTAAATTATGGTGCTAAAGAAAAGTGTCTGTCCACCAGGGGTATTTTGCATCACCCCAGGTCTTGGAATTATCTTATTGATTGTTTTATGTATTGGAATGTACCTTTATTTTGAAGGGATGCCATCAAAAACACAACAACCACGTTATGAAAGTGAAGAATCACAACAAAATACAATCATCAACAACGTGGTTCAAGGAGGAGATGATCGTTACACACGGGCTCCCGAGCCATTACGTTCATGGATGACCATACCCGATTTACGAGGGGCTCTTATCCCTCCAGGGGCCGTTCCCATTAATGTGAATCCCCGTGGAATTCCATCCGCCTATCAACAAATGGGGTACATTAAAACGGATGGGGAAAAGTTGCTTCCGCTTTATGGTCGTCAAACTGCCTATCGCAGCGACCGATTCAATTATTATACACGTACGGATACTTATAATCCCATTCAGGTTCCCATTACCTACAAGAAAAAGAATTGCAGCGATGATATTGGCTGTGAAGAATTGTTTGGGGGCGAAGAAGTGCACGTAAAGGGGGTGGGTCAAAGTGGTACGGTCGATATTTACAAGTTTGATGGACCTACCTATATACCTGGGCTTGTGTAAACCAACGCATAATTGCTTTTATAATATATAATAGATATTATGAGTTGTACTGGTGGCTTACAAGGATTTCCGGTCAATATTAATGGGTTAACCCCCTCGTTGAAAGAATCCATCAAACGTTATAATGATGTGTTTTTACAATTCAAAGATACATCTTCAAATTGGACATATAATACAAGCGATGGTACCTTTACAGTAACAAATGTTCTCGATAACGACACCTTTTTTATTGGTGCCACCCAATTTCTTGTAAAATCCATTCGACTTTCCAAACCGTGTCACGCAGGATATACATTGGATGGTCAAACGTTGATGGGTGAATTGCAAATCTGGGGGACACCTACATCCGGTGGTGCACAACAAAGTGATGCAGGGGTTCTTGCATTTCCCATTATTCGTGCTACAAAATCGAATACTGCAGGTGATATATTTTATAATATTTATAGGAGCAAAAAGGGATTACTGAATGACATTTTTTACAAGGATAATTTACAATTATTACGATATACCACATGTATTTCGGTAAGAAGCACAGAGGCATCCACCAAATCGGTCAGTGTTGCCTATTTTTTACCTGGCCTTCTTCTTACCCAAACACAAATCAATATTCTTCCAGGAGCAGGGAATGCACTCAAAGAAAAGGGAATTCCCCAAATTATTTTTCCAAACACACAAATTTATACATCCATCAACAATGATAATACGATTGTATATGGTCCCCCCACCAACAATATTTTTACCGTATACGTTGCGTCAATTATTTCGGCAACTACCGATACATTCAAAAATTCCTTTTTTTATGCCACGGATTTTAAAAAGGGTTCACCGTCCAAGAAGGATGATTTGTATACCAATACCTTTCGATGCATGAATATTGATCGTAACAAGGATATTATTGATGGGAAAATTTATGTCGATCCTTCCACGGGTCAACGTATGGACGATGAACTGAAGGCAGCCGAAGAAGAATTAAAGGCGTCGACAAATTCAGGGGAAGAACCCAGCGTTGCACCGAGTCGTTACATTCCCATCATCCTTGCGATGATAATTGCACCAATTGCCTTTGGGATTCTCATGTATATCTTATGGAAGGTCTTTGGACGAAATAGTGATGGCAGCAACTTTGGAGGGGTTGTTTCTGAAGTATTGAGTGGTTCATCTGGGCCGAGAATAGAATAAGAACCCGATGCAAAACGGTTGTAATAAATAGGTAGGTATTCGATGGATGATAACGCCCGAAAAATTTTGACCGTTGCTCTTTTGGCCGTTGCCGTTTCAATCGCCGTTGTCTTGTTATATCCAAGCGGACAAAAACCCTTGTGTGTAAGCGAAGGATTCCAAAATGTGGTTTTGGACTGTCCCGCAAACACAAAATCGTTTATTGATGCAAAGGGAAACACAAACTGTTGTAAAGGAAAATTAAATGGAAATAAATGTGAAGGACCTGTTGCGTGTACATTAAGTGCTGGAGGAGTCAGTAAAGATGTGCCCCATTGTATGTATTACAGCCACGAAGGATTATTCAATCCCCAGAATCAACAAATTCATTCCACAGGGAATTCGGAAAACTTGTGTTGGGAAAGTACAAAAATGACCACAGTTGCAAAAAAATGCAGTGATTCCCCCCAACAAAAGTTTACGTATACCAAAGACAAGCAAATTAAATCGAAAGATGGTAAATGTCTTGTTGGTTTGAATTTTTCTTCGATGGGTTATCCAGCAATTATATATTTCAATGGGGATTGTAAAAATATGAAGGAACAACGTTTTACGTATCGTATGGATAAATCCTTACAATGCGAAGCCTTTCCAGATACTTCTGTGAGTATTTTGCAACACAAGAAGAATAAAAATGATGCATTTCTTGCGTCATTCGTGAATGTAAAGGATGCCATGAAAGAATATCGTGAAGGCAGAAAAAATGTGACGTATAATATCGATTATAATGCCGTCGAAAAAGAGATGAATCAGATAATTCAAACCGTAAAGAAGGAATTTAATACATATACTTCCTTTGATGTATTACCCGATAGTGCAAAAAAGATTCCCATTCCACCTGGTGCAGAAAAATATTTGAAATTAATTCAAAAGTAAAATATTCCAAACCAAATTCTTTTAAAAATTATACTGTATTATTTTTAAAACGATTCAACAAAACATATTCTCTTTCGTAATCATGAACCCCTAAAGTGGCTCTATATTTTGGCGGTCTTATTCGTTTTTATAAGAACAACCTTATGTGTGATGGCCGTTTTATCATCTATAATACGAAATAATTCAATCCCTCCGTGATGATCGGCATACGATTTCATATTCGATGGGTGTCTTTCATTTAATGAATATTTCATATTGTTCGCAAGAGTCATTGCATATTCTTTCGCTGATTCAAATGCATCGTCAAACGAATCAAATAATTCTGGGTTATATTCATACTTATACGAATCGGAAGGACCCAAAGGAGTATTACATACACCAACCGTATATGTGAGCATGTTTATACATGTATCATAGTCTTTCACTTTAAATTAGATAAACCCTTTTATTCTTCATCCATCATGGGTCGCACATGCGAAAACAATTGTGCAATGGCTTTACTGCTTCCATCGGATGTTTCGGTGGGCAAAACAGGGCGTTTTTGGTCAATGGACATACCCACCTTGTAAAAGTCGTTGGATCCGGTGGATGGCAAGGGTGTAAAGGAAAAACTGCTCGAAGTTGGCATGGTAAAATCCGGTACATCGGGCAAGGCTTCAGGTTGTGAAATTTGTTGTAGGGCTTCACTTTGGGCTACATTTTGAAGGTCTTGGCTCATATAATTGACCTTCTTTTGGTTTCGTAATATGAATAAATAGGCCACCGCAATGAAATAGACCATTGCAACAACAGGGTCAATATAGG
>JACCDP010066257.1_pt1 | contig 30949 bp, 25 predicted proteins | sample 7445841 | NCBI WGS metagenome assembly JACCDP01 (sample SAMN15323441, study PRJNA562643) | freshwater metagenome | isolation source: river surface water | place: USA:Blue River Watershed | collected 2017-08-17 | reverse complement strand
GACGCTCATGAAGACGTTCGACGGCAGCTTCGCGCGCGCCGGCGCCGTGCTCGCGGTGATCTATCTCGTCGGCGCCTTCGTCGTCCTTTGGGCCCCCGAGACCAAGGGCCGCGAGCTGCCGGAATGACGGTTGCGCGGGCGCAGCCACAGTAAGGCGTCGCATCCGGAGCTCAGGAAATCAGGGGATGGGAGGGCGGACCGCGAAAGCGGCCTGTTGTGGCTGCGGCTGCAGCCGCGGAAGATTCAGAAGGGCCCTTCGGAAGAAGGGCTGAGCCGAAGGAGGGGCGTGAAATCTCCGCGCCTGCAGGCGCAGCCACATGGGTGGCGCGTCGGAAGAGGAGTCTTTCGGCTGAGCCGACGGTCGCAGTTAATGTACCGAGCGCCCGATGTGGCCGCGTCCGCTGCCGCGGAGGATCCACGCGCGAGGGGCATCAAACGAACAGCAGCACGTAGACCGTGAAGGCGAGGGCGACGGTGCCGGCGGCGGCGGCGATCGACCACAGGAGGTTCCTCCGTTGAGCGGCCATGGCGAGCGTGGAGACGATCACGCCCAGCTGGGCGGCGAGCATCCCGTAGAAGAAACGGCTGCTGCGGCGGTGGTGGCGTTCGGCGGCGAGGTTGCTCGAGCGCACCTGCAACTCAAAGAGCTCGGCGATGAATTGGTTCACGCGGGCCTCGGCGTCGTAGCGGAGCGCGTGGTAGTTCATGCGGGCCGAGACGAAGTCGCGCCGAAGCGGGGAATCAACGCGCGCCGCAAGGTGCTTCTCCCATGAGTCGATCACCTGCGTTACCGTCTGTAACGCGGCGTCGACGGCCAGCGCATGCGCCTGCATCTCACGCAACGCCCCGTCGAGCACCGCACCCCTGATGCCGACGATCAGGCGGGCGACCTCCTCGTCGGACTTCGACGCCTCGAGCGCGGCGAGCGTCGCCTGCACCGCCGATGGAAGCACGGGGCGGGCGGCCGCGGCGGGTAGCGCGCCTCGGCAAAGGGCGGCCAGCGCCTGCTGCCCGACGGTGTCGTCAAGGCCGGCAATGAGGGAGGTTCCCGCAAGGGCCGCGCGCAGCGCAGCGGGGTCGAGTTGCTTGGTGCCGGAGGTGACGGCCAGTGAGTCGAGGGTGGTGCGCAGCATGACGCCGCGGAGGCGCTTTCCCTGAAAGAAGTTCCACTGGTCGCCGGACTTGGACTGGCGCTGGGCGGCGAGGGAGCGCTCGTACTGGGCGCGGGTCATCTCGCTGGAGGCGAGTCCGGCCAGCATGGTCGCGATGACCGTCAGCACGACGGGCGTGACGCTGAGGACCTTGCCCCAAGGAGTCTGGCCCAGTTCAGCCTTCAGCTCCTCGGGGACCTCCGCCTTGAGCTTGATCTTCGGAAGCTTCACGGCTCGGGAGATCACAGCGTATGGTCCGGGGATCAACCCGTAACCCATGTCCGCGCCGGGCGCTGTCGGCGGGGAAGCGACCGGGCTGCATCGTGCCGCGGGTAGTCGCGAAAAGGGGCGATTGGGTTGGACGCGGGCGGGATCCGGCGTTCAGTTGCGCAGCCATGTCACCCACATTCTACCACGTCCTCCACCTCATCTCGGTGCTCGTGCTCACGGGCTACACGTTCTACGCGTTCGCCGCGCCGGCGGAGTCGCGGAAGAAGGTCATGATCATCACCGGCGTCGCGAGCCTGCTCGTCTTGATCGCCGGCTTCGGACTCCAGGCCAAGCTGGCGGTGGGCTGGCCGGGTTGGATCTTCGTGAAGCTCGTCTGCTGGCTCGGCCTTTCGGCCCTGGCTGGGATCGGCTACCGCCGCCGTGGCGCGGCGGGTACCTTGGCCTTGGTGGCGATCGTGCTTTCGTTCGTCGCGGTGTTGATGGTGTACACGCGGCCGTTCTGAGCCGGCGGCGGTCATGGCCGGCGCGCTCTGCGGGGTCTGGGTCGACGACGCGGGGCGCGTCCATTGCACGCACGAGACGGCGGATGGCGGGAGACAAGAGCGCATCGAGGCCTTCCGGCCCTTTGCCTGGCTGAGGGCTCATCCCGAGACGGTGCCGGCGGGAATCGCGATCGAGGAGCTGAAAGGGCCCGGCCCGTTCCGCTTCCTCGCGCATGGGGAGACATTCGAGGCGTTCGCGGCATTTTCCGCGGACGCCCGCGAGGAGGGCGGGGTCGATCGGCCGCGGCCCTGGGAGAGTCAGTACCTTCTGCAGCGCCGCGCGCGGCTCTACGAAGGTCTGCCCTTTGCGCGGCTGCGGCGCTGCCAACTCGACATTGAAGTGGCCTCGCCGGAGGGCGGCTTCCCCGACGCGGCCCGGGCGGGTGACCGGGTTCTGGCGGTCGGATTGAGGCAGGGCGGGGTGAACAGGATCCTGCTGCTCGAGTCGGATGACGATGCGGCGGAGAAGCGCCTGCTCGAGTCGCTGGGCGAGGCGCTGCGCGCGCTGGATCCGGACGTCATCGAGGGGCACAACGTCTTCAAGTTCGACCTCGATTACCTGCGGCAACGCTGCCGGCGGCACAAGGTCCCCTGCGCGTGGGGCCGGCACGGTGCGCGGGCGTCATTCCGGCCGTCGCGGCTCAAGGTGGCGGAGCGCTGGCTGGATTTCACGCGCTGCGACCTGCCCGGCCGCGCGGTGGTCGACACCTACCTGCTGGTGCAGCTGCACGATATCACGGCCCGCGAGATGACCGGCTACGGACTGAAGGACGCCGCGGTCCACTTCGGGATCACGGACGAATCGAGCGAACGCACCTACCTGCGGGGCGACGACATCCAGCGGGCGTTCCGGGACGAGCCCGCGCGTTTCCGCGCCTACCTCGAGGATGACCTGCGGGAGACCGAAGGCTTGGCGGATCAATTGCTGCCGACGTACTTCGAACAGGCGCGCACGTTTCCGACGCTGCTGCAGGAGGCGACGCTGCGCGGGGCGACGGCGAAGATCGACCTGCTCTTCCTCGAGGAATACTACCACGCGCGGCAGGCGTGTCCCGTGCCGCCGGAGGTGGCGCCGTTCGAGGGCGGCTACACGCGCAGCTTCCGCGAAGGTGTCTTCCGCCACGTGCTGCACTTCGACGTGGCGTCGCTTTACCCGAGCCTGCTGCTCCAGATCGGGCGCAATCCGCGCAACGACGCGCTCGGCGTGTTCATCCCGCTGCTGCGGCGGCTGCGGGAGTACCGCCTGCGCTACAAGCAGCTCGCGCGGACGTCGGCTGATCCGGCGGAGCGGGCGGAGGCTCAGGCGCGGCAGACGAGCTTCAAGATCCTGATCAACTCCTTCTACGGCTACCTTGGTTTTCAAGGGGCGCGTTTCGGCGACGGCGAATTGGCCGCGGAAGTCACCCGCCGCGGGCGCGAGCTGCTGCAGGCGCTGATCGACGAGTTCACGCGGCAGGGTTGCGTGCCGCTCGAGGCCGACACCGACGGCATCTACCTCGCCTCGGAGGAGCATTTCGGCGCGCCGGAGGTGCTGTTGCGACGCGTGGCGCCGGTGCTGCCCGAGGGCATCGAGCTGGAGTACGACGGACGCTATCAGGCGATGTTCTGCTACAAGGCGAAGAACTATGCCCTCTACGACGGTCAGCGGATCACCCTGCGCGGCAGCGCTCTGCGCTCGCGGGGCATCGAGCCCTTCCTGAAGCGGCTGACCGACGAGCTCATCTCGCACCTGTTGGGCGCCTCCACCGTTTCGCCGCTGGCGACGATCGAGGATTACCGCCGTCGGCTGCCGCGGCGCGAGGTGCCGGTGGAGGAACTCGCGAAGGGTGAGAGTCTCAGCCAATCGCCCGAGGCCTATGAGCGCCTGATGGCGGAAGGTGGAAAACCGCGGCGGGCGGCCCTCGAGGCCGCGTTGCAACTTTCGGTGCGGCCGCGGATGGGGGAGCGGGTCCGTTATTACCTTACGGCGAAGGCAAAAGGCCGCACCGCCGACTGGCAGCGGGCCCGGGCGCTGGCGCTGCACGATCCGGTGGCCGCGCCTTACGATCCGGATCATTACCTCGGGAAGATCGACGACTGGCTGGAGCGCTACGGACCTTTCCTCGGCGCGGGTTCGCCGGCCCAGGCGGAGCCTTCGCAAGGCGAGCTGGCGCTTTAGCTGGGAAACCGTCCGGGGGTCACCATTCCATCTTCGCCTTGGGCTCGGGCAGCGGCAACTCGTCGAGCTTGCCGGCGGCGGCGACGACCTCGTACGCGGTGCGGAAGTGAAGCTTGGCGAAGTCGCCGAGCGCGCGGGCGCCGAGTCGCGCGATGATCGCGGTGGCCTGCGTCTTGACGCCGGAGCCGGCGCCCTTTTGCAGCGGCTCGCCGAGACGATCGGACAAGGCGCGCATCTGGCGGACGAATTCCGCGCGAGCCACGACGGAGGCTGCGGCGACGACCGGGTCCTCCTCGGCCTTGGTGCGCATCCGGAGCTCGAAGTCCTTCACGCCCTTGCGGGTCAGTTCCCGCTGCACGAGCGGTTGCTCGGAGAATTGGTCGAGGAGGCCCCAGGGCACGCGTCGTTCCCCGAGGGCCTGCTCGAGGGCGGTGGCGTGCTGCCAGGCGAGGAGGCGGTTGAGGTTGGCGCCCGGCCGGCCCATCAGCTCGTTGTACTTCGGCATCCCGCAGAAGCAGGTCCGCACCGCTACGCCTTTGGTCGCGCGGATGATCGCGTCGAGGCGCAGGATCTGGGGCTCCGCGATCTTCTTGGAATCCTTCACGCCGGCTTGGATCCAGGCCTCGATCGCCGGGCGGTCGGCGATGACGGTGGCGGCGATGACCGGGCCGAAGAAGTCGCCCTTGCCGCTCTCGTCGAGGCCGGCGTGCGCCTCGAACCAGTCGGGGTGGTTGACTTCCTCGTAGCCGAGCCGCGCCTCGCCGGTGACCTCGGGCTCGAGGATGTCGCGGACGAAATCCTCGGTGCCCTTCCCGGCGACGACGACCTTGCCGCTGGTGTAGGCGGTCACGTTTACCTTCAGGTGGTCGGCGCGGAAGGCGAAGCGTGAATAGGCGACTTCGAAGGGCGTCCAGCCTCGCTCCGCGAGGATGCCGCGGAGTCGGTCCATCCGGGCGTCGTCGAGCTTGAGCGTGTAAGAGGCGAGCTTCTTGGGAGCCTCCGGCTCGTCGCGGCTGGATCGGGTCATCGCGCGAGTACGCCACGAAAGCGCGGCGGGGCTCAAAAAGAATCTGCTGGAGCCGCGCGGCTGCGGCGCGGTTGGCTGTAGCGATGAAAAGGGAGCGGGCCGAGGCGGGAGGAGCGGAAGCGGTGCCGGGTGCGGTCAACGCGGCTGCGCTGGCGGCGCGTGCCGGCGAATTCCGCCGGGCGTTGCTGGAATGGTACCGCGCGAACGCCCGGAAGCTGCCGTGGCGCGAGCGGCCCTCGCTGTACGGGACCGTGGTCAGCGAGTTCATGCTCCAGCAGACTCAGGTGAAGACGGTGCTGCCGTACTTCGCCCGTTGGATGGAGGAATTACCGGGCTTTGCCGAACTCGCCGCCGCCCCCGAGGAGCGGGTGCTGCGCTTGTGGGAGGGACTCGGCTATTACTCGCGGGTGAGGAACCTGCATCGTCTGGCCCAGGCCGTGGTGGCACGCGGGGGGCCGCCGGGTAAACCGGAGGAGTGGCGTTCGCTGCCCGGGGTGGGGCCCTATACCGCCGCGGCGATCACGAGCATCGCGCTGGGTGCGCCCGAGGCCTGCGTCGACGGCAACGTCGTGCGGATACTCGCGCGGCTGACGGCCGACGCCACGGAACATCGCGACTCAGCCTCGGCGTCGCGCGTCATGGCGTCGCTGGCCGGCGAGCTCATGAACCGGGAACATCCTGGCGACCATAATCAGGCCATGATGGAACTCGGCGCCACGGTTTGCACCCGCCAGTCCCCGGCCTGCGTGATGTGTCCGGTGCGTGGATTCTGCGCGGGAGTGCGCACGGGCGAGCCGGAGCGATTCCCGCGGCTCGCCGCGCGCACCTTGGAGCGCCGCGAGGTGACGCGGGTCTGGGCCGTGCGGGGCGGAAAGTTGCTGCTGCACCGCGGGGCGGTGGGAGCCCGGCGGCTGGCCGGGATGCATGAACTGCCGACGGCGGATCAGGCGGGGTTGGACGCGCGTGACCTTGCCGGGGCGAGGGAAGTGGCGCGGCGCAAGCGGGGTATCACGCGCTTCGTGATCACGGAGACGATCGTCGCACCTCCAAATGCGACGCGCCTGAAGGCGGGCGGTGAACTCTTCTGGGTGCCGCTCGACCAGCTCGGCGAGGTGGTGCTTTCCGGTCCGCACCGCCGCTGGATCACGGAGATCCTGGCGGACGAAGGTCGGGCGGGTCAGGCGCCGAAGCGCTGACGTCGCAGTTCCTCGATCCTGACCTTGGCGGCGGCGACCTGCTCGGGCTTCAGGCGCGGGCTGAGCTCCAGCGTGAGCAGGTGTTCCGGCCGCCAGAATTCACTCACCATGCGGAAGTCGATGTTACCCTCGCCGATGGCCTGATGGTCATCGCCCTCGGCGTTGACGTCATGCAGATGCCAGCCGAGGAGCCGGGGGGACATGCGCTCGAGGTGGGCGCGGTGGCGCAGGATGCCCATGCCTTCCTTGATGTCGGCGTGGCCGGTGTCGTGCCAGTAGCCGACGGGGGCATCGGCGGGCAGACTGGAGAAAAGCTCGTCGAAGCCGTCGTCGAGTGGCAGCTCGTCGAACCGCTCGCGATTCTCGAAGCCGAGGGTGACGCCCTTCAGTCGCGCGTGCTCCAGCACTTCGCGGATGCTGGCCTTCACCTGGTCGAGGAAGGCCGGCTGGCGCTTGCGCATCTTCTCGAGGCTCTTCTGGAGCAGTTTGGTGTACTTGGGGTCTGAACCGCTGCGGCCAGCCTCCGGGCGGTCCTTCAGGTAGTGCTCGAGGTTGCGGGAAGGGTTGAACCAGAAGAACGACACACTACCCAAGTGGCATACGACCACGCGGGCCTTCACCTGCGCGGCGAAGTCGATCGTCCGCTTCGTGTGCCGGAGCCACTGGTCGTGTTCCCGATGGTCGCGGGCGGAAGGTTGGAACAGGTTCGGTGCGGCGCGCGAGACTCCGGCCGGCAGCGGGCAGAAGTTGTGGGTGGAGGTAACCTTGATGAGGCCCTCCTCGACAGCGCGAAGGATTCCGGGAACAAGCGTGATCCGGATGCCGTGGCTGAGTTCGGCGTATTCGAAGCCCAGCGACGCGATCTCGGCCGCCATCGCGTAGCCGTCCTGATGCCGGTGGGAGAGCCAGCAGGAGGACAGGGCAAGGACGGGCTTCATCCGGCGTGCTTCGAAGCGATGAAGGGAGGGGCGAAGGCGAAAATCAGCAAGGGTAAACCCTGATCCGGCAACGGTTTCAGCGCCGGCCTTCGCCGGGGCGGGGCAACACAAAGCCGCGCCCCGCATGAGCGGTGGCGCGGCCTGAGCGTAGGTGACGCGGACGCCTTATTCGGCGTACCGGCGGCGCAGCATCTGGGTGAAGGCTTGTACCTTCTCCTTCCGGCGGCGCTTCTCGCAGGGCTTCTCGTAGTAGCGCTTGGCGCGCGCACCCTTGATGATGTTCTCGCGCTCGAGCTTCTTCTTCATGCGCCGTAGCGCACGGTCGATGGGCTCGTTCTTCCGGATCTTGATTTCGATGGGCATGTTGGCTGGCGAAATGCGTCTTGGACCGAGTGAAAAAGGTAGGAGAAAGCGGTTCGTGGCGCCGGGCGTCAACGGGATTTTTCCACTGTCCTTCCGGACCGCTCAGAACCGACCCCGCACCCCGAGCGTCCAGACCGCGCCGTAGTACATGTTGATGCGAAGGTTGCCAGGCTGGTCGGAGTAGCCGCGGTTGGGGGAGTTGGCGATGTTGCGGCCGCTGAGGGTCACCTCGTAGGTCGGGCCGAGCTTCAGGCCACCGCTCAGGTCAAACATGAGACGTTCGTACTGCCACTGGACCTGATTGGCGCCGAGGGAGGTGGCGCGGGCGGAGGCCCACGTGGAACGCAGCTGGAGGTTGAAGCGGTGGTTGGAGAACCGGATCCCGCCGTTGGCGGCCTTCGGCACGACGTTGGTGAGCCGCACGTCGGGGATGGCGCGGGAGACCGAGCCAAAGACGCTGAAGCCGCGGGCGAAGCCGGGCAGGAAGACGAGCTGCTGGCTGTACTCGACCTCGACGCCCTTGATGCGGCGGACGCCGTCGAGGTTGCTCGGGCGCAGGAAGGTGTAGCCGGTGTACTCGGGATCGTCGGCGTAGCCGGCCTCCTCGGCGGAGACGGGACGGTTGGAAACCCCGAGGTCGCGCACGTCGAGGCGGTAACCGGAGACGCTGAGCGTGCCGGCGGGCTCTATGTAGTACTGCACGCTGGCGTAGTACTTGTCGGACGTCTCGGGTTTCAGGTCGGGGTTGGGCACCTGCACCGTCTGGTTCGTGTCGTTCACCGAAATGACGCCGGCGAGGTTGTTGTAGTCGGGCCGGCCGATCGACTGGTTGGCCGAAAGCTGGACCACGAGGTTGCGGGCGAGCGAGTACTTGGCGCCGCCGCTGAGGAAGTCGTTGGCATAGCCGCCGTGCTTGTTGAAGCGGGTGAAGTTCCGGTACTGATACGTGAGGAAGGGGAGGGTGTTGGCCGTGTACCCCGCGGCGCGCACGAGGGCGGCGGGCAGGATGTCGAACGTGCGGCCGACGGTGCGCGTGCGCTCGTGGCGGACGCCGAGATTGAGCCGCAGGTTCCGCCAGCGGGTGTTGAACTCCACGTACGCCGCGTCGACCTGCTCCTTGATCGCGCGGCCGGTGGTGTTCTCGACCTGGAAATTGCCGAAAGTGTTCTCGACGAACTGCGACGGCTGGGCGCGGAACAGGTCCAGCATCGCCGTGGTGTTGGGGATCGGGATGTTGAGCGCGGCGATGTTGTCGCCCTGCTTCGGATCGAAGAGTCCCCGCTGGGAATGGGCGATCATCACCGTGCGCGGGTCCAGCTGGTTGCCGGCGGCACCCACGTAGGTCCATGAACGCGTGCCCGTGCGGTTGAGGTCGTAGGTGGTGAGCCGGGTCTTGAGCCCGGCCTGCACCGTGACCGGCAGGCCGGCCTGGACGACCCGCTTGGCATCCAGGTAGCCGAGGAAAACCTGGCTCGACCCCTCGCGGTCGACGGTGCCGATGTTGTTGGGATTGGCGTCCACGCGGTTGTAGTTCGCGAGGTCGCTCCAGGATGGTCCGGAAAGCTGGGTGAGCTGCCAGTCGGTGGACGTGGGGCTGGAGCGGCGGGCGCTCCAGCTCATGCGGGTGAGGCGGTTGTTGGCGCCGGTGAAGTAGCCGCTGCGGCGGTCCTCGTAGTGAGTGGTGCTGCGGGAATAGCCGCCGCCGAGGGTGAGCTGCAGGTCGTTCCGCTTGTACTCGAGCTTCGGGGTGTAGGTGACGGTGTCGTTGAACTTGTGGCTGTGGCCGATGTTCTGTTCGAGGCGCGTGTTGGCGTTGGCGGTGGGCCGCGCGAGCAGGTACGTCAGGGTCGAGGTGGGGTCGATGTCGGCGGTGTTGGCGCGGAAGGTGAGCGTGCGCGCGTTGATCTCGTCGTTGAAGTGGGAGAAGGCGGTGCGGAGCGACGCCACGAGATGCGGGGTGACGCGGGCGTCGAGGTTCACCCCGAGGGCGGCCCGGGTGGTGATCTTCGGGTTGTCGCGGAAGATGAGCGCGTTGATCACGGGTCCGCGTGTGGCGTTGTTTTCGATCGTGTGGGTGAGCCCCGCCTGCTCGTTGAAAAGGCTGTTGGCGGAGAGGCTGATCTGCACGCCGTAGCGGCCGCGGAAGGAATCCCCGTAGGTGAAGACGAAGCCGGGGCGCACCTTGCGGTGCTCGCCGTCGCCCGGGCTGGGCGTGCGGCGGAGCGTGAACTCGTACGGGGAGGCCGTCAGGCTGGCCTGGGCGGTGATCTCGCGGCCCTTGCGCTCGAAGGCGTTCTTGCTGCGGAGGTTCATGCTGCCCGCCGGGGCGTCGGCGTCCATGCTAGCGGTCAGCGTCTTGTTCAGCTCGATCGACTCGATGCTCGTGATCGAGGCCTGCTCGAACTCGAACTGGCGCGAGGTCCCGCCGAAGGAGGCCGAGGCCGCCGTGGCCATGCGCATGCCGTCCACGCTCACGCCGGCGTACTTCGGGTCGAGGCCGCTGATCCGCACCGCGCGGGCGTCGGCGTCGACGTAGTCCATCACGACGCCGGGCAGGTACTTCATGAATTCGCCGATGTTGCCGCCGGTGAGGTCGCCGAAATTGTCGGACGCCACGACGCTCTTCATGTTCAGCGCGGCGCGCTGTTCCATGATCGCCTTGGCGTTGCCCTCGCGCTCGTTGGAGACCACGAAGCGATCGAGCCTGACCACGGCTTCGCCGGCCGCCGGCCGCGTGCCCGGGCGGAACACGGATCCGCGCAGCTCGAAGTCCCGCGTGGCCGTCGCGCCGGGCGCGACCGTGACGCGCGCGGCGGCGCGGTCGTAGCCGGTGTAGCTGACGGCGACCGTGACGTCGCCCGCGGGCACTTTGGAGAGCACGTAGGATCCCTCGTCGCCGGAAAAGGCGATGAGGTCGGTGCCATCGACCGTCACCTCGGCGTTGCGGACGTATTCCTGCGTCGCGGGGTTGAAGATGCGGCCGGAGATGCGGCCGGTGCCCTGGACCTGGGCGGCGGAAGGGGTGGCGAAAGTCGAGAAGGCCAGGGCGAAAAGAACGCGGGGCAGGAGGCGGTGCAGCGGCATGGAGCGGGGGTGGTTACCCGCTGATTCCTTGCGGCACGCGGGGCGGAGCCGAGAAAAAACGCCCGGTTCGCGCCCGACCGGATCAGATGATCCGCGTCGGCCGCGGCGTGAGCGCGCGGAGAGCCTCGGCGTAGCGGACGCCGCAGGCGGCGCCGCGGTAGCGGGCAAGGGTGGCCTTGGCGCTCACCGCGGTGTCGAGGGCGGCCTCATCGTAGGGCATGCCGCGCACGAAGGCCATGAGCTGGCCGAGCCACTCGACCGCGTACGGCCATTGGTCCGAGATGTCGACGTAGGTGTCGGGTTCGAAGCCGATGGTGTGGCCGGGGCCGTTGTCGTAGAGGTAGACCTGCGCGGGAACCTTGACCGCGGCGTCGTCGAGGATGCGCGGCGCGAGCCGGAGCGCGGCCTTGCTGATCGCGGACGCCGCCTCGTGGTCAGGGTGCCGGTCGTTGGCCCAGAGCATGAAACCGACGTCGGGCTTCACCTCGGCCACGACCTCGGCGACGGCGCGGACATGCGCGTCGTTGAGCTGGAAGCGCCCCGAGGCTAGGCCGAGGAATCGCGTCTCGATGCCGTGGGCATGGGCAAGGGACGCGCAGGTTTCCTTCAGTTCTGCGCCGCGGCCCTTGGCCGGCGGCCAATTGGTGTAGTTGCCGATGAGGGACAGGATGACGACCCGGTGATTCTGATGGGCGGCCTGGATGAGCACGCCGGGCAGCCCGAAAACGCAGTCGTCGTAGTGGGCGCCGATGGCGAGGAGGGTCTTGCGGGCGGGCGCGGCCATGGTGGCGGAGAAGCGTTCAGCCGTTGCTCGTGCGGGTGGAGACCTCGATCACGTCGTGCGGCGCGGCCTCCTTCTGGCCCGCGGGGGAGACGCGGATGTAACGGGCCTTGGCGCGGAGCGCGGGGAGGTTTGCGGCTCCAAGGTAGCCCATGCCGCTTTGCACGCCGCCGATCAGGTTGCCGAGGACGTCGTCAACCGAACCGGAGACTTCCTTGAGGGCCTCGATGCCCTCGGCGGCGACCTTGCGTGTGCTGTCGGCCTTGTCGTGTCCATAGCGCGCGGCGCTGCCGGCCTTCATCGCGGCCAGTGACCCCATGCCGCGGTACTGTTTGTAGACCTTGCCGTTGATCTCGAGAATCTCGCCCGGCGCCTCGCGGCAGCCGGCGAGAAGGCCGCCGAGGATGACGGCGTCGGCCAGCGTGAGGGCCTTCACGATGTCGCCGCTCTTGGTGATGCCACCGTCGGCGATGATGCGCACGCCGGTGCGGCGCGCGGCGTCGCCCGCGACGTGCAGGGCCGTGAGCTGGGGAATGCCCACGCCTGCCACGATGCGGGTGGTGCAGATGGAGCCCGGGCCCTGGCCGACCTTGATGGCGTTGGCGCCGCTCTCGGCGAGGAACGCGACTCCGGCTGCGCTGGTGACATTGCCGGCGATGATCGTGAGGTCCTTGAAGGCGCTGCGCACGAGGCGCACCACGTCGCCGACGCCGGCGGTATGGCCATGCGCGGTGGAGACCGCCACGCAGTCGACGTGCTCAGCCACGAGGTGGCCGACGTGCTCGATGATGCGGTCGCGGTCCAAGGAGCCGTCGGGCTTGCGGACGGGTGACAGGGCGGCGCCCACCACGAGGCGGAAGTGTTGGTCGCGGGCGGGTTTCCGGCGGGACTTGGCCTCGGCCGTGATGCGCTCGACGTCGGAGGCGGTGATCAGGCCGCGGAGACCGCCGGCATCGTCGACCACGAGCATCTTGTTGATGCCGACGTTCTCGGTGAAGAAGCGGTCGGCGGCGCGGATGGGGTCCTTGGCGACGTCGGATTGCAGGGCGGTGCGCAGTTGCGCGCGCGGGGTCATCACGTCGGCGACGCGCTTGGTGCGGTAACGGTCCTTGACGACGTTGCCCGAGAGCAGGCCGGTGAGGGCACCGGCGGAGTCGACGACGGGGAAGGTGGAGAACGCGAAGCGCTTGGAGTCGATGCGGGCGAGGACGTCGCCGATCAACTGGTCGGGCGTGACGGTGATGGGGTCCTGGATCAGCCCGTGGATGTGGCGTTTCACGCGGGCGACCTCCTTCACTTGGTCCCGCGGCGCCATGTTGTAGTGGATCAGGCCCAGGCCTCCGTTCAGCGCCATCGCGATGGCCATCCGCGACTCGGTGACGGTGTCCATGTCGGACGAGATCACCGGAATCTGCAGGCGGAGCGACGAACTGAGCTCGGTGGCGGTGTCAGCGTCCTTCGGTAGGATCTCCGAGTAGAGCGTGGCGAGGGAGACATCGTCGAACGTCAGCCCGGTGGGCAAGTTGGCCCGGAAGAAGGCGTCGGCAGGCAGGAAGAACTCGGCGTCGGCCGGTTCGGCGGGAGAGGCAACCTTGTTCATGGGTTGCCGGGAACGGAGTAGGCTCGCGCCGCGCGGGCGCAAACGGAAACTTGCCGGAAACGGGCGTCCGGAGCGCCGGCGCGAGACGGTCGACCTACTTCTTCGCCGCGGCGGGCGCGGTGAAGGTGATCTTGTCGACCATCTCCAGCAGGCGCTTCCGGAGGATCTCGTCCTGCTCCTCGGTGGTCTTGCCGTAGGCTTTGCCCTCGATCACGCGCTCGGCGAGCTCGATGCTGATCACGTAGACGAAGTCGTTGCGGACGAAGAGGAGGTTGCCGCGCTTCGCGACCGGCACGGCCTCGCCTCCGAACTGCTGCACGCGCTCGGGGAACATCGTGCCGCCGGGGACGAGCAGGTAAGTGAGGAGGGAGCCGTCGAGTGTGCCCGGCACGAACTTCGCGCTCTCGATCTGCACGCCCTCGAAGTTCTGCTTGAAGTCGGCGAGGACGAAGTTGCTGAAGAAGTAGATGAGGTAGTCCTTTGCTCCGCGCGTGGAGTTTTCCCAGCGCTGGGTGGCGTCCTGCTGGAAGGCCGCGACGCTCACGTACACGTTGAAGTCGTCCTGGAAGGTGACGACGTTCGGGGTGTCGGAAATGTCGCCGCCCAGTTCCGGCAGCACCGGGATGAGGACGCGGAACTGCCCGGTGGGGGAGACGTAGGACTTGCCCTCGATCCGGCCGGCAAGGCCTTGGGCGACGGCCGCCGGGCAGAGGCAGGCAAGGGAAAGAAGCAGAGCGGACGTGAGGCGAGACATGGGGAAAGGCGCTACGAGTAGTGCGGGCCGGCCGGTATTCAAGCCCACGCTGGGGCGCGGCGCGCGAACTCGCGCCACCATTCGACCGGGAGTTGCTCGGGTCGGGCGCGTTCGTCGAGGCCCGCGGAGGCCAGGAGTTCGCGCCAGAACGCGCCGTCGCCGGGCAGGGCGGAACGCAGCAGGGAACCGATCTGTTTCCGACGCTGCTGGAAGCAGCCGCGGATGCAGGCCTTGGCTCCCGCGGGGAAAACGTACGGCTCCGGCCGGCGCACGAGGTGGAGTAGGTGAGACTCGACGTCAGGCCGGGGGTGGAAGCACGAAGCCGCCACGCGATGCCCGGGGGCGGTCTCGTACGCCGCCTGGAGAAAGACGGAGATCGCCCCGAACGACTTCGTGCCGGGTTCCGCGGTGTAGCGCTGCGAGGCCTCCTGCTGCAGCATGAGCACGAGGCGGGCGGGGAGCGGCCCGGCGAGCACCGCGTCGAGCCAAGGGGTCGCGATCGCGTAGGGCAGGTTGGCCACGACCTTGAATTCTCCGGACGACGGCCTCAGCCCGGCCAGCGGGTGCTCGACCGCGTCGCCCTCCAGGAGGTGAAACGTGGCGGGGAAACGCGGGGCCAGTTCCGCGGCGAGGTGGGCGTGCAGCGTGCGGTCCCGTTCCACGGCCCAGACGTGGGCGCCGGCCTCCAGCAGCGCCGTGGTGAGCGTGCCTAGTCCGGGACCGACCTCCACGATTTGGTCACCCGGCGCCACCCGGGCGAGTTCGAGGGACTTCCGGACGATGTTGCCGTCGACCAAGAAGTTCTGGCCGAGGAAGCGCTTCGGCGCGTGGTTGAGCCGCGTGAGCAGCTCGCGCGTGGCGGACGGCGAGAGGGGCATCGCTCAGCGTGGCGCGCGACCCTCGTCGACCTCGTAGTAGTCGAAGAACGTGAGCAGGTCGGTACGGTGCGCGAGCCCGCTCTCGGATTTCTGGCGTTCGAGGGTGGGGGTGGCGTCGTCGCGCCAGCCGCGCTTCGCCGCGAAGCCGTTCCAAATCAAGCGGTCGGCGTCGGCGATGGGTCGGCCGCGGGCGGTGATCCATGCCAGAACCTCCTCGTCCGTCCCTCCGGCGAGCACGCGTTCGCGCAGTTCCTCGTACCGGATGCCGAGGAAGTGGCAGAGGCGTCCGTCGAAACCCTTGCCCAGGAACTCGTGATGGTCGGGATGGAGTTCGCCGCGCGCATGGATGCGGATCTTGTCGAGCGTGCGCGGCAGGAAATAGAGTCCGCCCAGCTGGGCGAAAGCGGTGACGGGGCGGCGGTTCATCGGGAAAGGGAAGGGGCCTGCCTCAGGCGGCGCGGAAGGCGGCGATGAGCGCGGCGGTGTCGGGCGCGCGCATCAGGGCTTCGCCCACCAGCACGGCGTGCGCCCCACAGGCGCGGGCGCGGGCGGCGTCCGCCGCCGTCGCGATGCCGCTTTCGCTCACCGCCGTCACGCTCTTCGGGAAAAGCGGGATGAGGCGCTCGCTCAGACCGAGGTCGGTGCGGAACACGGCGAGGTCGCGGTTGTTGACGCCGATGATCCCTGCGCCGTGGGCGACCGCCCGCTCCAGCTCGCGTTCGTTGTGGATCTCGAAAAGCGCATCCAAGCCGGCGGCGCGCGCCGCACCGTGCAACGTGCGGATCTCTTCGTCGTCGAGGGCGCGCACGATGATGAGGATGGCGCTCGCCCCGGCCTCGCGGGCCTCGAGGACCTGAAAGGAGTGCACCATGAAGTCCTTGCGGAGGCACGGCCGCGCGGGAGGAGCCGCCCGGAATTGGGCGGTCACCGCGCGAAGGTCGTCGAGTGAACCGCCGAAGTACTTCTCATCGGTGAGCACCGACAACGCCGCGGCTCCGGCGACCTGATAAGCGCGCGCCTGCACCGGGGCGGAGGCGCCCGCACGGATATCGCCCGCCGAAGGTGAACGACGCTTGATTTCGGCGATCACCGCCAGCCGCCCGGCGGGGTCGCGCAGGGCGGCGCCGAAGGCCGGCGGTCGGGGCAGGGTAGCGTCGACTTTCGCCAGCTCGGCCTCGGATACCGGGCGCAGGCGCGCGGCGATCTCGCGGCGCTTCCACGCCATGATCTCGGTGAGCTTGTCGGACATCGCGGCCCACGAAACACGGCGCGGGCGTGAAAACCAGACCGGAGTTGGGCGGTTTTTTCGTGAGTTCCCCTTCGCGGCGTGTCTTTTCCTTCGCGCATGAGCGCGATCGATGAATTGCGGCGGACGATGGCCCGGTTGCGGGCTCCGGATGGGTGTCCCTGGGACCAGGAACAGACCCACGCGAGCCTCGTGCGGTGCCTGATCGACGAGGTGAGCGAACTGATCGACACCATCGACCGCGGGGATCACGCGCACATGCGTGAGGAATTGGGAGACGTGCTGATCCAGGTCGTATTTCACGCGCAGATCGCCTCGGAACAGGGGTTGTTCGACTTCGACGACGTCGCCCGCGACATCAACGACAAGCTCGTGCGTCGACATCCCCACGTCTTCGGCGCCATGCGCCTGAACACTTCCGAGCAGGTGATCACCGAGTGGGAGAAGATCAAGGCGACCGAGCGCAAGCACGGCCCGGCGCCGGCCGCGGGCGCTGTGTTCAAGGATCTGCCGCCGCGCCTGCCGGGACTGATGTTCGCCGAGGCCGTTTGGAAGCAGGTGGAGAAAAAGGCTCTTCCCGCCGAGAATGCGGTCGACGTCGCGCGCGTGCGGGAACTGGGTGCGTCGCTCGACGCGGAGACGTTGGGACGCGCCTTGTTCGAGCTGGCCGCGGCGGCCCGCGCCAAGGGCCTTGATCCGGAGGGCGCCGTGCGGCTGCACGCGACCCGCGTGATGTGCGATGTCGAAGCCCGCGTCCAATCCGCCGCCCGCTGAGATCCCGCCGGCGGTGCTGGCGGAATGGTGGGATCCGTTCGCGGCCCATTTGGCACACGAGCGTCGTTGCTCGCCCTACACCGTTCGCAACTACCGTCAGGGATTCGCCGACCTTTATCGGTGGATGACGTCGCCCGGCGTCGGACTTTGGGAACGCGGCCTCGACGGGCTCACCGCGCGCGACATGCGTGACTTCGTGATCGAGGCGCAGCGGCGGCTGGACCGGCGCACGCTGCACAACCGCGTCTCCGGGCTGCGCGCGTTCTTTCGCCACTGGCTCCGGCAGGGGCGGGTGAAGCGGGATCCTTTTCTTGGCGTGCCGTTGCCGAAGCTGCAGAAGCGGCTGCCCCAGTTCCTCACAGAAGAGCAGATGCGAGCGCTGCTCGGGGCGCCGCAGCAGTTGCTGGCCGATGGCAAGCTCGACGCCCATACCGCGTGGCGGGACCGGCTAGCGATGGAGCTGCTCTACGGCGGCGGCCTGCGCGTCAGCGAACTCGCCGGGCTCACGCATGGCGCGATTGAACTGGAGGACGGCGTGGCGCGCGTGCTCGGCAAGGGCCGGAAGGAGCGGCTGTGCCCGCTCGGCCGCGTCGCGATCGAAGTCCTGCGGCGCTTCCGCGCGGAGTTCACGCCCGGCGCCGGTCGGGCCTCGCCCGTGCTGGTGAACCGCGACGGCCGCCCGACGTCCGTGCGCGAGGTGCAGCTGCTGCTCAAGCGCCACCTGGCCGCCGCCGGCCTGCCGCTCGACCTCACGCCGCACAAGCTGCGCCACAGCTACGCGACGCACCTGCTCGACGCCGGTGCCGACCTCCGCCTTGTGCAGGAGCTGCTCGGCCACGCCCAGCTCGCCACCACCCAGGTCTACACGCACGTGAGCATGGCCCGCCTGCGCGAGATCCACGCCAAGGCTCATCCGCGCGGGTAAGGCTGAGGCCGAGGAGGTGGGGCCCGAGCCGTTTAACCACGGATGGATGCGAATGGATACGGATGGGGTGGTGCTTCCGATGCGCGGTCGTACCGGGGGGCAGATGCTTCTGTCTCCATCCGTGGTTGTGACCACGTGGTTCCGTTCGCCACGACGAACCGGAGTGACTTGGTCCTCAGTACCGGTCGAACAATCCTGCTACGGTTTTTCCATCGCTGGTCCCGTCAGCAGGGCGAGCCCTAGTGGGAGCTGGGGGCTGTTTTGCGCGGCGGGTGAATCGAGGAAGGCGAGCAGCCGCTCGCGCACGGCGGGGCGATGCCGGGCGAGCCGGCCCCAACGCAGCACGGCGTCGGCGTAGGTGTTGAACTTCACGTTGGGTCCGACGCGGTCGCCGACCTTGTCGTCGGCCAGCAGCACCTGCCGCAGCAGCGTGGTCTCGACCGCGGCGAGGTCGGTGCGGTCGAACACGATTCCCCGCTCGTGGCAGAGCACGAGGAAGTCGACGTTGATCGAGGCATGGGAGATGTCCTCGAACGTCTTGTCCTCACCGGAGAGAGGTGGCCAGTAGCTCCAGACCGCTGCGCCTTCCGGGCTGGTGCGCATCCGATTCTTGAGGAACCGCGCGAGCCGCTCCACGCGCTCCCGGTGCGCCGTGCTCCCCGTGGCGTCGTCGATCGCGATCCAAGCGCGGGCGATCGCGTTCTGCATGTTCAGCGGCAGGGGCTTCCCGAGGTACGGACACACCAGGTGGCCCTCGCCGGTACCCGGGCCCTCGAGGTAATCGGCATCGAAGGCCGCGATGGACTCCTCCGCCGCCTGCAGCAGCCGCGTGGCGTCGGTGCCGAAGCGGTCGCGCAACGCGGGAAATTTACCGATGGCTCCGGCGAAGTGTGCGAACGGCATCGCGAGCATCCCGGTGTGCACCGCCCAGGCGAAGCGCTTACCCTTGGAATACCTTGTTGAACCCCAGGCGGGCATCACTTGGCCGCGCACCTCATCGCGCAGTCCGTGCCGATCGTCGCGCGAAAGGAGAACGCGGTCGGCGACCGCCACGAATTGCGCGGCGTGGCGTGGGTCGCCTCCGGTGGCGAGCATCTCGGCGAGGGCACTCAGGAGGTAGCTTTCGCCCCACGCGAGGGATCCTCCCTCCGTTGTCGGCGCGCGTTGGACGGCCTTGGTGACGGCTGGTGCTGCCGCCCGGTCGAAACGCTCCCCGCGGTTCGGATCGGCGGCTGCCGCCGAGCGAGGCTCAAAAACGAGGCTGGCCGCCAGAAACGCCAGAAACGGAGCGGTGCGCACGACGTTGCCTCAGGCGTGCGCGTAGTAGCGGGCGTGCGGTCCGGTCGAGGAGAGGTAGAGTGGCTTCCGCGGGAACAGCGGGCTGTACTTCTCGGCCAGCGCCCGCACCGAGGTGAACTCAGCTTCGGTCGCCGGCTGGTAGCCCTTGCCGGCGATGATCGCGCGCTCGTTGAGATCAAGGAACGAGGTCGGGATCGCCGAAACCACCGGGTCGAGCGACAGCGCGAAGCGCATCGCCAGGTTGATCTCATCCTGGGACTCCAGGGCCTTGTACCAATAATTACCGCGGGTCTTCTGTTCTCCCGGCTTCCATGAACCGGCAGAGATCGGCTTGATCGCGATCACCGCGGCTCCGGACTCGCGGCAGAGCGTGAGCACCTCGGGGTCGAAGCGGTGGGTGTGGTGTTCGATGAAGTTCACCGGGTACATCACCGTTTCGAACGTGAAGTGGCGCAGGCAGTCGAGGGCCGCCTCTTTGGTGTGGGCGGAGAAGCCGAGCCAGCGCACCTTGCCCTCCCGGCGGGCGCGAACGAGCGTTTCCATCGCCCCACCCGGGCCGAACACCTGCTTTACCTCGGCCGCGGTCGACATCACGTGCAGTTGATAGAGGTCGAAGTAGTCGGTCTTGAGCCGGCGCAGCGATTGCTCGAGTTCCTCCTGAGCTCCGGCGGCGTCGCGTCGCTTGGTCTTGCAGGACAGGAAGACCTCCTCTCGCGGCAGCGGCTCCAGCGCGGGTCCGAGCGCGATTTCCGCCGTGCCCTTCCCATAGGATGGGGCCACGTCGAAGTAGTTCATGCCCTGCTCGAAGGAGGCGCGCACGGCGGCGTTGGCCTCGGCCTGCGTGACGCGCGACAAGGCGAGCCCGGGGAAACCGACGATGGAGATGGCCCGACCGGTGCGGCCGAGCATGCGTCGTGGCAGACCGCCGGCGTGCGGAATAAGAAGGCGGGTCGGGTCGGCGGGGTCGGCGAAGACCGGAGAGAGGCCGGCGGCGAGGGCGGCGCCCCCGGCGGTGCGCAGGAACGAGCGGCGTTTCATGGGAAAGGGTTTACCAGGTGATCCGGCGCGAGACCGCATTGCCGGCGATGTCCTGCAGGGTGACCTCGAGCGAGGTCGCGCCGTTAGTCCGTGCCAGCGGCATCTCGAGCACGAAGGTTTCCTCGCGTCCGTCGCGCACTCCGTCGATCGGCTGCGTCACCACCTCGCGCTGGTTGTTGTTGAAGACCGCCTCCATGCCCTCCAGCAGCGAGAGCCGATCTCGTCCGCGCACGGTGACGACGACTGCGTCGGCGGTGCGGACCGCCGTCGCGGCGAGGATTTCCGGCGCCGAGTGGTCGATCATCAGCTGGTCGGTCTCGAAGGTCTGCCGGAGCCGTTCGGCGGCAGGGCGCGGCGCCGTCTCGACCGAAATCAGCCGGGTGAAGTAGATGCCCTCCGGCAGGCCGCGGGTGTCGAATTGCGCGTAGGTTTCGCGCGCGCCGGTCACGAGGTCCGTCCACGCGTCGTCCCCCTCGCGGCGGATCGAGAAGGTGTGCAGCAGGTTGTCGCCGTCGGGGTCGGTGACCGTCCAGAGGATGAGCTGGGTGCCGGGACTCGGCACGACGGAGCTGCCGAGGAACGCATTGCGGCGGCGGTCGTCCTCCTTCGGGCCCTGCAGCAATTGATTGAGGGTGATGCTCACGGGCGGGGACGGCTCCGAGGCGGGAATCAATCCGTAGCCGTGCACCAGCGTCCGGTACTCCTGCAGCTGCGGGCGCCGGTTCTGGGGAAGCACGAACAGCGTCGCCCGGTCGACCTCCGCGCCGGGCTTATCGGACACGGTGAGCCTCAGGCGCAGGTAACGGCCGCGCAGGGCGCCACCCCGCCAGCCCTCGTCCGGCTCCGCCGCAAGGCGCGTCCAGGGGCCCCATCCTTCGACTTCGTCGCTGCCGGCGCTCACGCGAATTTCCGCCGCGACCTCCGGGGCTTCCAGCCCCCGCAGGCGACCGAAGCGCAGCGCGCCGAACAGGGAAGGGTGGCCGAGGTCGAGTCGGCGGGTCTCGGCGGACCGCTCGCCCCTCGCCGCGAAGTCGAGCACGGCGAAGCCGGGCGCGTTGTTGCGGAGCACAAGGAAGCGGTCGGGTGCAACCGTACCGGAGGCCAGCGGGGCGATCTGGTTGAGCTGCGCCGACACGCTTCCCGCGAACGTGAGCGATTGCCGCGCCTTCAGGTCGTAACCGCTGATTTCGCCCAATTCACCGCCCGGAAGGATGAGGATCTCGCCACGGCGCGCGATGCGGTAGAAGGCGGCGTTGGCTCGGGCGGCGAGCGTCTCGGGGAAGCCGGAGGCGGGAATCCGCACCAGTGAGCTGCGCCCGCCGAATTTCTCCGGTACCGCGGCCGGTGGCGGAACTTCCCTCGAGGGAGTGGGATTCGCGCCGCCCGCGCTGCCTGGACCGCCTTGACCGGCCGGAGACGGCGCAGGGGCGGCGGCGGGAGTGACGCGGGTGTCGTTTCCCTGCGGAGCGAACACGATCGTTGCGAACAGATCGCCGTTCTCCTCCGGCAGAAGGTCGGTGACCTCGGCGTCGCGATTCTCCAGCAGGATCACCGGCGTGCCGCCGAGCGCGGGATCGGCGGCGGGCGAGGCCGCGGGGTCGCGCGGGAACGCGTAGACGATGCCGCGGGGGGAGGAGCCCGCGGCGATGCGGCCGTCGGTCATCACCGCGATCCGGCGGACGTTGCGGTCGCGGATCTGGCCGAAGAGCGTTACGCCCCGGCCGGCGAGGGCGTCGCGGTCGGAGACGCGCTGGTCACCGACGCCGGCGGCCGCGAATTTCGCCAGGTCGACGCGATAGATGCGACCGGGATTGCCGGTGGCGACGAGGACGGCCTCGGAACTCAGGGCGAGCAGATCGAAGACTGAGTCGACCGGCAGCAGCGTGCGGGCGACGACCTCGCCGTCGCGCAGCAGGTTGAGGGCCCCCTTGGGCGAGGTGCCGGCAAGCACCGTGCCGTCGGGCAGGCGCAGCACGGCGAAAACGTGCGGGTCGGATACTCGGCCGAGCTCACGAACGGCGGGTTCGTCGTTCCCCGGGCCGGCGGTCACCTCTAGGATGCGACCCTCCGGACCGGTGCCGACGAGGAAACGGTCGGGTGTCCCGGCGGGGGCGAGGCACCAGAGCAGGTCGGCGGCTGCCTTGCCGCCGAGGTCGGTGAGCACGGGTCCGGCGACGAGACGACCGTCGGACCGAGTGGCGAGCCCGCGGAGGTTCCGGCTGGACACCTCGCGGAAGAAGTCGATCTCGGCCTTCTTCGAAAGAGGTTCGGCGCGTAGAGCGGCAACGAATCCGAGCAGGCAGCAGGCGGGGCGGAAGACGCGGCGGAGCACGGGCAAAGACGGAAGCGAAGGTACGGCGAACGCAAGGCGGAGTGGATTCGGCGGACTCGTCGAGCGCACCGCATTCATCCCGGGTCGAGTGGTCCGGAGAAACCTAGTCCGCGGGGCGGCCGCCTCCGGCTTCTCCGTGCGGATTGACCGGCGCCAGGACCGCGTGTGTCGTCGCGCGCATGGGCAAATGGCTCCTCGTCGATGGCTTCAATCTGGCGTACCGGTGCTTTCACGCCCTGCCCGAGCTCACCCGGGCCGACGGGTTCCCGACCGGGGCGCTGCACGGCTGGGTGAAGTCGCTCTGGAAGCTCATCGATCTCGAGCAGCCCACGGCGACGCTCGTGTTCTTCGACCTCGGCGAGTCGGCCGAGCGCGTCGCCCTGCATGCGGAGTACAAGGCGCAGCGCGCTCCGATGCCCGACGCGTTGCGGCGGCAGATCGATCCCATCAAGGCGCTCACCCGCGTGATGGGCTTGGCCGGGATCGAGCAGCAGGGAGTCGAGAGCGACGACCTCCTGGCGGCTGAGGCGGTGCGGCAGGCCGCCGCCGGTGACGACGTGGTGATCGTCAGCAGCGACAAGGATTTCGCGCAGATCGTCGGCGACCGCATCCGGATCATGCTGCCGCCGCCCTCGGCCAACCCGAAGCTCGGTTGGCGGCGGCTCGATGCCGCGGGGGTGGAGGAGAAGTTCGGCGTGCCGCCCGCGCGCATCGCCGACTACCTCGCGCTCGTGGGCGATTCCTCGGACAACATCCCCGGCATCTCCGGCGTCGGGCCCAAGACCGCCGCGCGCTGGCTCGCCGACCGGGGCTCGCTCGAAGGGGTGATCGCGCACGCGGCTGAACTCTCGCCGGAGCGTTTCCGCGAGGTCGTCGCGCGCGAGGCTGATCGGCTGCGACTCAACCTGCGGCTGACGACGCTCAACCTGGCGCTGCCCCCGGTGACTCCGGAGTGGCGCACGCCGCAGCCTGCGGAGCTCGTGCGGATGCTGGATGAGTTCGAAATGCGCTCGACCGCCGCCGAGGCCCGGCGCCGCCACGGTCTGGCCGACGCGCCGCCGCCACCGCCGGCGACCGTCCCCCCGCCGCCACGCTCCCCGATTCCGCCGTCCACGGCGGGCCAGCAGACGGAGTTGTTCTGAGCGCGGGAGCGCGCAGCCCGCGCCGGTGAACTGCGGGTTTGCCGGTTGAGGGCGGCGCTGTTTCGGTCGCGGGAACTCTCCATGAAAACCCCGCGTGGCTTGCTCGTCGCCTTACTCGCCCTGTCCAGTTGCCCGCTGCCGTCCGTTGCGGCGGAGCCGCGCGTCTTCCGCGCCGGCGCGGCCACAAGCAACATCACCCCGCAGCTCGGCGAGGGCATCGTAGGCAACTTCACCATTCCGCCGGCCACGCATGTGCACGACGAGCTGCATGCGCGCTGCCTCGTGCTCGACGACGGTGCGACGAAGCTCGCGTTCGTCGTCATCGACAGCGTTTCGGTGAACCGCGAGGTGTTCGATGCGGCCCGTCGCGAGCTCGAGCGCGCCACCGGGATCCCCGGCGGCCACATGCTCATGTCGGCCACGCACACCCACTCGGCGACGAGCGCCCGCGGAAAGGATGCGATGGCGATGCGCAACCCGGCTGCGGCGGGCCAGGTCGTGTCCCCGCTCGACGACTACCAGTCCTTCCTGGTCCGCCGCATCGTCGACGGCGTGAGGCGGGCATTGAACAACCTCGAGCCGGCGCGCGTCGGATGGGGAACGGGCAGCGTGCCGCAGCACGTCTTCAATCGTCGCTGGGTCCTGAAGGACGGCGCGACGGCGGTGAACCCGTTCGGCGGCCGCGACCGCGCCGTCATGAATCCCGGCTCACGCCCCGACCTCGAGCGCCCGGCCGGACCGGTCAACCCGGAGGTTTACTTCCTGTCGGTCGAGTCGACCGCGGGGCGCCCGATCGCGGTGCTGGCCAATTATTGGCTGCACTACGTGGGCGGCGTCCCGACCGGGCACATCTCGGCGGACTATTTCGCGGTCGTCGCCGACCGGCTGCAGCATTTGCTCGGGGCCGACCGGCAGGACCCGCCCTTCGTGGGCCTGCTCGCCAACGGGCCTTGCGCCGATGTGAACAACATCAACGTCGCCAAGCCCGACCGCACGGCGTACAAGCCCTACGAGAAGATGCGGATCGTGGCCGACGACGTGGCCCGTGAGATCGTCCGGGTGCGCGCCTCCGTCCGGCATCAGGACTGGGCGGAATTGCGCGCGGCGCACGCGGAGCTGGAGTTGCGCACGCGGCGGCCGGACGCCGCCGCGGTGGCCAAGGCGAGGCAAGTGATGGCGCGGCCCACGACCGTCTCACCGGTTCACCGGCTGGAGAAAGCCTATGCGGAGCGCACGATTTCCGCGGCGGAGTGGCCGGAGAAGCTGAGCGTGATGTTGCAGGCGGTGCGGATCGGCGGCCTCGGCGTCGCGGCGATCCCCTTCGAGGTGTTCACCGAGACCGGACTGGAGATCAAGACGCGCTCGCCGTTTCCCGACACCTTCACGATCGAGCTCGCCAACGGCGGCTATGGATACCTTCCCACGCCCGCGCAGCACGCGCTCGGTGGTTACGAGACGTGGCTCGGCACCAACCGCGTGCAGGAGGACGCCTCGGTGCTGATCACGGAACGGCTCGTCGAGCTGCTCCGGCAGGTGCGGGTGGACGGCGGCGTCGCGCGATGAGCCTCCGCATGCCCCGAGGGATTTCCGCGTGCATGGCCGCGCTGATGGTGGCGGCGGTCGTGCGGGCGGCGCCGGCCACGGCGCAGTCGAACATCCTGCTGATGTACGTCGACAACGTCGGCTACGGCGACCTCGGCTGCTACGGCAACCGTGAGGTGATCACGCCGCGGATCGACCGCCTCGCGCGGGAAGGCGCGCGCTGCCTCGATTTCCAGGTGGTCTCCACGAGCTGCACGCCCTCGCGCGGCGCGCTGCTGACCGGCCGGCATCCGTTCCGCAACGGGCTCTCGCACCAATTGTCGGCCGCCGAGAACCGCGGCGGCATCGGCCTGCCGCACGGCGAGCGCATCCTCCCGGAATTCCTCCGGGCGGTGGGCTACGCCACGGGGTGCTTCGGCAAGTGGAACATCGGCTTCGCACCGGGCAGCCGACCCACCGAGCGCGGCTTCGATGAGTTCCTCGGTTTCCGCTCCGGCAACATCGGCTATTACGAGCACCTGTACGGCGGTGAGCTCGACCTCTTCCGCGGCGTGGAGCCCTTCCGTGCGGAGAGCTACAGCACGGACCTCTTCGCCGACGCGGCCATCGGGTTCATCCGCCGCCATGCGGCCCGCCCATGGTTCGCTTATCTGCCCTTCAATGCCGCGCACTTCGTGTCGGCCGGCAACGTTCCCTCGGGTGAGAAGCCCAGGTGGCCCGCGCCCGCCGCTGCGTTCGCGCGCTATGGCCGCGGACCGGATGAACCGGACGAGCGGCGCCGCTACCACGCGGTGGTCACGGCGCTCGATGACGCCGTGGGCCGGGTGCTCGATGAGATCTATGCGCTGCGTCTCCGCGAGCGTACCCTGGTGATCCTGATCTCCGACAATGGTGCCTTCATGCTGCCCGGCCGCGGCTTGGAGGTGGCGTCCAACGCCCCGCTGCGCTCCGGCGGCACGACGTCCTACGAGGGTGGCACCCGGGTGCCCGCGCTCTTCCGTTGGCCGGGGAGGATACCCGCCGGACGCGACGTGCGTGCGATGCTCACCCAACTCGACGTGCTGCCGCTGTGCCTGGCGGCGGCGGGGGCTCCGCGCGACACGGGGCGTGTGCTCGACGGACGCGATCCGCTGCCCGCGCTGGCGGAAGGGGCGAGGAGCCCTCACGCCCGGATGGGCTTCGGCTACGACAAGGGCGCGGCTTACCGTGAGGGCGACCTGAAGATCGTACGCGAGGCGCCCGACCGTCCTTGGCAGCTCTTCGACCTCGCCGCCGATCTCGGGGAGCGGCGCGACCTCGGCGGAGAAAGACCCGCGGAACTGGCGCGCCTGGTCGCGGGTCACCGCGCGTGGCTCGAGGACGTCGGCCGCGACGCGAGTGCGCCGTCGCCGCGTCCGAAGGCCGCCCCGCGCGGGAAGTGAGGAAGGGAGCGGGCGGAGTTGCGGGCCGTGTTAACGGCCCCAGCGCCGTTTCGGTCAGAAGGGTCAGCGGCCGCCGCCGATGACGTTGGCGCGGCTCTTCTCGCGCTCGGCGAGCGCCTTCGGCATCGCGTCCATGAGGGCCAGGATGCGCTCGGGGTGGGTGGGATGCGTGGAGAGGAGGGCCGGGGGCGTGGGCTCGTTGGCCGACTCCAATTCCAGCGCCTCGAGGACCTTTACGGACTCCTGCGGGTCGTAGCCCGCGCGCGCCATGTACATCAGTCCCACATAGTCGGCTTCCTTCTCCTTGGCGCGGTCGAAGGCGAAGCCGCCGATTCCGGTCGTGAGCCCGTAGACTTGGCTGAGGGCGTCGATCGTGAGGCCGGAAGCGCCGCCGACGATTCCGCCGACCATGCCCACGGTGCCGACGGCGCTGACCGCCAGTTCGCGTGAAAGCTTCTCGTGGACATGCTTGGCGGTCACATGGGCGATCTCATGGGCGATCACCGAGGCGAGCTGATCGTCGGTCCTCGCGATCTTGAAGATACCCGAGAAGACCCCGACCTTGCCGCCCGCCATCGCGAACGCGTTGATTTGCGGGACGTCGAACACGACGAATTCCCAATCGGCGTCGGGCATGTCCCAGAAGACGACCTTGGCGAGCCGGTTCCCGACGCGCTGGAGCTGGTCCTGGTGGTCCTTGTTGCGCGACGCCCGGTAGCGCCGCTTCATGTCGTCGAACATCCCGATGCTCATCTTCGTGACCTCCTTGTCGTCGACGAGGTTCATGGCGCGGCGGCCGGTGACTGGCACCTCGTAGCAGCCGGCGAGCAGCAGCGCGGCAAGGAGGGCGAGGAGGAGGGCGGCGGGCTTCGTCTTCATGACGTTTGGGTGCTCCGGTTTTCTATATCGGACGGGTAGGCGGGTGGCGGGCGTTCGCAAGCTTGGGGACGCGGCCCGGGGCGGTTGGTTTCGGAAAACCCGCGCGGGGAGGAAGGCCTTTGCATTTTCCGCCGATCTCGCCATCCGTTTCCGCCGGAACGCTCGCCGGTTCCAAACGACCGAAGTCAGATTCCGTCTAACCGCAGCGCTTTTAAAACGTCATCCCGAGAACGCCATGGCCGAGGAAAACGAAGTCAGTGCGGGCAGGAAACGCCGGATCATCCATTGGAATCCCGACGCGGGGAAACAGGAGGAACGCCGACGCTGGTCGGGACCGAAGGTCGCCGCGTGGACGGCCGGCGGAGCCCTCGGATTGCTGCTCGCGGCCGGCCTCGTCATCCGCGGCATCAAGCTCGTCTTGGGCCCCGACGTCTTCCAGACCCGTTCGGCCGCGGCTCCGGCGGCGCCGACGGTGGAGGGAGCGAGCTCCGCCTTCATCAGCCGAGCCAAGGCTGAGCAGGCGTTCGACCTCGCCTCCAAGGCATTGAAGGACCTGCGTCGCCTGCCGACCGATCATCCCTCGCAGCTCGAGCAGCTGATCATGATGGAGAAGGCGTTCACGCAGGCGGAGGCGCTCATCAAGGCCCACGAGTTCCCGCGGGCCTTCGCGACCCTCGAGTCGTTGAACCAGGACATCGACGCCTTCTCGCGCAACGTGAAGGCGAAGGGCGAAGCCCGGCAGGCCTACGACGCGATTCTCCTCCGCATCAAGGACCTCGAGCTGGCGCGAACCCTCGCGCCCGGGCGGCTCGAGTCCGCCTTTGAATCGGCCGGCGCGGGGCGTCAGCTCATGGCCGACGGCAATTTCACCGGCGCGAAGCAGGTCTTCGATCGCGGCTTCGCCGAGCTTAAGCAGGCCGAGCAGGTCCTGCAGGGATTCGTGCGGGACAACCTGCTCGCGGGCCAGAAGGCGCTGGCGGCCGGGGAGAAGGACGCCGCACGCAAGGCGTTCCAGCAGGCGCTGGAGAAGGCGCCGGGCAACGAGGCCGGCGCGCTGGGGCTGAAGCGGGCCGAGAACATCGACCGCGTCCATGCGTTGCTGCAGCAGGGGGCGCAGCTGGAGAAGGAGCGCCGCTTCGCGGAGGCGGCCGAGTCCTACAAGAAGGCCTTCGCGCTGGATGGATTTTCGGCGGCCGCGCAGGAAGGGCAATCGCGCGCCGCCCGCCTCGAGAAGGAGACGCGTTTCGCCGAGGCGCGGGCCGCCGCCGACGAGGCGCTGAAGGCGCGCGATTGGGCCAAGGCGATCGCCGAACTGGAAAACGCCCTGAAGGTCTATCCGACCAAGGCCGAGGTGCAGGCGCAGCTCAAGGCGGCGCGGGAGAGCGCGCACCGCGACTCGGTGCAGAAGGCGCTGGCCCGCGCCTCCGATCACGAGAAGGCGTTCCAGTGGAAGGAGGCGCGCGATGCCTTCAATGAGACCCTCCAGCTCGATCCCGACCAGGCGGAGGCCAAGGAGGGCTACAAGCGGGCGGGCACCGTCATCCGGGCCTTGCTGCAGTACGAGCGCTACATCGAGGCGGCGGACCAGCTGGCCAACAAGTCCGACTTCCAGGGCGCCATCCGGCGTTTCAACGAGGCGATGGCCGTGAAGCCCGCCTACCTGCAGGCCAGCGACCGCGTGCAGCAGCTGCAGGCCCTCCTGCTGGCGCAGAACACCCCGGTCGACGTCACGTTCAAGTCCGACGACGAAACCTGGGTGCAGATCACGAATTTCCGCGCGCCCAAGAAGTTCGAGACCGAGACGATCAAGATCCTGCCCGGTAACTACGAGGTGGTCGGCCGTCGCCGCGGTTACCGCGACGTCGTCATGTTGCTGCAGGTGCGGCAGGGCATGCCGCCGCCCGTTGTCTCCGTCATCTGCTCCGTCAAGGCCGACAAGTGAGTCCGATGATGAGAATCCTTCGAGTTCGCCTCGTCTCCGGTTTCGTCCTGCTTGCGACTCCGCTTTTTGCGGCCGATCCGGGCGCGAACCAAGGCAGCCGTCCCCAGACCGGCCGGACTGGTGCCGCCGGACGTGGTGTCCTCCCCGATCCGGCGCTGCTCGATGGTTCAGCGGTTCCCGCCGAGAAGAAGGGAGAGTTCGGAATGATCGGCGACTTTGAGTTGCCTGGTGAATCCGAGGGGGGCGGGGAAAAGGTCGGCGGGGGTTCCGGCCCGCAGGAGGCGCAGCAGCCCGCCGCGGGAGGGTCGGGACTCGCGGGCGCAGGCGGGGGCGCGGGTGAGCAGGGCAAGCCCGGATCCGGGAAGCCGGGATCGCCGGGGGCCGGGGCGGAGGGCAAGGAGGGTACGGGCGCCGCCTCCGCGGGAGATCCCCAGGCCAAGGCCGAGGGAGTGCGCGTGGCCCAGTTGGGCGGCGATGCTTCGGGAGCAGTGGGGGCCGAGGCCGGTTCCCAGAAGCCGCCCCAGGTCGCCATCGGCGACGCGGCGATGAGAATTCCCCAGAATAATCAGCCGGCGTCCGCGGTCGTCGGCGCCCAGCAGGTCGCGGGGGCGAACACTCAAGTCTACGAGAAGGGCACCGGCACCGGCGGCAAGGGGCCGGCGGGCAAACAGGGTGCGAACCGCACGGAGAAGGGGCGCGCGATCCCCGCGGGGCTCTGATCCACCATGAGTCTCCGTCGATCCTTCGCCGTCTGGTCGCTCATCGTGGCGACCGCGCTGCCTGCGGCGGCCGCCACCCGAATCTTTCCCGTCGGCGCGATCGAGGACCTCTGGAATCTGCCGGCCGATGAGTTCCGCCAGAAGTATCCCGGCATCAACGCCAGCGGTCTCGGTCCCAGCGACGAGGGTTGGTACGTGCGCTACCGCCACGAGAACCTCACCTACCTGTTTGGTCCGCTCGCTGACCGCGAGGAGGCCCGCAAGCGCAAGTGGGAGATGGAATCCGTCCGCGACGCCGCCATCCGCAACCGTCCTTCGTTGTCGTCCAGCCAGGTCGACTTCGTTCGCTTCAGCTTCACCAACGTGTACGGCCGCGGAGGCGACGGCACGGGCGGCGGCGAGGGTCAGGGCAGGGCGCGGATGTCGGCCGATGGCAAGAGCGGTCCCGACGGCGACCTCGACGGCGATGGCATCGCCAACGCTCTCGACAATGACATGGACGGCGATGGCGTCGCCAATGATCAGGATCAAGACGCCGACGGCGACGGGATCCCCAACGGGCAGGACGGTTATCCGTACGGTTCGATGGACGACAAATTACGCGGTGCCGGGGCCGACGGAGACGCAGCCAGGGCTGGGAAAGACGCCGCGGGACGCGGTGCCGCCGGAGACCGAACCGCTGCCGGCAGCAAGAGTGGTCAGGAGGGGAGGGAAGGCTCCCAGGGTACCGATGGCGCAGCGGGTCAGCCGGTGGGGTCGGGTCAGCAGGGCCAGCAGCAGGTCGCTTCCCTCGGCCAGCCGGGGCAACCCGGTGGGCAGCCGCAGGGTCGAGATGGCCGGATGGCACAGTCGGGCCAGCCGGGTCAGCCGTCATCTTCCCAAGCCTCGGGTTCCGGTCAGTCGGGTAGCCCTTCCAGCAGCCAGTCCGGCCAACCCGGCCCCCCAGGCAGCCTCTCGGGCGGACCGCCGAGTTCCTCCGGCGGTTCG
>JACCDP010011515.1_pt1 | contig 30974 bp, 20 predicted proteins | sample 7445841 | NCBI WGS metagenome assembly JACCDP01 (sample SAMN15323441, study PRJNA562643) | freshwater metagenome | isolation source: river surface water | place: USA:Blue River Watershed | collected 2017-08-17 | reverse complement strand
ATGCTATTGCTGCATATGAAGAAGTGAGAAGAAGAGCATATGGTGCCAATGCCAACAGAATGGGCGTTACCTCCACAGACAAAACAGGATTTTTCAATGCGATAGTCAACGAAAGATTCCTGGAGTTTGGTCACGAAGGGATAAGGAAGTTTGATTTGCTTCGCTGGAACCTGCTGACTTCCAAACTCGCTGAAGCTAAGGCGAATATTCAGCTGATCAGAGATAGGAAACCACCTTATGATCGGGTTCCACAATATATTTACTGGAGGAATAACGGTGAAGAAATTCAATTTTTTGCTGGTGCAACCGCACCTGCCAATGCGCAACCTTTCTGGAGGCCTACACAGATTCCCAATCCTGCAACGGGTTGGACAAGAACGGATTGGGCTCAACACTTGACTACCAATGCCATAGATGGAAAGCAGCTATGGCAAGGTATGGCATCTTTCTTTGTTCCTGGCAAGAGTGAGCTCTTCCCATTTGATCAGGCCACGATCAGTGCTTACCAAGGAAAACTGAAGCAGAATCCTGGTTATTGATGTACCTTTTAGCAAATTGAGGATGGCCCCGATTCCCATCCTCAATTTTTTCATTATGCGTTTCAATTATCTATTCCTTTTTATATTTCTCTCTTTGGAGGTAATTGCACAGCCAGGGAAGGTTATATCTTTTCCGGGAGCTGAAGGATTTGGAAAATATACAATTGGAGGAAGAGGCGGTAAGCTTTTTATTGTTGACAACTTGAATGATCAAGGGCCTGGTAGTTTTCGTCAGGCGGCTACCGCAAAAGAAAAACGAGTCATTGTATTTAGCGTTTCGGGGACCATTCATCTTTCCTCCCCACTCGAAATTCAGGGTAATGTTACCATAGCCGGACAATCTGCACCGGGTGATGGTATTTGCATTGCCGATCAGCCTGTTCGCCTCAAAGGCGATCAAATCATCCTGCGTTATCTGCGTTTCAGGATGGGGGATAAATTTCAGTCCCAAAAGGGCAAGGTTGATGGGAGTGGAAGCGATGATGCATTGAGCGGAACCAGAAACAAAAACCTTATCATTGATCATTGCAGCCTTAGTTGGAGTACAGATGAAGTCATGTCTATCTACGGCGGTGATAGCACTACTTTGCAATGGAACCTTATCGCGGAGCCGTTGAATTATTCCTATCATTTTGAGGAAGGCGATAAGGACTGGGAAAACCATGGCTATGGAGGTATATGGGGAGGAGCCCATTTGAGTGCACACCATAACCTGTTTGCACACTGTGTTAGCCGCAATCCTCGTTTCAATGGAGCAAGGATGGGATCCACGGAGGAACTTGTCGATTTTCGGAACAACGTAATCTATAACTGGCAGAACAAAGCTATTTATGGTGGCGAAGGGGGAAAGTACAATGTGGTTGGCAATTATTTTAAACCAGGACCAGACACCAAACCCAATTCCCGTAACAACTTCCTTGATCCTTCCACAACACCCACTTTGGGTTATGGAAAATGGTATGTGTTAGATAATTTTCTGGAAGGGAATGCTGAAATTAACCGTGACAACATGAAGGGTGTTACGACATTAGCAGGGGAGGTCTATATTTCCGCTCCACATGAATCCATTGCATTACCAGCTATTTCCCCAATGGATGCATACAAGAATATTGTCCTTTCAGTAGGAGCATCCTATCAAAGAGATGAATTTGACAAGAGGATCATCATGGAGATGAAAATGGCCAAAGGAAGAATCATTGATGTTCAAGGAGGATTTCCCCATGGCACTCCCTATGAGAAAACCATCAGTGCCTGGCCTAAACTGAATGCAGTGCCATCAAAAGCGGATACTGATAAAGATGGAATTCCGGATGAATGGGAAATATCGAATGGGACCGATCATCAGCAATTTGATTCCCATCAATCCAAATTGCAACAGGGCTATACAAACATTGAAGTATATTTAAATAGTTTGGTCAAATGAGAGTGACTTTCATCATATTGATCCTTTTTGTTACAGCTTCATTTGTTCCCCGACAAGAGAGACTGAAAATTTTCTTGGCAGGCGATTCCACCATGAGCATAAAAGCTGTTTCAGCTTATCCCGAAACGGGATGGGGAATGCCATTTGCCCATTTCTGGAACCAGGGTGTTGAGGTGGTGAACAAAGCAAAAAATGGGAGGAGTACCAAAACTTTTCAGGGTGAAGGAATCTGGCAAACCATTTTGGATGAGGGCAAGCCTGGTGATCATGTTTTCATCCAATTTGGGCATAATGATGAAGTAATCACGAAAGTAGGATCCTATACTACTCCCGCTGAATATTCAGGAAATCTTTCCCGCTTTGTCAGTCAGGTAAGGGATAAAAAAATGATACCCATATTGATGACTCCGGTATCCAGAAGAAAATTCGATGACAAGGGAAAGGCCCAAATGACCCACGAAGAATATTCTCAATTGGTTAGAATTGTTGCCCAAAAAGATTCGGTTACCCTGATCGACATGGATAAATTGACCATGGAGCTTTATCAGGAATTTGGCCCCGTTCATTCTAAGTTGCTTTTTCTTATGTTGATGCCAGGAGAGCATCCCAATTATCCAGAAGGAAAAGACGACAATACCCATTTCAATGAATTGGGAGCGAGATTGGTGGCACAAATTGTATTGAAGGAGATAAAAGAAAAGATCCCTGCCCTTACTCCCTACATCATCACTAAAAAAGCAAAAGCTTGAGGCAACTGATTCAAATATTGCTCTCCCTGCTTATTGTTGCCCAAGTTACTGCCCAAAAGAAACTGGTGGTTGCACAAGACGGGTCAGGCGATTTCTTAACTGTACAACAGGCTTTTGATGTCATTCCATCAGGGAATATTGAACCCTATGTTGTTTTTGTCAAGAAAGGGGTGTACAAGGAAGTGGTGGTCCTGGATGCAAGGAAAAACAACATCACGCTTTTCGGAGAAGACAAAGACAAGGTCATCATAACATTTGATAACCATGCCGGCACCAAACTTCCCAACGGAGATACATTGAATACATGGACCTGTGCCACTTTTTTTGTCTATGGAAATGATTTTCATGCAGAGAACATCAGCTTTGAAAACAATGCTGGCTTCACAGCAGGACAAGCGGTAGCACTTCGGGTGGAAGGGAACAGAGCGTCTTTTATCAATTGTCGCATGATTGGCAACCAGGATGTTCTTTTTCTAAGTGGAAGCGGAGTAAAACAATACTACCGTAATTGTTATATCGAAGGAACCACGGATTTTATTTTTGGTGCCGCTACAGCTGTCTTCAAAGACTGTCATATGCACAGCAAGAAAAATTCACATGTTACCGCTGCTTCTACCAACAGTATCATCCCTTTTGGATTTGTGTTCTTCGATTGTAAGCTTACCGCGGCGGAAGGAATCGACAAGGTTTCACTGGGCAGACCCTGGTCACCCACGGCGAGTGTCACGTATATCCGTTGCTGGATGGACAAGCATATCATTCCGGAAGGATGGAACAACTGGAAGAATCCTGCCAATGAGGCTAGCGTCCGTTATGCAGAATACAAAAGCATGGGGCCTGGTGCCAGCCCAGCTTCAAGAGTTGCCTGGATAAAACAATTGGGAGATGAAGATCTCAAGCGATATACACTAGAAAATATTTTTGGAAACTGGAATCCTGAGAAAAATAAATAGCTGCCAATCATGAAAATTAGATTGTTTTATATCAGTTTGATGATCTGCTTGAGCTTCACGCTGAAGTTTGCTTTTTCACAACATCTGCCTACCTTAAAAGCCCCGGTCTTCAAGAAAGATACCATCAACATCCTCAAAACAGGCGCTATTGCCGATGGTATTACACTGAATACAAATTCCATCAACAAAGCAATTGAGGGCCTGTCAAAAAGGGGTGGAGGTGTGGTGCTGATTCCCAAAGGTGTCTATTCTTCCGGACCAATTGTCTTAAAAACCAATATCAACCTTCATTTGGCTGAAGGAGCCCTGCTTGTTTTTTCAGATGATTTTGATCTGTATCCTTTGGTGGAAGGGAATTGGGAAGGCTTGCCACAAATGCGCAACCAGTCGCCCATTTCAGCCGCCCAGCAACAAAATATTGCCATCACTGGAAAAGGAATCATTGATGGAAATGGACAGGCATGGCGTCCGGTTAAAAAAGAAAAATTAACAGAAGGGCAATGGAAGCAATTAATAGCGGGAGGTGGTGTATTGACTGCTGATAAAAAAATGTGGTATCCCTCAGCATCCAGTCACAAGGGGAGCATAGAAAAAAATCCAGGTGTCATGGATGGCAAAAAGTCTGCCGCCTATTATGCATCTGTAAAGGATTTTCTTCGTCCCAACATGGTATTGTTCAACCAATGTAAGAATATTTATTTGCAGGGTGTAACCTTTCAAAACTCCCCTGCCTGGTGTCTACATCCCCTGATGAGTGAGAACATCGTTGTGAGGGACATCAAGGTAAAGAATCCTTGGTTCGCACAAAATGGTGACGGCATTGATCTTGAAAGCTGTACCAATGTCCTGATAGAAAATTCATTTTTTGATGTGGGCGATGATGCGCTTTGCATGAAAAGTGGTCGTGATGAGGCTGGCAGAAAAAGAGGCATGCCCACGCAGCAGGTTACCATCCGCAATTCTACCGTGTATTCTGCCCATGGAGGATTTGTGATCGGAAGCGAGATGAGTGGGGGAGTAAAAAACATCCAGGTTAACAACTGCAACTTTATCGGTACGGACATCGGATTAAGATTCAAGACAGCCCGTGGCAGGGGAGGGGTGGTTGAAAATATTGATATCAGTGATATTCAAATGAAGAATATTCCTGGTGAGGCCATTCTGTTTGATATGTATTACATGGCCAAGGATCCGGTTCCTCAATACGGTGAAAAGCAGGAAATGCCCACTATCGAAAAGAAACCGCTCGACGAAACAACTCCCTCTTTCAGGAATTTCAAGATCCGAAATGTTACCTGTGACGGTGCCGCAAAAGCCATTTTCATCAGAGGTTTACCGGAGATGGCCATTCATCACCTTGAACTTTCCAACATGCATTTCACATCAGACAAAGGGATTGAATTGCAGGAAGCTCAAAATATTGTTTTAAAAGACATCGATCTCGACATAACGGATCCATCTAAACCGGTTGTTGCTGTGGATACGAGTAATATTAACTTGAAGGGGATAACAACCTATCTGCATTCATCGAGGTCTTTGAGTCAGCTGGTATCCATGACTGCCATGAGCCTTTGGCCTGATTCCTTTAAGCTGGCCAACGATAAAAATATCAAGTGGCATTATGACCAGGGCGTCATTTTAAAAGGCATTGAAGAGGTATGGAAGGTTACTGGCCAGAAAGAGTGGTTTCTGTACATCCAAAAATCGATGGACTTTTATGTAAATGAAGAAGGAAATATCCGCGCCTACAAGTCTTCGGACTATAATATCGACAATGTAAACAATGGCAAAGTCCTGATGACATTGTATCAGGTAACTGGCAAGACCAAGTACCTCAAAGCCTTGCAGCAGTTGCGAGACCAAATGAAAACCCATCCCAGAACCAATCAGGGAGGGTATTGGCACAAAAAAGTATATCCCAACCAGATGTGGCTGGATGGATTGTACATGGCACAGCCTTTTTTGGCGGAGTATGCACAAGTATTTCATGAGGATTCCCTCTATGATGATATTGTGAGACAATTTGAATGGATGGAAAAAAATGCCAGAGATCCCAAAACCGGATTGCTCTACCATGGCTGGGATGAATCCCGGAAACAGAAATGGGCCGATCCAAAGACAGGTACATCCCCGCATTTTTGGGGGAGAAGCCTGGGTTGGTTTGGCATGGCGCTGGTAGATGCTTTGGAATTTTTTCCACCTTCTCATCCTGGTAGATCATCAATGCTTGGTATCCTCAATCGTTTTGTTGCCGCCGTTACTGCCGTTCAGGATCCAAAAACAGCATTATGGTATGATATCGTCAACCTTAAAGAAAGGAAACCCAATTATCCAGAGTCCTCTGCATCTGCAATGCTGACCTACACCATAGCCAAAGGGGTTAGGTTGGGATATTTACCGTCATCATACTTTGTTTCCGCACAAAATGCATACAATGGAATGAGGGAATATTTCATTGAAGATGCCAATGGTCGGGTCAATCTCAAGTCAACCGTTACTGTATCAGGCTTGGGCGGAGAGCCCTACCGAGATGGCAGCTTCGAATATTATATGTCTGAACCTGTCATTACCAACGATCCCAAGGGATTGGGTGCATTCATTCTCTGTGCAGCGGAAATGGAAAAACATGCTTTGCCTCAGCAGGCAAAGGGGAAGCAAATCTTATTGGATAATTTCTATAACAATGAGCTTCGCAAAGATGCAAGAGGAGTGGACCAATCCTGGCATTATGTATGGAATGAGAGAGATAACAATGGCTACTCCTTTTTAAAGGACATCTTTCAGCGCAATGGTGCCAGTACGCATACCTTGAAAACAAGGCCAACCCTCCAAGACCTTTCAAAAGCGGATGTCTACATCATCGTTGATCCGGATACGGAGAGAGAGTCAACCAACCCAAACTTCATTGCAAAAGAAGACATTGATGTATTAAAAAGCTGGGTAAACAATGGAGGAACCCTGGTGTTGTTGGGAAACGATTCTATCAATGCTGAATTCCAGCATTTCAACGCATTGTCCGATGCTTTTGGTATCCATTTTGAACAGACGCTGGTCAATCCAGTACTGAAGGACAAATTTGAAATGGGGGAAGTCAGGACTGGCCATGGTAATCCTATTTTTCAAAAGAACTATAAACTGTTTATCAAAGAATTGAGTCCCTTGAGATTGAATGGTAACGCTCAATCAATGGTTGAAAAAGACGGAAAACCAATCATGGCAACCGTTGAATATGGCAAGGGCAGGGTTTTTGCCCTGGGAGACCCCTGGGTTTACAATGAATATGTGGATGGAAGAAAGCTTCCATCCGAATATGAAAATTTTAAGGCTGCTGAAGATTGGGTGAAATGGTTATTGAAGATCAAGAATTGAAACGAACGATGAGGTTGTTGTTGGTTACTTTGACATCTCTTTTTTTGACATCCGGATTCTGTCAGTCCAGGATCATCAGGGTATCTCTGGATGGAAAATCTCCTTATTCTTCCATTGCAGCAGCATTGAGTAGTATTGCTGCTTCCGATAGCAGCAAGATCATCCTCCAAATTGGTCCCGGTGTTTACAGGGAAAAATTATATGTAACGAAGGACCAGGTATCCCTGCAAGGTTCAGGAATGAACAAGACCATCATCATATCTTCTATCGCTAGAGATGAGTGGCGCTGTGAGCATCCGGATGACTGGGGGGTAGCCACACTCAATGTTGGTGCTTCCGACATCACATTGTCTGATCTTTCCGTTATCAACGATGTTGGTTTCAACTTTGTGCCCAAAAGCCTGGATTGTCCTGCAGATACGCTGCAAAAGACTCCCAAACAACTTCGAAAAGACGGACACCAAATGGCAGTCCGAACCATGAATGGCGCTACCAGAATGAAGGCCATCCGCTGTAAGTTCAGTGCATACGGGGGAGACACCGTGAGTCCCTGGAATACAGAAAATGGACTATGGTATTTCAAGGATTGCATCATGGAAGGGGGCGTTGATTTCTTTTGTCCCCGGGGTTGGTCATGGGCAGAGGATTGTACTTTTATTTCTTTGAACGGACCAGCAGCCATTTGGCACGATGGTTCTGGTAATGAGGATTCCAAATCCGTATGGAAGCATTGTACTTTTCTGGGTTATGATGGTTTTCTACTGGGTCGTTATCACAGGGATGCACAATTTTACCTGGTGGATTGTCGATTCGGTAAAAATATGCGTGATCAGGATATTTATCTCGTTTCAACCACCAATACCATTCGCTGGGGAAGAAGGATTTATTACGCCAGTTGTAAAAAGGAGGGGAAGGAGCAGTTCAATTGGTATGCAGATAATTTACCGGAGGGTTTGAAAAAAGAACACATAAGTTTAAATTGGATTTTTGGAGACAAATGGCAACCAAAAGAGAAATGATGATTCACTTGAATAGACAATTGATAAATGATTTGAAGAAAACCGATCGGTTGATTCTTCCTATAAAAGAACAATTTCATTATCCAGAAAAAGTCCTTCAATTCGGTACCGGTGTCTTGCTCAGAGGGTTACCTGATTTTTATATTGATGAGGCCAATCGTTGCGGTCAATTCCAAGGAAGGGTTGTGGTGGTAAAAACCACTCAGCAAGGGTCCTTGGCCCCTTATCAGCAACAGGATTGCCTTTACTCAATTTGTATGCGAGGAAAGACAGGGGACCAGCTGGTCAATCAAACCTATGTCAATGCCTCCATCAGCAGGGTATTGGGTGCACAGGAGGATTGGGAAGCGATAAAGGAATATGCCAGGTCTTCAACACTTCAGGTTGTGATTTCCAATACAACAGAAGTAGGCATCGTATATGAGCCTGAGCGCATTGATGAAGGCATGCCGTCTTCTTTCCCTGGTAAGTTATTATACCTGTTGTATGAACGATACATTCATTTCAAAGCGGATGTTGAAAAGGGATTGATCATTCTTCCGGCTGAATTGATAGAATACAATGGAGACAAGCTTCATGCAATACTCAAGCAGCTGATCGAATTTAACCAGCTGGATGAAGCATTTCAGCACTGGTTTGATGCTGCCAATGTGATCTGTAATACGTTGGTGGATCGTATCGTGCCCGGTAAGCTTTCTGGCGACGATCTTGCGGAACAGGAAATAGCAAATGGATATACAGATGACTTGATGATCTCCTGTGAACCATTCGGACTTTGGGTCATTGAATCAACCGATGAAAGGGTAAAGCGGGTGGTGTCTTTTGCAAACGAGAAGCTGGGTTGTAAGGTTGTGCCATCTATTCACAAGTACAAAGAACTCAAATTGCGCATGCTCAATGCAACCCATACCTTCAGCTGTGCGCTCTCTATTTTAGCGGGCATTGATTTGGTAAAAGCATCCATGTCTGACCAGGATCTTTCTCACTTCATCAAACATTTATTGTTGCATGAGATAAAGGATGCAATTCTGGGTGATGAAATATTGGAGGAGGAAGCCATATCCTTTGGCAATTCAGTATTGGATCGTTTTGCCAATCCTTTTTTAGAACATCGGTGGGAAAGTATTTCTGCACAATATGTCCTTAAGATGAAAGGCAGGTGTGTACCCCTGATTACCAGCTATTGGAAGAAATATAACCATCTCCCCCAATTCATGTTACTGGGCTTAGCAGCTTTTATGATTTGGGAGAAAAAAGACCCCAATCAACTCACCGCCATGCTGTCTGACGAACAAGCCTGGGGAACGAATCTTGATCAAATACCGGGTTTAAAGGATCAAGTATATGCTTTGATGGTGAGTATACAAAACAACGGAATACCTTCAACAATCAACCAATTGAACTGAATCTCATGAAAGCGTTTTTGGATGATAATTTCCTTCTCTCAACTGCAACTGCTCAAAAGCTCTACCACCAGTTTGCCGCATCCATGCCTATTATTGATTATCACTGTCATTTATCCCCACAGGATATTTGTGAAGACAGGATCTTTAACAACCTAACCGAAGCATGGCTCTATGGTGATCACTACAAATGGAGGGCCATGCGAACCAATGGAGTTGATGAATCCTATTGCACCGGACAGATGACTGATTTTGAAAAGTTTGAAAAATGGGCAGAAACGGTGCCCTATACCCTGCGAAATCCATTGTACCACTGGACACACCTTGAATTGCAGCGTTATTTTGGTGTGAAGGAATTGTTGAATCCGGCTTCAGCAAAAAGGATCTACGATCATTGTTCTGCTCTGTTGAATACACCGGAATATTCTGTCCGAAACCTGTTGCGTAAAATGAATGTCCAATTGGTTTGTACAACGGATGATCCGTTGGACAACCTGGAATATCATGTCCGCATGCGAAAAGAAAAAGCGGATATCCAAATGATCCCCGCCTTTCGTCCAGATAAAGCCATGGAGATTTCCAATCCAGTATCTTTCCGTACTTATATCTCCCAACTTTCCATCGTATCAGGTACTGAGATTAATCATTTTAATGCTTATCTGCAAGCATTGAAGCGCAGACATGATTATTTTCATGAGAATGGATGCAGGTTGTCCGATCATGGACTTGAAGAGGTCTATGCCGAAGTTTATGATGAGAAAATGGTAGCTGATATTTTTGAAAAGGTCCTGAAAGGGGACTCCATCTCCGTGAATGAGATAAGAATATTCAAGTCTGCCATGTTGCTCCATTTTGCCGAATGGGATCATGAAAAAGGCTGGGTGCAGCAATTCCATTTGGGGGCTTTGCGCAACAACAATTCCCGCATGATGCAACAGTTGGGTGCGGATACAGGTTGGGACTCTATAGGCGTTTTCGATCATGGCCGATCTTTGTCGCGGTTCCTTGACAAGCTCGATACAAGCAACAAGCTCACCAAAACCATCCTCTACAATTTAAATCCATCTGACAATGAGGTCATGGCTACCATGATTGGTAATTTCAATGATGGCTCAGTTGCGGGAAAAATACAGTTCGGATCTGCCTGGTGGTTCATGGATCAAAAAGATGGCATGATCCGTCAGATCAATGCCTTGAGCAACATGGGATTGTTAAGCCGGTTCGTGGGTATGCTCACGGATTCCAGAAGTTTTCTTTCTTTTCCTCGTCATGAATATTTCCGAAGAATATTGTGTGATATGCTGGGAAAGGAAGTGGAAGATGGAGAACTACCTGCTGACATGGAATTATTGGGAAAGATGGTACAGGATATCTGTTATCAGAACAATGTCGACTATTTTGGCTGGAAATTGGAGGAATAAAATCCAGATTTTTTTTGATCTTGATTGATTATCTTTAAGTCAATCAATCAACTGCCACATGAGTTCTTCTTTTCGTCCATCCAGGAGGAAATTCCTCCAATCGTCTGCACTTGCTGCAGCAGGCTTCTTCATTGTACCGCGACATGTTTTGGGTAAAGGGTTTATCCCGCCCAGTGATCAACTGACCAAGGGCATCATCGGTGTCGGCGGAATGGGACGTGGTCATATTCCCTATGCAGGAACCCGTGTAGTGGCCATATGCGACGTTGATAAAAATCATTTATTGGAAGCACAGAAACTGGTTGGCGGGAATATCAAAACTTTTCATGACCACCGTGAACTGATCAATCTGCCGGAAGTGGACATCGTTCATATTGCCACACCTCCCCACTGGCATGGTATCATGGCCGTAGAAGCAGCCAAGGCAGGAAAAGATATCTGGTGCGAGAAGCCCATGACCCGTACCATCGGTGAAGGAAAAAGAGTGGTAGAAGCGGTAAAGCAATACGGGCGCATGTTCCGTCTCAATACCTGGTTCCGCTTCCAGGATAATTTCTATGGAATGAAAACCACTGTGAAGCCCATCAAAAAACTGGTGGAATCAGGACTCCTTGGCTGGCCACTTACAGTGACCGTAAGCAAGCACACTGGATTCGATTGGAAATTCTATTGGGTGGGTAAAACGCAACTGGAAGAGCAAAAAGTTCCCGATACATTGGATTATGACAGGTGGCTGGGTCCTGCACCCTACAAGCCTTACCACGTGCACCGCACCCACGGAACTTTCCGTGGATATTGGGACTATGACGGTGGTGGATTGGGGGATATGGGTCAACACTATTTGGATCCGATTCAATATTTCTTGGGCAAGGATGATACAAGCCCCATTTCTGTTGAAGTGGATGCTGAACAACAGCACCCTGATGCCTGTGGAACTTTCCGCAAGATCACCTATACCTATGCTGATGGCTGCAAGATCATCTTGGACGGTGAAGCCAAAGATCCCAATGTGGCCTATATCGAAGGGCCCAACGGTAAACTGTTCAATGGGTTCAAATCCACTATTCCCAATCTGGAAGACAAGTTGGCGATGATGCCCGATCCTGAGCCGCAGGTGACTGACTTCACTGAATCGGTCAAATTTAGAAAGACTTTTGCGCTCAATGAATCCAATGGACATCGCTCCTGCACCATGATCAACATGGGTAAGATCGCCCTGCAATTGGGGCGCAACCTGAAGTTCGATCCGGTTGCACAGGTATTCATTGGCGACGATGAAGCGAATCGATTGATCAACCCTCCCATGCGTGGCCCCTGGACCATCTAATCCCTTAACGACAAGTCATGAAAAAAATATTCTTTTCTCTTCTTCTCATTGGCATTTCATCACAGCTGCTTCAAGCACAGCATGATGTCAATACTGTCTTGAAATCCTTTCCTTATCAGCAATCAACCAGTGCCGATGCTGCATTGACTTCCATGAAAGGATGGTCCAAATCCGACTGGAAAAAATTCTTTGTCATCCTCGACGATGCCAAGCAGAACCTCTCTGCAACGCATGCGCTCAGTGCCTATATCCACTTGGCTTCAACCGATCCCGTTGAAAAAGCAAAAGCAGCAAAGGCATTGACCACTGGTCTGTCTGCTACAAAATCTGCTGCTGCACAGGACCTGCTCATGGAAATGTGTGGTTATCTGGGCGATGAAAAGCTGGTTAAAATGTTGACCAAGCGCCAAAAAGATCCCCAATATGCTGTGCGCGCCACATTGGCTTTGGGGACCATCCGCAATGGGGCAGCATGGAGTGCCAATTCTTCTGCTTCAACAGCACCCCACACAATCACAGTTGAAGGGAAATACATTTCGCCGGCTCAGGTGCTGCTGAACATTCAAGATCGACTCAAGGCAGCCAAAGACCCTGTAGAGAAGCGAAAGGCCTTGTATGCGCTCGAAGGCGTCAAAGGATTTCCGGCACTCATGGTTACAGCCCAATACCTGGATGATCCCATTCTCAAAAAACAAGCTGCCTTGATCATGGCGCGCAATGCCTTGCAGGACAAAACGCTTAGGGGAAATGCACCCAGAGCAGCCTTAGAAAAGGCCTTGCCCTTGATCAGTGGAGTGGACAGTGCTGTGTTGGCAAAGGGACTCAAAAATTATCTAAAGGCATTGCCATACGACAATGGATGGGAACTGCTCTTCAATGGGAAAAATTTAGATGGATGGAAAGGACTCGTCGGCAATCCCATCAGTCGTGCTAAAATGTCGGCAGATTCATTGCTGAAAGCAGAAGCCGTGGCCAATGTAAATGCCCAGAACGACTGGGTCGTGGAGGATGGACTGTTGATCTTTACCGGTCATGGAGACAACCTCTGCACCAAAAAAATGTATGGTGATTTTGAGATGTATGTCGACTGGAAAATTACCGCAAAAGGAGATGCAGGTATCTACCTCAGGGGTAGTCCCCAGGTGCAGATATGGGACACTTCTCGTCGTGAAGTGGGAGCACAAGTAGGTTCGGGCGGACTTTATAACAACCAGAAAAATCAGAGCAAACCCACTGCCGTTCTCGATAATAAGATCGGAGAATGGAACACCTTCCATATCATCATGAAAGGCGAAAGAGTAACAGTTTATTTGAATGGGCAAAAGGTAACCGACAATGTGGTGTTGGAGAATTACTGGGACAGAAAAATTCCGATCTTCCCCAAAGAGGCCATCGAACTGCAAGCACACGGTACCTATGTTGCCTATCGCAATATCTATGTGCGTGAACTACCGGCTGATGATATGACAACACCGTTGTCTGAAGAGGAAAAGAAAGAAGGATTTGAATCACTGTTTGATGGATCCAACCTCGACAAATGGATCGGCAACAAGAAAGGATATGCATTGGAAGAAGGCGTGATCGTTACGCATCCTGAATTGGGGGGTGGAAATATTTATACCGCGGATGAATATGCCGACTTTGAATATCGTTTTGAGTTTCAACTGACACCAGCTGCGAACAATGGTCTTGGTATCAGAACGCCTACTCAGGGAGATGCTGCCTATGTAGGCATGGAATTGCAGATCCTCGACAATGAAGCAGATGTATACAAAAGCCTAAAGCCTTATCAATACCATGGTTCCGTGTACGGTGTGATACCATCCAAGAGGGGGTATTTGAAACCAACGGGGCAATGGAACCAGCAAACGGTTATTGCAAAAGGAAACAAAATCAAAGTGATCCTCAATGGACAGGTGATACTGGATGGAGACATCAGCTCATCTCTTGCCAATGGCACTGCTGATGGCAACAAGCATCCGGGACTGGCGAACAAAACCGGTCATATCGGATTCCTGGGTCATGGTGATGTAGTCCGTTTCAGGAATATCAGGATAAAGCGATTATAATGAGAAAGATCATTTTTTTTGTTTTAATGTCATTAGGCATTAATGCAGCGCATGCGCAATCCATCAATGGTGCATGGAAAAGAGATTTGGATACAGCTGTTCAGTATATCACCATCATCGATGATTATTTCAGTACGGCTACATTTGATGTAACCCATAAGAAGTTTATCAGCACCAGAGGCGGAACAGCCCAATTGCTCATCGGCATTCCTCCGGCCAGCAGTACAATGTCGGGGGTCATCGAGTTCAATACGGCCAACAGAGCAGAAGTGAAATCAACTTACTCCTATGGGGTTGTAATCAAAGGGAAAAAATTGATTCTTCCTGTTGATGGCATCTCCAAAGAGTGGGAGAGGGTTGATGAAGGCAAAGACGCACTTTCCGGAAACTGGAAAATCACTGGACGGGAACAAGATGGTAAAATCGTTGCCATGCGACCTGGTGCAAGGAAAACCATCAAGATCCTTTCTGGCACCCGCTTTCAGTGGGCAGCGATCAATTCCGAAACAGGAGAATTCTTTGGAACCGGAGGTGGTAACTATAGCTTCAAGGATGGGAAATACACAGAGAATATTGAGTTCTTTTCCCGTGATTCCAGTAGGGTTGGAGCATCCCTTTCATTTGATGCGGCCCTCAAAGAGGGCAAGTGGCATCATTCCGGACTGAGCTCCAAAGGTGACAAGATCTACGAGATCTGGGAACGGAAATAGTTGTTGACAACCCACAACCTACAACCTACAACCAATCAAAGCCCCAACTCCTTCAACTGAGCGTCATCAATGGTAGATGGTGCATCCAGCATCACATCCCTGCCTGAATTGTTTTTGGGGAAGGCGATGAAGTCACGAATGCTCTCACTGCCCCCAAGAATAGAACAAAGACGGTCGAATCCAAAAGCAATCCCTCCATGGGGGGGAGCACCATATTCAAAGGCGCCCAACAGGAATCCAAATTTGTGCAGTGCCTCTTCCTGGCTCATGCCCAGGGCCGCAAACATTTTCTCCTGCAACTCTCTCTGGTAGATCCTGATGGATCCACCACCGATCTCGTTGCCGTTCAATACCATGTCGTAGGCATTGGCTTTTATCTGTGCGTAAGGATGAGAAAGATAATTGGCTGCATCGTGGATCACCGGATCATTTTCGATCATGGTCTGGATCTGTGAAGGTTTGGGCGACGTAAAGGGATGATGGCGGGCCACCCAACGATTCTCTTCCTCGGCATATTCAAAGAGTGGGAAATCCAATACCCACAAGAGTTTGAACTCATTTTCCTTTCTCAATCCCAACTGCTTGCCCATTTCCAAACGCAATTCACTCATCGCTTTGCGAGTGCGTTCTTCTGCACCCGCCAGGATCATCACGATATCACCTTTTTGTGCGCCCGCAGCATCAGCGATGGCTTTCAGTCTGTCCTCAGCATAAAACTTATCAATGCTGCTTTTGTAGGTTCCATCTTCATTCGCCCTGATATAGGCCAGCCCTTTCATACCAATCTGCGGTCGCTTGACCCATTCAGTCAGTTCATCCAATTGCTTGCGGGTAAAAGCAGCACCACCGGGAACAGCGATGGCCATGACTGATTCAGTGGAATCAAAAACAACAAAGTTTGCATCATTGATCAAGCTGGCATTGTCCTGCTTGTCAAAGAAAACAGTGCTGGGTTTTTTCAGCGTACAGATCTTCATGCCGAAGCGGATATCAGGCTTATCATTGCCATATTGCCACATGGCATCTTCCCAGGTCATTCGTTGTACCACATCGTTATAATCAATGCCCTTGACATCTTTGAAGATGCGCTTCACCAATCCTTCGAACATGTGGAGGATGTCTTCCTGTTCTACAAAAGACATTTCACAGTCGATCTGCGTGAACTCAGGTTGCCTGTCGGCCCTCAAGTCCTCATCCCTGAAGCATTTCACGATCTGATAATAGCGATCGTATCCACTCACCATCAACAATTGCTTGAAGGTTTGTGGCGATTGTGGCAGGGCATAGAATTGTCCCTGGTTCATGCGGGAGGGTACCACAAAATCCCTTGCCCCCTCAGGAGTAGATTTGATCAAGAAGGGTGTTTCAATATCCATGAAATGGTTCTCATGCAAATAATTGCGCGCCGAACGATTCACAGCATAACGGAGTTCAAGATTTCTTTTGACAGCATTTCTCCTCAGATCGAGGTATCGGTATTTCATCCTCAGGTCATCACCGCCATCGGTATCATCCTGGATGGTAAAGGGCGGCACGGCCGACTTGTTGAGGATGCTAAAAGAACCCACTTCAATTTCGATTTCTCCGGTAGGTATGTTAAGATTCTTGTTGGTCCGCTCAATTACTTTTCCCTTTGCCTGCAACACAAATTCCCTTCCAAGCGGTTGCTGATCCAATTGCTCATTCAGGTGCTCGTTGAATACCAGCTGGGTGATGCCATAGCGGTCACGCAGGTCAACAAAAGTGATGGCACCAAATTTCCGAACGGTCTGCACCCATCCGGCCAGGGTTACCTCGTTTCCAATATGCATTGTTCTCAATTCCCCACTGGTATGCGATCTGAACATGACAATAGATTGATTTGCGAATAAAAATATGAGGGCAAAGATAACTCAAGCCCTACAAAAGAAAGAAGATTAGTTCCGGCGGTCGGCTTCTAGCTCTTTGATCAGTTGCTCCGTTTGTTCATGCAGTTTAGCGTCAAAATCCTTTCGGTGCATGAGGATTAGGTAGTAATACCCAAGAATCAGTAAGCCAATACCAAATGGAATTAAGGAAAATTCCCTTAATCCGTATGGACCTACCAGCCCCTGGTCCCATCCAAAAAACTCACCTACCATCCAGGTACAGTTGGCTGTAATCCAGAAATCGATGGTAAGATTGTGCAGAAATTCACTGGTCACCCTGCGCGTTTGGTATGTGATCAAAATAGCTACCAGCAGGGTGGGGATGATCATGAATAGGGCTGGGTACTTGAGGTTCAGGGCCCAACAGGCATCTTTGATCAGCCACAACAAAATATGCAAATTCTCAACCCTCCTGAATTTGTAGGGGATATGGTAAACGGTCTGCTTGTTCATCTTGCCAGCTTACTTGTCGTTCAAGATATAAAAAAAGGACCTTTTCAGGTCCTTTTCGATTTATTTTTTCATGGCTGCGGCCATGGTCTTGCCAATATCGGCGGGACTGTCTACTACATGGATACCGCATTCGCGCATGATCCTCATCTTGGCAGCTGCTGTATCATCGGCGCCGCCGATGATCGCACCGGCATGTCCCATCCTTCTTCCGGGAGGGGCTGTTTGACCTGCAATGAATCCCACAACGGGTTTGGTACCATGTTCTTTGATCCAGCGGGCAGCCTCTGCTTCCATGCCGCCTCCAATTTCACCGATCATAACGATACCGTGTGTTTCGGGATCGTTCATCAACAATTCAACTGCATCGCGGGTAGGTGTACCAATAATAGGATCACCACCGATACCGATGGCAGTAGTAACGCCAAGGCCAGCTTTTGCGATCTGATCAGCTGCCTCATAGGTCAGCGTACCGGACTTAGAAACGATGCCAATATTGCCTTTCTTGAAGATGAATCCTGGCATGATACCCACCTTGCATTCGTCGGCTGTGATCACACCAGGACAATTGGGTCCGATGAGTCTCGTGGTTTTGCCCTGCAAATAATTTTTTACTTTTACCATGTCCTGTACAGGAATGCCCTCTGTGATACAAACCACCAGATGGATACCTGCTTCAGCAGCCTCGATGATGGCATCCCCTGCAAATGCAGGTGGTACAAAGATGATGCTCACATTCGCGCCGGTTGCTTTTACAGCATCCGCAACAGTATTGAAAACGGGTCTGTCGAGGTGCGTGGAACCACCTTTGCCGGGGGTTACACCACCTACCACCTGTGTGCCGTATTCGATCATTTGTGTAGCATGAAAAGTGCCTTCAGTGCCTGTGAAACCCTGTACAATGATTTTGGAAGATTTGTTGACGAGAACTGACATGGTATGTCTTTTAAATTTGAGTGCGAAGTTAATGAAAAAGGGATTACTTCAGTAAACTCTCCATATCCCTGTCGTTATCAATTTTTCCCCTGGCCTCGAGCATCCGCATGTCCTTGGCATCCTTGAGGAACTCAGAGGCAAAGATGAAATTGTTCAGCTTCTCATTCTTGCTGAAAATGATCTCCTGGTTGGTGCCTTCCCATTCCTTTTTACCCTGGTACATGTAGATGATCTGGTCGCCGATCTCCATTACGGAATTCATGTCATGCGTATTGACCACCGTGGTGATATTGAACTCAGTGGTGATCTCCCGGATCAGTTTGTCGATCACCATGGACGTTTGCGGATCCAATCCAGAATTGGGCTCATCACAGAAAAGGTATTGGGGATTCAGCACGATGGCCCTGGCAATGCCTACCCTTTTTTTCATGCCACCACTGATCTCTGCCGGATATTTTTTATGGGCTCCATTTAGGTTTACCCTATCAAGGACCTCATCCACTCTTTTCTGTTTTTCTCCTTTTGTCATTTTACTGAACATGTCCAACGGAAACATCACATTCTGCTCTACATTCATGCTGTCAAACAGGGCCGATCCCTGAAAGAGCATGCCAATCTTGCTGCGCATCTCTTTCCTAGCATCAGTACCCATCTGGGTAAAGTCTTCACCATCATACAAAATACTTCCCTGATCAGGTTCTATCAACCCCACCAAACATTTCATCAGCACAGTTTTTCCCGACCCACTCGCACCAATGATCAGGTTGCATTTTCCCGTATGAAATTGAGTGCTAACACCCTCTATTACCGGCTTGTCAGAAAATCCCTTGAATATGTTTTGAATAGAGATCATACGTTTGATTAAAGGAGAATGGCTGCGAGAATATAGTCTGCCAAGAGTATCATGATACAGCTGGTAACCACAGCAGCTGTACTGGCCCTGCCAATTTCCAGTGCACCACCTTTTACATTGTACCCAAAATAAGCCGGAATAGCGGTAATGATAAAGGCAAAGGTGTAGGCTTTTGTTAATGCAAATTGAACATTGTACGGTAAAAATGCCTCTACCAATCCGCGGTCAAATACTTCGTGAGGCAAAATTCCCGTAACCTCACCTACAAAGCGTCCCCCCCAAATGCCAAGGGTCATTGCCAAAACAACCAGCATGGGAATGGTAATCAATGCAGCAGCAATTTTTGGGAAGATCAGGTAAGCTTTGGTATTGATGCCCATGATTTCCAATGCATCAATCTGTTCACTAACCCGCATGTTGCCCAACTCACTGGAGATTTTGCTTCCCACAACGCCGGCCAATACTACGCAGGTGATCGTGGGGGCAAACTCAAGAATAACAGTGTCGCGCACAATCTGTGCAATGACAGAACGGGGAATGATGGGACTGACAAACTGGTAGGCTGTTTGAAGGGTGGACACAGCGCCAATAAAAACGGATACGATGCTGACAATCCCCAGTGATCCAATGCCCAACTCAACACATTGGTGCATCAATTCTTTCCAGTACATCCGCCAGTTCTCGGGCTTGGTGAACATGCCCTTGAGCATCAGCAAAAATTCTCCGAATCGTGTAAATATGTTCATGCTTTGTCCGCTTTCTTCATTTTGTATTGCGCATCGATCACTGCAATCATCACCATGTTCAGGATGCTTCTGGTAGAAGATCCCAACTGCAACACGTGAACGGGTTTTTTCAAGCCTAGCAATACCGGACCGATGGCATCTGCATCGCCCACTTCCTGCAAAAGGTTGTATGCAATGTTGCCGGCGGATAAATTAGGGAAGATCAAAGTATTTACATCCCCATTGTCCACCAGTTCTGAAAACGGATAGCTCTCTCTCAAAATATCTTTGTTGAAGGCTACTAGTCCCTGTATTTCACCATCCACAATCAAGGATGGATTCTTCTGCTTGACGATCGTTCTTGCGTTGCGAACTGTTATGGCTTCCGGCGTTTCACTGCTTCCAAAGTTGGAATAGCTCAACATGGCAATTCTTGGCGTGATGCCAAAGGTTCTTACTTCTTTGGCTACCAGCAGGGTGATGTCTGCCAGTTCCTCGGCAGTGGGATTGAAATTGACCGTCGTATCCGCCAGGAACAAAGGCCCCTTTTTTGTTAGCATGATGTACATGCCGGCGATTTTGCTCACCCCTTCCTCTGTTCCAATCACCTGCAATGCCGGCCTGATGGTATCCGGATAGTTTCTGCTGAGTCCTGAGATCATGGCATCGGCATCTCCCTGTTCTACCATCATGCAACCAAAATAGTTGCGGTCCTTCATCAGCTTGCCTGCTTCATATTTGTTGATGCCCCTGCGCTGTCTTTTTTTGAAAAACACTTCTGCAAAAGACACCCTTCTTGCTTCCTGTTCAGTACCCTTGGGATTGATGATTTCCAAACCTTCAATGTTGATGCCATTCGATTCTGCCAAGTCATTGATGATGCTGGGGTTGCCCAACAAAATGGGGATGGCAATGCCTTCGTCATTGGCAATCTGTGCAGCTTTGAGCACCTTTACGTTTTCAGCATCGGCAAATACAACTCTCTTTGGATCTCTTCTTGCCTTGCTTCCCAATGCCCTGATCAATTGGTTGTCGATGCCCAATCTTTTGTTGAGCTCGATCTCGTAGGCCGACCAATTGGTGATGGGTTTTTTGGCAACGCCACTTTCCATTGCTGCTTTGGCAACAGCGGGAGAAACAGTGCTGATCAAACGCGGATCGAGGGGTTTGGGGATGATATAGTTGGGGCCGAATACAATGTTGTTTTCATTGTAAGCCATGTTCACAATATCAGGTACAGGTGTTTTGGTCAGTTCTGCCAAAGCCTTAACAGCCGCCAGTTTCATGGCTTCGTTGATGCGGGTGGCCCTTACATCCAATGCCCCCCTGAATATATAGGGGAAGCCCAATACATTGTTCACCTGGTTGGGATAATCAGATCTGCCAGTGGCCATGATGATGTCATTTCTCACGGAGGTGGCATCCTCCCAGCTGATCTCGGGATCGGGGTTGGCCATGGCAAATACGATGGGATTCTTGGCCATAGACTTCACCATTTCCTTGCTCACCACATTGCCCTTGCTCAAACCGATGAATACATCTGCTCCCTTGAAAGCCTCTTCCAGGCTGATCTCCTGTCGTTCAACAGCAAATCTTTTTTTGCGGTCATCCAGGTCGGTGCGCTTGCTATGAATCAATCCTTTCGAATCGAACATCAGTACCTTCTCTCGTTTGGCTCCCAAGGCCTCATACAGATCGATACAAGCCATGGCAGCGGCACCTGCGCCATTGACCAGGATCAATACCTCTTCGATCTTTTTCTCCTGCAGTTCCAATGCATTCAACAGCGCTGCAGCACTAATGATGGCCGTTCCATGCTGGTCGTCGTGCATGATTGGTATGTTCATCTCTTCCTTCAGACGCTGCTCGATGTAAAAACATTCCGGAGCCTTGATGTCTTCAAGGTTAACCCCACCAAAGGTGGGTTGCAGGGCCTTCACGATCTCCACAAATTTCTCAGGATCTTTTTCGTTGATTTCGATGTCAAATACATCTATGTCGGCAAATATTTTGAACAGCACTCCTTTGCCTTCCATCACAGGTTTTCCTGCTTCAGGTCCAATATCACCCAATCCCAATACGGCAGTACCATTGCTGATCACCGCAACCAGGTTGCCCTTGGCAGTATACTTGTAAACATTTTCAACATTCTCATGGATCTCCATGCAAGGTTCCGCAACACCAGGAGAATAGGCAAGCGAAAGATCTCGCTGTGTCTTGGCTTCCTTGGTGGGAATGACTTCTATTTTCCCTGGTCTGCCTTTGGAATGGTATTCCAATGCATCTTCTCTTCTTAATTTTTTTTGCATAAAATTTTTATTTTGATTGGGCACCCAACCAGGCCATCAATCCCATCCCGATCTCAATGCCCTTTTCGTCTATGTCAAATGTTGGTGTATGTACACCGGATGAAATACCTTTTGATAGATTGCCTGTTCCCAAGCGGAAGAAACAACCGGGTATTTTTTGCGAGTAATAACCAAAGTCTTCTGCTCCCATGCTCAACTCCATCTCGCCAACTTCTTGCTCACCTATGTAAGCGGTGGCCAATTGTTTTGTCTTGGGTGTCAAGACAGCATCGTTGATCACAGAGGGATAGCCCACATCGATGCGAACATTTATTTCTGCGCCGGTACTTTCAGCGGTATGCGTGCAAATATCCTTGATGCGTTCATGCGCAGCAAATCGCCAGGTTTCATCCATGGCCCTGAAAGTGCCCATGAGCTTCACTTCTGAAGGAATGACATTCGTCGTATGCCCACCCTGTATCGAACAGATCGAAAGCACAGAAGGAGAGAAGGGATTGTTATTCCTGCTCACCACCTGTTGCAAAGCCACCACCAACTGCGATGCAGTAAGGATGGTATCCGCTGTAAGATGCGGCCGGGCTGCATGCCCCCCTTTGCTCTTGATGTTAATATAAATTTCATCTGCGCTGGCCATGACCTTGCCTGGGGCAAAACTCACCTTGCCCACTTCCAGCTGGGGATGCACATGTAAGGCGATGATATGTTGCGGAGCAGGATTTTCCAAAACCCCTTCTTTGATCAGCAGACTGGCCCCACCGGGGTTCTTCTCTTCACCCGGTTGAAAAACCAGTTTGATGGTGCCATCCCATTCATCTCTTAATTCCTGTAGGATCCTGGCAGCACCCAGTAAACAGGAAGTATGTACATCATGTCCGCAGGCATGCATCACACCGGCAACGGTAGAAGCATATGCAACATCATTTTCTTCCTGTATCGGCAAGGCATCCATGTCAGCCCTGAGTGCAATGACACGGTCTGAGGGTCTTCCCTTCAAAATGCCGATGACCCCGGTTTCTGCCATCACCGTATAGGGGATACCCATCTTCTCCAAATGGGCTTTCACGAAAGCGGAAGTATTGTATTCCTTGTAGCTTAATTCAGGATGAGCATGCAGGTGGTGACGGATCGAGCGGTATTCTTCGAAATAGGATGCCGCCAATGCTTTTATTTTTTGGTCAAGACTCATGGTCTGTTTTCGTTTTCCTGCTTCTCGGGTTTGAGTTCCACCTGTGCAGGGATGATCAAAAGATTTTCTCCAAAGGAAGTTGACAATTCCTTGCGCAGTACTTCTGCATCCTTATGGGTTTTGAAATTGCCGAATTGTAATTTGAAGTTGGGCGATTGATAATACAAATAGGTTTTCTGATCAGGATAGAGTTTCATCAACTTGGTCTTGGTGTCCAAGGCAAGATCCCGTTTGTTTGTGCTGATCACCAGGATCCTGAAACCGGGTTCTAACACAGTCCTTGCCTTGAGAGCCTCCTTGTTCAGTTCCGCTTGTTTGTCCACTAGCTTATCCAATCGGGGATCTCTGGACACATAGGGGCTCCTGGCAAATTGTGCTTTTGCGGTTGTGATGCCCAGGAGCATCAGCAAGATCATATGGTGCTTGTTCAGCATTTTATTCTATACTACTCCTGATCACGACCGTGACAGGCTTTGTATTTCTTGCCACTGCCACAAGGACAAGGATCATTTCTTCCAACTTTAGGTCCTACACGCACTGGTTCTTGCTTGATGGACGAAGGATCATGATAATCATTGCCCGTATCAATCATCTCAGGAGATCCGGAAGCAGTGAGCTCATCCTTTCTTTCCCTCATCTTGCTCATATCGGTTTTTCGCTCTTTACCTTCTTTCAAATTGGCCTGATCTCCGGTAACGGGAAGGGTAGCATGGCAAAGGAAGGAAACGATCTCCTTGTTCACCTCAGCATCCATGTTGGAGAAGAGTTCGAAAGCAGTTTGTTTGTAGATTACCAAGGGGTCCTTCTGCTCATACACTGCAGTTTGTACACTTTGCTTGAGATCATCCATAGCCCTCAAATGTTCCTTCCAGGAATCATCGATGATGGCGAGTGTGATAGACTTCTCCAATGAAGCTCCCAATTCTGCACCTTTGTTACTGATGGCTTTTTCCAAGTTGGTGAGCACATTGATGGTCTTCTTGCCATCACTGATGGGTACCACTACGTTGACAATATGCCCCCCTTGCGTTATGCGCACGTTCTGGAACACAGGATATGATTGCTTGGAGAGCCCCTGCTTTTTGCCAGCATAATGTTCTACGGCCTCTTTGTAGAGGTGTTCGGCAAGTTCTTGGGTATTGCCTTTGGACAAAGCCTCTGCAGTAATGCTGCTATCGATGCCGAGGTTCATGATTACTTCCAATCGGAAAGTTTCATGATCATTGCTGCCAGCAAATTGTCCAATAATATTTCCCGCAACGGCATAAAAAGCATTGTCAATATCCAAAGCCAAACGATCTCCAAAAAGTGCATGCTGGCGCTTTCCATAGACCACACTTCTTTGCTTGTTCATCACATCATCATATTCCAACAGGCGTTTGCGGATGCCGAAGTTGTTTTCTTCCACTTTTTTCTGGGCACGCTCAATGCTCTTGGTGATCATGCTGTGCTGGATCACTTCTCCTTCTTGGTAGCCCATGCGGTCCATCAACGAAGCGATGCGATCACTGCCAAACATCCTCATCAGGTCATCTTCCAATGATACATAAAACTGGGAAGAACCAGGATCACCCTGGCGACCAGCACGACCCCGTAGTTGCCTGTCTACACGACGGCTCTCATGCCTTTCTGTGCCGATGATGGCCAAGCCGCCCGCCTCTTTCACACCGGGGCCGAGTTTGATATCCGTACCGCGACCGGCCATGTTGGTGGCGATGGTAACGTTACCGGCAAGGCCGGCTTCTGCTACCACTTGTGCTTCACGGGCATGTTGTTTCGCATTCAATACATTGTGCGGAATCTTTTTCTGTTGCAGCATCCTGCCCAGCAATTCTGATACTTCAACGGATGTTGTACCAACAAGAACGGGTCTGCCGGCATTGCGAAGTTGTTCTATCTCATCAATGACAGCTTTGAATTTCTCACGCTTGGTTTTGTATACCAGGTCTTCTTGGTCTTTTCTGATCAGCGATAGATTGGTGGGGATGGTTACTACATCCAGCTTGTAGATGTTCCACAATTCCGCTGCTTCGGTTTCAGCCGTACCGGTCATACCGGCCAGCTTATGGTACATCCTGAAATAATTTTGGAGCGTTACAGTAGCATAGGTCTGGGTAGCCGCTTCGATCTTCACATTCTCTTTTGCTTCAATGGCCTGGTGCAGTCCATCACTGTAACGACGGCCTTCCATGATACGTCCGGTCTGCTCATCTACGATCTTTACTTGTCCGTCCATTACCACATATTCCACATCCTTGTCGAACAGGGTATAGGCCTTTAATAATTGTTGGATGGTATGAATCCTGTCGGCCTTCAATGAATATTCCTGTAAAAGATTTTCTTTAGACGCTGCTTTTTCTTCTATAGTCCCATTTTCTTTTTCGATCTCTGCCAGGGCGATACTCAGATCGGGCAATACAAAGAAGTTGGGATCTTCGCCACTTTTGGTGATGAACTGCAATCCTTTGTCGGTAAGCTCCACCTGGTTGTTCTTTTCATCAATGTGGAAGTACAATTCCTCGTCCACCTCTGGCATGTGTTTCTGCTGTTCCGCAAGGAAATAGTTTTCAGATTTCTGCAGTTTCACCTTGATGCCGGGCTCACTCAGGTACTTGATCAGGGCGCCGTTTTTCGGCAAACCACGATAGGCACGCATGAGTTGGAGTCCTCCTTCTTGAGGGCCATCCTTGCCTTCGGTGATTAGTTTTTTTGCATCCTGCAGGGACTTCATGACCACCTGCTTCTGCACATCCACCAATTGCTGGATACGGGGGCGGTGAATATGAAACTGTTGGTCGTCGCCTTTGGCAACAGGACCTGAAATAATCAAAGGAGTTCTCGCGTCGTCGATCAATACACTGTCCACCTCATCCACCATCGCAAAATGGTGCCGGCGTTGTACCATCTCATCCGGTGAGTGTACCATGTTGTCACGCAGATAGTCGAAACCAAATTCGTTATTGGTGCCATAGGTGATATCGGCCAGATAGGCCTTGCGCCTCGCATCTGAATGGGGCTGGTGTTTGTCGATGCAATCGACAGAAAGTCCCAGCCATTCAAACAGCGTTCCATTCCATTCTGCGTCACGTTTGGCCAGGTAATCGTTCACGGTTACAATGTGCACACCTTCACCTGCCAATGCATTGAGATAGGCGGGCAGGGTAGAGACCAAGGTCTTTCCCTCACCGGTGGCCATCTCTGCGATTTTGCCCTGGTGAAGAACCGTACCACCGATCAACTGTACATCATAGTGCACCATGTTCCAGTTGACCAGACTGCCGGCAGCCATCCAGCTGGTTTTGTAGACGGATTGTTCACCCTTGATGATGACATAATCGTTTTTAACACTCAGTTCTTTGTCGAGAGCAGTGGCTGTGGATGCCAGTTCATCGTTTTCCTTGAAACGGCGACCAGCTTCTTTCACTACAGCGAAAGCCTCGGGGAGTATTTTTTGGAGGATGGTTTCGATCTCCTCGTTGCGTTTCTTTTTCAGTTCGTCTACTTGCTTGTAGATATCATCCCTTCCCAGGATATCTTCCAGGGGCAGTTCTTCCGCCTGGGTATTGAGCGCCTTGATGGTATTGTCAATTTCGGTCAGGTGGCCCTGGATCCTTTCGCGGAATTCGGTGGTTTTGTTTCTCAACTGGTCGTTAGAAAGCGACTGGTAGGAAACAAAATGGGTATTGATCTGTTGTACAAGGGGCATAATGGCCTTTACATCCTTTTCCGATTTGCTGCCGCCAAATAAACCCGATAAAAATTTAATCATGTGCTTCGATTCTTGCTAGGGCTCAAAATTAACTCTTTTCTCGCTATGGCTTGTTCATTCAGCCCCTTAAATGTCCCATTCATCCATTAATTCCCAACCCAGCGAAGGCAAATGACTACCTTTGCCGTCCAATTCCCGAATTCAATCATATGAACAAATATTTCTCGCTCATTATCATTGCTTTAGCCTTTTCTTTTGGTGGTTTTGCCCAGGAGGGATTTCAGGTGAATGGTAAGCTGGTGGATACCTTGGGTAACCCCATTGCCAGGGCAACCATTGGTGTATATACTGTTGGGGGAAAGGATACCTTGAAGACCGTTTCCAACAATGTGGGTTTTTTCCTGATCAAGGGCATCCCACAGCGAAAGTTCGTGTTGATGGTCTCCAGCATTGGTTATGGTGTTACCAGAAAGGCCCTTGCGATAGCCGATGGTGAGGAGGTATTGAAATTGGAGGATTTCAAGATCTATCCGGAATACAGCTCCCTGCAGGAAGTGGTCATCAGTGTACCCCCTATCATTGTAAAAGAGGATACAGTGGAATACAAGGCGGATTCATTCCGGTTGAAGCCCAATGCTATGGTGGAGGACCTCCTGAAGAAAATGCCCGGTATTGAGGTGGACAAGAATGGTAACATCACGGCACAAGGAAAGGCGGTGAGCAAGGTTAGGGTGAATGGAAAGGATTTCTTCAGCAACGACCCCAAAGCCGCTACCCAGCAGCTCTCTGCGGATATGATCGACAAGGTTCAGGTGATTGATGATTATGGTGACATGGCCAATGTATCCGGAATCAAAGATGGTGAGCCAGACAAGATCCTGAACCTTCAATTGAAGAAGGACAGAAACAAGGGCATTTTTAGCAGAACAGTGGTGGGTGCCGGTACCAATGAACGCTATCAGGGTACAGCCAATGTGAATATTTTCAACAACAATAAACAGGTCTCTGTTTTTGGCGGCGCCAACAACAACAATACCAGCACCTTCAATTTTGATGGGGGTTCTGGCGGTGGAAACTTCGGCGGCGGCGGTGGGGGCGGCGGCATGGGTCGTGCTTTCCAGGTCAATATCGGTGGAAACAACCAAGGTGGTAATGGAGGAGAGGAAGGCTTGCGCACCACCAATTCATTGGGTGTCAATTTCAGGAATGATCTGGAGAACAAAAAGGGGTCCATTTATGGTAACTATAGTTATTCTACAAGGGAAACCGTCATTGCCAGGGATGTGGCTTCACAGAATTTCTTCCAGAACACGAAGTTCCTCAACCACCAACTGACCAACTCCCTAAGCAGTTCCAACAGCCACAGGGCTTCCGTGAATTTTGAGTGGAATATCGACTCCTTCAACTATGTCAAATTCATTCCGGAAATGACCCTCAGGGATTCCAGGAGCAGTTCTGATCAGTTGTTTGATTATATCCGCAACGACAAGGATACTACCAGCAAAGGTTCTAACCTAGACAAGAGCAATTCCAATACTCCAAATTTCTCTGGTAATCTTTTGTTCAACCACAAGTTCAGAAAGCGTGGAAGGAACCTGTCTGTGAACATCAATGGTGGATACAGTTCTACCGATGGTCTGGCAGACAAGATTAACACTACCTACAATCTTTTCCCATTGGTGAGTAAAAACATTTTGGACCAAAACATCATCACCAACAACCGTTCAGATAATTTCAACATCCGGTTCAATTATTCCGAACCGATCATGAAGGATCGTTACATGGACCTGATCTATGCTTATGGTCGATCATTCACCAGTAACGACAGAGCAACTTATGTATATGATCCAGTATTGAACACAGACATTCTCTCCACTACGTTGAGCAATGCTTTTGAAAATGATTTTCTCAACCAGCGGATTGGTGCCAATATTCGTACCGTAAAGAAAAAGTATAATTATACTTTTGGAGCCAGTGCCCAGCCGGTTAACCAAAGGGGATATTCCATTACAAAGGACAGTGCCTATACGCCCATCAAGCGGTTGAACCTCTTGCCATCTGCCAACTTTGCCTATAACTTTACCCGCAACAAGACCCTGCGTTTCTTCTACAATGGAAATGCCCGCCAGCCATCATTTTCTCAGTTGCAGCCGGTGAAGGATGTATCCAATCCGCAGTATCAGACCTTGGGCAATCCTTTGCTCAAACCTGAACAGGCGCACATCTTTAGCATGTCCTTCAACAATTTGAACTTCTTAACGGGACAAACCTTCTTTATAGGAGCCAACTATAATTTTGTCAACAACCAGATCATCAACAACACCACCCGTGTAGGTGGTGGTGGAAGCCAGCTGACCACCTATGAGAATGTAGATGGAAACTACTCAGTGAGTGGATTCTATAATTTCAGCAAACCCTGGAGCAACCGCACCTATATTCTATCCTTGAATGGTACCGTTGCTTACAATAACAACATTACCCTTATCGACAGTCAGCGCAACGTGGGCAAAAATCTTTTGTTGGCACAGGGGGTAAAGTTTGAGTACAACCTAAAAGATTGGCTCGAATTTGACCTTGGAGCAAGGTACGGTATGAATAATGTTACCTATACCTTACCCGGCCAACCCAATACCAATTATTATAGTTGGACAATCACCAACAATTCCAGGGTTGATATTCCTGGGGGATGGGTGTTCAAGCATGATTTGGAGTACATCATCAACAAGGGATTGTCGGCAAGTGTAAACCAGAACTTTGCCATCCTGAATGCTTCCTTTGAGAAGACCATTTTCAAAAAGAAGAATGGAATTTTCAGGATCTCTGGGTATGATATCCTAAAACAGAATACCAGCATTGCCCGCACCATCAATGGCAATAATATTGTCGATACAAGGGTGAACAGGCTGACCCAGTATTTCATGATGACCTTCATTTACCGCTTCAACAAGTTCAATGGTGTACAGCCCTCTGGCGGACAACAGGGGGGAATGATGAGGACGGAAGTCAGAAATTTTTGATAAAGATTTTCTACCCGGTATTAGACCATCCCTTCCAAATTAGATTCCCAAACAGGGCCTCCTCAGGAGGCCCTTTCCTTTTTAATAGTTGATCAATGCTCCCACCGAATGGCGGGAGCATTTTAATTTTCTAGAGCTGTTTTCAAATCTTCTGATCCTAATTTCTCTTTCTCTCTGTTAGATTGGAATCTGCTGTTCCTCATTTTCTCTTTTTCCCTGCTGCTTGTGAATCTGCTGTTCCTCATTTTCTCCTACATTCTGTTTGCCAGATCATGGTTCCAGTTTGCGTATGAAGATAGGTTTACAAATTAGACCAATCCTTTTCTGAAGGAACAGTGGATTCTTTACTCAAAAAAACAGGACATGAAAAAAGCGTTATTGATGCAGGGCTTACTATGGATGATGTTGGGACTATCAGCACAGGTTCGCTTGACGGAAGTGTTTCCAGTAGATGGCAAACTGCAATTCATCGAATTGTATTCAAAGCCAGGGTCAGGTTATTTGTTGGATGATTATTTTGTAGTCTCTTATATGAAAAACATTACTACCGGTACCGTGACCATTTATCTGATTGATTTCAATAGTGATGTTAGTCCTTTCACCGGTACCAATTCTTATGTAGTCTACTCCAAATATGCAGGCGATAAAATCGGTAGCAAGGATTATGTATATACCAATTTCAGCGCAGTTTCTTCTGTCTGGAAATTTTCCAAAACCACGGTGCAGACTTCATTTAGCGCTCCTGTTGCTGACCCGCCGGAAGATTATTTTAGCGATTCCCAAGCCGAGATGGGTGTTTTTCTATTCAAGCGAACAAGCCCAACCGCAAATTCCACTACTCTCATTGACTTTGTCACCCATGTCAAGGAAGGTGGAAGCCAGACTACCAAGCATGCGCTT
>JACCDP010830708.1_pt1 | contig 30987 bp, 30 predicted proteins | sample 7445841 | NCBI WGS metagenome assembly JACCDP01 (sample SAMN15323441, study PRJNA562643) | freshwater metagenome | isolation source: river surface water | place: USA:Blue River Watershed | collected 2017-08-17 | reverse complement strand
GAAAAAGTATAAGACCGCCAAGAAGGAGCGCCGTTTAGAGAAGCACGGCTTCTACGCCCAGAAGGGCAAGTTCGGCTACGTCAAGAAGACTGCCCGCAAGAGCAGAAGCAACAAGAAATAAGCGTATATGCTTATCGCAAATCAATATGCTTTGTAAATGATATAAAAACATTTTGACATCATTCATAATTGATGTCAAACCAACCAAAAGTAATAGAGGCAATCCAAGAAATATATGCCAAATACGAGAAAAATCCATACATGGAACAAAAGGTGGTGAATTATATTTGCGCCCAGTTACCTCTCATATTCGAAAACATTGAGCGCACCTATATTGAGCGAAGTCAGCGCACCGACGAGCTCACCGCCGAACAGACCGCCTTCATCCAGCATTTCATGTACAAGAATATGTATTTCTACCATTCATCCACGGAGACATTTTTCTATTATGACGGCGACAAATACAAGCAATGCGGAGAGGACGATATATTGTTCAACGTATTATCCTCGATTAGTCGCGACGCAAGTTTGATGCAATGGAAACACAAGACAAAGCAGGCGATAATGAAGCGCATTAAGGAGAACCATTTGTATAAGGCGATTCCGGAATCAAACACGATTCAAAATGCGTTAAATATTTTTTACCCGTCGATTTTCAAGACAAAAACAGAGGCCAAGTATTTTTTGACAATTTTAGGCGAAAATATATTGGGCCACGGAAAAACGCGCGATGATGAAAATGCCCAGCCTCTCATTCATATGGTTCCACCTTGTGCCAAGTATTTAATACACCGTCTCAATACTTTGTGTCAATCGTGGTTCGGCAGTAATTTATCGCAGACATTCAAATACAAATACCACGTAGAACATAATTATTCGAATATCCGCATTTTTAATTTCAATGGCGATATAGACAAACAATGGTTTGATTCTGTTTTGTATGATAGAGGACTCGATATATTGTGTGTTGCGTGCCATTATGCGAATCGGTATGGGAGCTCGGACAATTATGTGCTCAAATATAGCAATGATGATGGACTGCTGAACTCGGTGTTTTTCTTGAAGAACATTAGCCAAGATACGTTGGTGGATATGTTTATTGGTGAATATGTGAGTGTGTCGTCGAATGTTGAGAGCAAGGTGTCTGTGGATAATGTAGTTGACGCTAAGGCGTCATCGACAGTCGACATCAAGATGTCTTCTTCTGTGGTCGACATCAAGATGTCTTGGAAGAACATATTCTACTTGTGGAAGCATTTCTTAGAGGCAAAGCGTTTGCCCAATGTAATCATCGCCTCTAAATTGAAATCCCAATTGATGTCTCGGCTCGCCGATAATTACGACATAAACGCCGATGTATTTATCGGCATCAACAGCAAATATTTACCAAGTGTATGTAAGTTTCTCCAATTCTGGGAAGAAACAATGGAACCCGATGAAACCGAAATCGAACTTGAAATCAGCGAAATAGCATCTCTATTTAAGAAATGGATGGAAACCCGCCGCGAACATTCGATACAAATGGGCGAAAAACAAATATGCGACTTGATCGGGTATTTTTACCCCGAAGTCGAAGTCGATGGAGACAAATATATTTATAAGATCAAGAACCTGATGTGGGATAAACAGCTCGATATTCAAATGGCGATGGAGGATTTGAAAGACAGACTTGGATGCGATAATTGGCGACTAGTAACACAACAAGTATCGTTGTATGATGCGTATGTCCATTATAGCAATTATATGAACGGATTAACTACAAAAGAAGAAGATGGGAAGAGGAGACGGCCGAGTAGTGGCAACTTGGCGACAATACGGATGATAGCCTCGAAACAGTATTTTGATAGGTTTTTAAGGGAACTCGTCTAAGAAAGGAAACCAAGGTTTCCTTTTGATCCTTCCTTTTAAGGGAACTCGTCTAAGAAAGGAAACCAAGGTTTCCTTTTGAACCTTCCTTTTAAGGGAACTCGTCTAAGGGAACTCGTTGTTCCCTTATGATCCCATACTTTTTAACCTTTTAAGGGAACTTTCCTTTTACACATTCTTATGTAGATAAATATATTTATATTTATATATATGACAACTTTACAAATCGTACCAAATCGTTTAGTGCTTAAATTCAAAAGTTTAGGAATTATTGACCAAGATACATTTTCGAGAATCCCAAGTGAAAGCCCTGATTTTCCGATAGGTACTGTATATGAATTGCAAGGAAAATTCCCATTTACTGATCAGGGTGATGTATTTTCTAGAAATGGATTGTATTATACATTGTATAACCCATTAAACGGTAATAATATTAAAGTAAAAATAATAGCAATGTACCCTTCTTGTACACCACAATCGTGGATGAAATTTGGTCCTTGTAAAATTATTGTTGAAAAAGCAGATGAAACTGATGAAAAAGCAGGCGAAACATTAGGTGGAAAAAAAAGAGCGTCAAAACGCCGAAAAACAAATCGCAGAAAAACAAATCGCAGAAAAACAAATCGCCGAAAAACAAATCGTCGTCGTTAATTCATTCATAAGTTTCCTGAATTATTTAGGAAACTTATTTGTTATTTACACATATTTACCAGGCGCTCTCCATTTTGCTGAATTTAAAAATCCGGTTTCATTTGCCACCCCCTAAATCGCGATATATACATGACGCACCAATACTCACTAGTACGTGTAAACCACAATGACATAGCGCCGCGGTCTTAGTCCAATTCTTCTTTTCCAAATACAAACTCAAAAAATAAAGCCCACTCCCAACACAAATCGGCAACGTAGTTATAAGCTTATTCGATGTAAAAAACGACAAATATAAATGATATGTAATCGAAGATTTTGCCACCATCATATCAATCTTTCGTGAATAAGAATTTAAAAGAGGATATTTCCAATAATTCAATGATGTCGCATATAAGGCTATTCCCATCAGTCCACAGTGATTCATACCATAATAAAATCCGGTAAAAATATGGGTGGGTCCAACAAACAGCGCTGTTCGAAATATATACTGATATATTCCATCCGGATAACCAAGTTCGTCCATTCTGTTTGTAATATTTACGAGTAATATTTAAGCTGGTTACAAAGGTGTAAATTGATTTTCCCGAAAACACATAAACGTATTTTATGTGTTTATATAACCACCATGGGTCCCAAGAAGAAAGCCGCCACAACCATTGCCGATTTACCCGTGGCTCTCGAAGCACCAAAGCCCAAGAAGCCAAAACCACCATCATTGAGTCAACAGAAAGGCCATCTAATCATCGTGGAATCCGCCAGCAAATGTAAAAGCATCGAAACTTATCTCGGCGATGATTACAAGTGTATTTCGTGTCTCGGTCACATTCGCATCATCGACGGCATCAAATCCATCGACACCAAACGCGACTTCGAGACCAAATACGTCATCGACCCCGACAAGAAGGACCACGTCGACAAGATGCGCGCCATTATTACCGAATATCCGCCCACCAATGTCATTCTCGCATCCGACCACGATCGCGAAGGCGAAGCCATCGCCTGGCACATTTGCCAAGTCTTCGGTCTCCCCGTCGAAACCACGCGCCGCATCCTTTTCCACGAAGTCACTAAACCCGCGCTATTGAAAGCCGTCGCCAATCCGGGTATCATTGATATGAATATGGTAAAAGCCCAGCAAGCCCGCCAAGTCCTCGATATGTTGGTCGGGTTCGGCGTGAGTCCACTCTTGTGGCGCCACGTATGCCGCAACAATGAGAATGCCTTGTCCGCCGGTCGATGCCAAACCCCCGCACTCAAACTCGTGTACGACAATGAACAGGACGCAAAGGAGATCGCCACATTGAAACACCGCATTCAGGCGGCCTTCTTCCCGCAAAACACCATTTTCACATTGGACCGCGAATTCGAAGAATATGCCCAAGTCGAGACTTTTCTCACCGAGTCGAAATCGTGGCCGCATATTTTCGTGGCCGGCGAACAACGCCAAGTCGAACGAGCCCCGCCCAAACCGTACAACACATCGGCATTATTACAGGCGGCGAACAATATGATGCGTCTGGGCGCAAAAGAGACGATGGCGGCGTGTCAAACCCTCTATCAATTGGGTCATATCACTTATATGCGAACCGAGAATCGCAAATATGCGCCGGAGTTCGTCGAAAAAGCGACTAAATATATTGCGGAAAAATGGTCGGCAAAACACGTTTCCACCAATTTACCCATCAATACCGACACGAATAATCCCCACGAAGCCATTCGGGTCACCAATATTCAAATGCGCGAACTGGTTTTGGTGGGAGACAAGATGAGCACAACGATTGGGCGACTTTACAAACTCATTTGGCTAAATAGTGCGCAAAGTTGTATGTCGCCGGCGACCTATACTGCGATGCCTCTTACTATTAGCGCCCCGCTCGGCCATACATACAAACACACTATCGAGATTCCCAAGTTTGGCGGGTTTCAGGATGCAGCGGACAAGAGTAATGACACTGACAAGTCTGTTGATAAGCCAGTTCCAACCGACTTCGGCGCAATGATTCTCCGCTTCCACGCCCTTAAAGGCAAACCCGTCCAATATAACTACATCCAATCGGTGCCCGGATTCTCACATCGTCATTCTAGATATACCGAGGCGAGTCTTATCCAGAAACTCGACGATATGGGAATCGGCCGGCCATCCACTTTCGCAATGCTCGCCGATATCATCCAGACCCGAAAATATGTAGAGAAACGCGACGTCGAAGGCACAATCGTTGAGTGTCGTGAATACACAATGAGAAGCCAATGTACAGAACCCGAAGTCAAAACGGTCTCTAAAACTATGGGCGCGGAACACCAGAAATTGGTGATTGACCCGATGGGTATCGTCACCACCGAATTCTTGTACAAACATTTTAGCGACCTATTTTCATTTGATTATACGAAGAAGATGGAGGAACGACTCGACGCCATCGCATCCGGCACAGAAGTATGGCACCAAGTTTGTCGCGAATGCCACGACGAAATTGGGCGACTGATACAAGCCATCGACACCTTGGAAAAGAAAGCGTATCCCGTGGGCGACAACTATGTTGTGGTATTCCAGAAATTCGGCGCGGTCCTCAAACACAAGACAGAGCTGAATGAAGAAGGCAAACCGGTGTTCCGGCCAATCAAGCGAGATTTGACGCTGGATATGGATATGCTAGAATCGGGCAAATACACGCTGGAAGATTTAGTCGAAGTATCGGGGCGAATATTAGGCAAATATGGCGGTCAAGATGTTGTGCTGAAAACGGGCAAATATGGACCCTACGTGGAAGTCGAAATCGGCGGCGAAATGGCACGAATATCATTGAGCAAAACACAATTAGACCAAGGGTCAAAGAAGGCGTTCGACGATATTGTACTGGCGGATGTGTTGCCCATCATAGAGGCGGACCAAGCACCGTCGCGCACCATCTTGCGCAAACTCACACCCGACCTGAGTATTCGAAATGGCAAGTTTGGGCCGTATATTTACTACAAGACGGATAAAATGGTGAAACCGAAGTTTTATGACTTGCGAAAATTCGAAAATGGATTCGGGGTTTGCGAGAAAGATGAACTGATTAGTTGGATAAGAACAACGTATAAGATTTTAGTGTAATCATTTAGCATTTCATTATATAGTGAAATGCTAAACACCACGTTAATTACAGACACTACAAAACATCCTCTAATTGTTTTGTTGTCCACAATCATTAGCGCCATGTATTTGAAAAAGAAATGGTACGAATATTTGGGTCTATGGATGCTATTTTTCACCTTCATATTATTTCTAGCATTCGCATTTTTAACAAGAACCACGTTATTTAGTGATATCGACGGACTCCTCAAAAATAATGAAGGAGCCCAAGAAAAATTATTTGGTACTGATGGACCCATAAGAATTATTGTTAACATATTCACACCCATTTTCAACAAAATAGTTGGAGCAACAGATTTTGCCGGCGAATATGTTCGCATATCCGCTCTCATTGCTATTTTGGTTGTGTGTATATTCATATTGATTACGATTTCACTCATTCTTTTTTTGGTATCCAGCACAGCATTAGTTACAAAGAAATCGAAAGATGATGATGAGAGGCCTCTCATTGTAACAGATTTAAAATACTTGAAAGAAAACATAATTGGCAAAGTAAATGGCAAAGAAATATGGCAGAATTTCAAGAGTGGGTTCGACGCATTACTTGTCGGTATTTTCGCGTTAATTCTCATTATATACGGCAACCAGTTTTTGCCGATTATTTTACCGAAAACCGTCAATATTGGACTCATTGGAATACTATTGTTGATGGCGCTGATTTCGAGCATTCTAGCACTAGTATATTCGGGGGGTACATTAAGAGTTAGAATCCGGTTGGACAATAAATAACCGTTCTTACATCAACGCCATCATTTCCCGAATAGTCGCCGGGTCCTGAAACCATCCCGGAAAACGCGCTTTAAACGCCACCATCCTCTCTTGTAGCGCACATTTATTCTCATTTAATAATTCTTCGCTAACCTGGTCCCAATCATCCACAACTAAACACGGATACACGTCGTACAACTTGTCAAACACATAGCCAGTCCGTTTAACAATGGGAATACTGCCTAAATAGATTATTTCGAAGAATCGGTGAGTCGCCTCTCCGCATCCCCTAGGCGATAGCGTATAAACCGCATTCGCAGTCATCTCATAATTATATTCAACGGGAACTCTACCCAGAAGCACATTTTGTTTGGTCTCAAACTTATTCGAATCCTTATTTAGGTCGACAACAAAATGTTTGTCCGCCAACATTTGATAACATCGCCGCCTCTCTTCATGGGTGTATGAAAAACAGAGGAGACACAAAATATTTCGCGCCGACCCAATATATTTCTCGGCATTCAACAGCATTTTCTGGCTGAATCCGCGATGAAGCCCAAACACTTCTTCGCCGTCGCGAATCCCAATCGGCATATTGTGGACACGTGGATCATCGATCACATTACAATTCACATAAAACTCGCACGAATATTTACAAATATTTATGAGAATATCGCGAATACCACCTTCGGGCTCTATCATTATGTAGAACACATATTTCTTCTCGGGATAAGCCGAGAAGACGCGATGGAGAATATCCTTGTACCTCCAATAATTGAAATCGACGCAATTTAGGAAAATGCGACCGCCGTGGGGAACGTTGGCTAAACATTCTTCGTTGATATTCCACAGGGGGAAGGCGCCGAAAAACCGATTACAAACGACGTAATCACATTGGCAAGCGAGGCCGAATGTCGATAGTTGGATGTCGATTTTAGAGGCGACGGAGTCGCGAAAATGGATAAACTCATTCATAATAACACAAGCAATATATTTGTGTTATTCGTATATCTTTATGTTGTATAAACCGTCTTGACACTATGAATGCGATGGACGAATTGACACTCCGGCTGTTGACGAGCAAGAAGAAATACAACCAATATTTGGCCACTGCGATGCCGGACAAGTCGGCGGAGATTCAGGAGTTTTATAATAAAATAGCAAAGTTTCGACCACGTATTCAAACTATGTTGGGGAAATACTTAGATGAACCGACCACCCAGACAACCATGGATGTAGATGATTCCGTGGAACAATGTTTGCGAACATTGATTAAGCATTTGGAGATGCGGGATTATGAAGACAAATGTGCCCGAAAAGGTTATGATGAGACGGATTCGTCAGAGGAAGAGGAAGTGCTCTTTCAAACACCTGATGTTCAAACACCCGATGATACCGAGACATTAATACCCAATACATCATCATTCTGGGGAGGCCGCGTAAATAAACAACAATCCTCTCTTGATTCATTTGTAAGAAGGAGACCGAAACCAAACACAAAATAAAAATCCTTTATTTCTTTGTTTTTCTACGTTTTTGTTTGCGTGTTTTTGAACGACTCTTTTTGCCACCATGGGTACCATCATTAAATACGTCGAATGGACTTGTTTTTTCCTCATCCGTTGATGCTGCCGGCGTATCCGTTGATGCTGCCAACGCATTACCATTATTAGATTCTTCACTGATGTCAGACTCATTGTCGGTAACATAATCGGTGTTTGTTGCTACAACTGTAGTGGGGTTTCCATTAAAACGTTCATATATTTTTTTACATGCCCAAGTCGTGAGTACAATAGGAGAAAGTCCAATAGCAATTCCAGCAGCTCCAACAGCAACAACACCAATTACAGAGTAACATATTAATTTAATTACTCCATTCAATAAAAAAGAAATAGGATCCACAAACTCTTTACCTCCATTCATTACCATACTACGAATATTTTTTTTTAAATATTTAAGACTTTTGCGATTCTTTTTTGTAATATTCCCGCCAGTAAACCTTTTTGAACTAGAACCAAATCCAATTGGATGTGTTTTTGTCATTTTCATGGTTTCCACATTAAAAGTTGTTGTATAATAGCCAGGCGAAACAATAATAACTTTATTATCATTTGCTGTTATTTTAATTCCGCATTTACTAAAAGTATCTATAACTCCATCAATAATTTCTTTTTCATTTTTATTCAGAAACTCTAGTAATTCAACTTCGGATAATTTTGCTAAATCATCAGGTAAACTAATTTTTATGTTACCCTGTTTTCCTGTTTTAACTATTCTACACAATTCTGCCGATTTGTCTGAACTCATTATAATATAAACGTATAAATAATTATTATTCCATTTACAATTTTACGCGCAAATCTCATTACATTCCAATTTCCACATGAGCATAAACGCTGGACAACTGCGAAACATTGAATATATCCGCCTCATTTGGCACCGGAATACCCTGCCCACCGACCAGTACCGTTTGTTTAGAAACCAGTCGCAACAAGCCAACATCCAGATTATATGTATGCCCCCCCACCTGGATATCCACCACGTCTTTGTCCCACAAATCCCCCACTTTAAACCCACATTTCACATGAATATTATTGAGTTCGTCCAACCAAATATTATCGGGTAGTGTAGGCACACAATCCACAAAAACTCCGTCGTATTCGAGTTCCCGATGCCACAGAGGCACAAACAATGTTTCGCTGTCTCCGCGTTTCAACTTGTAAACCGACTGGTTCAACAGATCGTCGATATTTGGGTTCAAGACAACAATATCTTCTACGGTCGCTTCGCTTAATGTCGCTTCGCTTGTTGATGCCTCTATTATTTGGTGTATTTTGGCTAGAGTATCCGCCGACAGATGGAGAGTATCTTGATACAAAATCAAGATATCATACAATTTCAGCGCCTTCGTTTTCTCCATTTTACGAAACATCGCCAGCGCCTTTTCTTCGCATGAACTGACCACGCGCATCAAGAGAGGATGGAATATCCGCCGCTGGAATTGCTCATCATTATAAATCATCTCGAAAAAGTCGGATGCCGCCCGGGCATATGTAGAGGAGCCAAGAGTCGTTTTATCAAGACCATATTTCGAGAACCAACCTTTACCAGTAGGGTCCGTAGGGCCATCAGCATGGTCCGCTTTGCTTATACACAGCACATCATGCGCCTCTTTAATCTCTCTATACTTGTCCGCCGCGTCGTCGGCCTTATTCTTGTCAGGATGGTATTTCAGCGCCAACATCTTATATTGGCGCCGAATCTTCTCATATTCCGCCCCAGGTTCAAGTTCCAATATTTTATATGCCAACTGGGAGTTCATCGTAGTCGAATATTTTGATTATCATATAATGAAACATACTCTCTAAATGATAAATCGGCCGATAATTATTGTTGTAGTATTTCAAACATCCATACATACGAATCAATATGTCGCTCACGTCCGCCGATTCCAGATGCCCATTGCGCACCATATATTCCAAAATATACCACAAACACTCGACCACATCCAGGTTGTAAATAAATATGTCGTAAATGGTGTCGCGGAAACTGGTGTGGACGAGACGCGCCGGGTCCAGCATTTGCTCAATGATCCCATTACACACAATATTGAACACCTCTTTCGGCAACTGCTCCACCCCGTTCAGTTTCCCGAAATAATTCAGCTCTTTCATATTCAAAATGTTGCGCACATCGAGCCCGGCCAATATTTCGTCGGTCTTGTCCACGGCATCTTGCGCCAAAATACGCCCGCGACAACTAGATATTTTCTGGACAAATTCGTCTTCGGCAGTCGTTTCCCCCGATTTCGTATATTTGCGCAGTTTCGGCTGCTGGACGAGCATCTCCATGTAGGCCGTCTTCGACGGCCGTCCCACCGAAATCACCTGACACGTATCGAGAATATTGTTGGGAATGAACCCCAGATGTTCCGTCATCAAAACAAACCGCAACTGAATCGACGACAGCCGATTCCTATATTCCTGGATATAACTGTAAAAGATTTCGAGGAGTTCGCTGTGTATGACGTGGAAATTCTTACAGACGACGATGCCGATTTTGTCGTGTTTGACGGACACCGCATCCACGATTTGCTGGACCACATCGTGCCAGATTTGCTTGGCATTACACCCGAGGAGGCCCATATCTACTTCGTAATGGATATCGCTAATTCGGAACTGGTAAGCGTATTTCTCGGTCTGGATATACATTTTCTTGTCGTATTCGAGGGCGGATGGACTGTACCGCTGTATGGCGTGGAGCATTTGTGAATATTTGCCGGAACCGGGTGGTCCATAGAAAATGAGATTGGTGATGTTGCTGACGGACTCGGGGAACTTGGAAAATATTGGAGCCAACTCTGGGTGAATATTATAGTGCTGAACGGAGCGCAAATACTCCTCGTATTTGGTTTCATAGTATTTCATTGGATAATATAGAAGCCGTTCCTCTATATTATTTGGGGGCCGATGATTCTTAACGAAGTAAAAAATGCGTCACCAGAACTTGGCTAATACCCGTGTTGTCGAAATAATGATATCAATACATATTATATGGTATTAAATTCAATCAATTCAATATCTTTTACAAAATTTAAGGGTACACCGGAAACCATACCAATATATACACCGGATTCATTAATCCTTCGATATACGATGGATAATAATACAAATAATACAGGAACTGCTGGTTCAAGATATAATGCTACACTAAGTGGAACTAATTCATTTACAAATAGTTATTTTATGCGTGGCACACACAGTTTATTAACTAATAGAAACTCTTTTTTTAATATACCAAATATTTATTTAACAGATGAAACAAATAGTAATGGAATTACAATAACATTTTGGTTACTAAAAACTACACTTGATTCGGTTGGGCAACTAGTTAGTTTTGGAATTCCAGGAAGTAACAATTATTTTAATATATATATGTATGGTGGTGGAGATGGAATAAATTATAATATATATTTTGTTTTAAAAACAGATGTAAATAAAAATAGTTTAGTTATAGCACAAGGTGTTGGAGTGAATTCAAATAATTGGCGATTTATTGCGATTACAATGACAAAATCAACAAATAATACGTCAACATGGAAAACGTATATTTATAATCAAACAACACTTCATTATTCGCGAATGGCATATAATATGAATTACCCAACAGAACGGTTTACTAATTGCAATATTGGAAATACAGATTGTTATATGGATGATTTTAGAATGTATAATTATGTATTAAGTGATGCGCAAATCTTAGGAATATACAACAATACATTTTAAACACGTGCGTATTTAATTGCGTAACAATATATTAACCGATTATTCGTGTGCGTGTAAATAAAGCGAAACAATTTATAGAGGTAATACTAATATAATGTAATTCGAATATGTATGGATATTTGTGGGTGTTATTGTTATTGTGGAAAGGCTGCTGTCTGGCCCAACCCACGCTTCAACCCATTGTAAAACCATCGTCACAACCTACGTATCAACCATCCAGACAGCCCACACAACAACCTTCAATACAACCTATTGTAAAACCTTCGTCGCAACCCACAATACAGCCATCTAGACAGCCATCTAGACAACCATCCAGACAACCATCACAACAGCCTTCAATACAACCTATTGTAAAACCATCGTCACAACCATCGTCACAGCCCTCGTCACAGCCATCGTCACAACCAACGACAAAAACACCCGATTATACCCTAATGATTATAGGTATAATTGCGGGTGTAATTGCGGGTTCTGCCATCTTATATAAGGCCTATGATTATTACGATTGTCACCTTCGACGCAACAAACCATTATCTAGAAACGAACTGGAAAACAAACACGTAATTGAACGAGATTTGGATGAAGATACTTTTTTATTATAGAGGAACGCCCATATTTTACCACGCATCAATTGCTGTATTGAACCCAGATTCATCATCATCATTTATAGTATCCAATAGTTCTTTCAAATTATCCGGATGATATTTGTCTTGTATTTTGGGGAGTCTAACTTTGACCCACAATAAATCGCGCAATCGCTTCTTACATTTAAACGAGTATACCAAATGCCGAAAACGATTTAGCACCCTGATTTGATTTTTGATTTCGTGTACAGAACATCCACTTTCAATATTATAATAATCATTGTCGTCGTATCCGAAGTTTATAAGTCTATTTGGTAAATCCGGTAAATATTGTATTTTATTACAAAAACAATACAATTCGATAAGACCCGGGGGTAATCTAGGCAACCTAGTTAATTTATTTATTTCGCAATTTAAATATGTTAGTTTTTTGGGTAGTTTAGGCAACGAAGTTAGATAATTATAATTACAATATAATATTTCAAGACCGTCAGGTAGTTTAGGCAACGAAGTCAAGAGATTACAACCATAATCTACGCATTTTATATTCTCGGGTAGTTTTGGAGACATTACTAGTTTATTAAATGAACAATCGAGATTTATAAGATTTTCATTTAATTCGGGCAACAAGCTCATATTATTATATTTACAAGTCAAATATATGAGATTTTTTGGCAATTCGGGTAATATAGTTATATTGTTATTAGAACAATATAACTCTTTGAGATTTTCGGGTAATTCGGGCAATACAGTTAAGTTATTTCTTTTACAATTTAATACTTTTAAATTTCGGGGTAGTCTAGGCAAACATATTAGGTGATTCGAGAAACAATGTAATTCTTTGAGATTTTCCGGTAGTTCCGGCAATGTAATTAAATTATTGCCAGAACAATTCAATACTCTTAGTTTTTTGAAATTTACCAGCGATGGTAATTCATTAATATTTTTAAAGCTAATATAAATTTCGGTGCTGTAAATTTTGGACTCTAAATAAGTTTTGATGTTAAATTCTGTCATTTTTGCGTTAATTGAATGTATTTTTATAACTGAGTGCGTTTGAACACACGTGTAAAAAAGATTTCAATTTTACGGTAAAAAAATATAAATAAAATATATAATGCCTCGTGAACCAACAATAATTACTAATGTTAATATAAAAGATTTAGTTAAAAAGTATATTATTAACCCATCAAAGTTACCAAGCGATTTGCGGCGTGAATATATTAATGACTGGGATGTGTCTCGTGTTACAGATATGTCAGAATTATTTATGGATTATGGTAATTTTGATGAACCATTAGATGACTGGGATGTATCAAATGTTACAGATATGACTAATATGTTTGCTGGGTGTCATAAATTTAATCAACCATTAAACAAATGGAAAGTATCAAAAGTCGAAAAAATGGGTTATATGTTTGCTGGGTGTAATGTATTTAATCAACCCTTAGATAAGTGGGATGTTTCAAATGTTGAAGATATGGGACTTATGTTTCATTCTTGTTATAAATTTAATCAAGATTTGAGTAGTTGGGATGTGTATAATGTTAAAGATATGACCAGAATGTTTGGAAGTTGTTATAAATTAAAAATTAAGCCAGAATGGATACTTAATCCCAAAACAGAAACTGAATATATGTTTCGTGGCACAGATTTAGAAGACGAAGAATTTGAACGTTCAAATATTGATATTCGAGAATTGGATAAAGATGTAAAAAATACAATTATTGCATTATCAAACAGGCGCACTAAAAATAATAAAAACGCTCCATTAATTCCAGATTTGACAAGAAATGTATTATCATTTATAGATGATAAAAAAATTACAGAGACATCAAAGGCTTTGGAAAAAGAGCCATTTGAATCAATTCAAAAAAGGCTCGTAAAATTGAGCAGACCAAAAAAATCAAAACAATCAAAAAAATCGAGAAAAACTCCTCCCGGAGGAGGATATGCGGGAGGGCGAAGACGAAAAACACAAAAGCGCAACAATGGTTTATAAATATATTTATATTATATATAATGCCATTAACAATAATTACTAATAAAAATATAAAAGATTTAGTTAATAAGTATATTATTAACCCATCAAAGTTACCACAACCTTTTCGTTATAAATATATTGGTGAATGGGATGTATCTCGTGTTACAGATATGTCAAATTTATTTAATGATAGTAAGTATTACGCATTTAATGAAGATATAAATGAATGGGATGTCTCTAATGTTACTAATATGAAATCTATGTTTGCTGGATGTATATTTTTTAATAAACCCTTGTATAAGTGGAAAGTATCAGAGGTTACAGATATGTCAGATATGTTTAATACTTGTAGAAATTTTAATCAAGATATAAGTAGCTGGGATGTGTTTAATGTTAAAGATATGAGTAGAATGTTCAGTTCTTGTGATAAATTAAGAGAAAAACCAAACTGGGTACTCAATACAGAAACAAAAACAGAAAATATATTTTTTGAAACAGCCTTCGAAGGTACAGATTTTGAACGTTCTGATATTAATATTCGAAAATTAGAAAGAGAAGGTAAAAATACTACAATGATGTCAAACGCAAAGTCGCGAGAAATGATAAACTTGTGGTCACAATCAATGTCAAACGCAAGATCACAAGAAATGTCAACCGGAAGTGCGCAAGAAATGTCAAACGCAAGATCGCAAGAAATGTCAACCGGAAGTGCGCAAGAAATGATAAATGCGAGGTCTCAATCATTGTCAAACGCAAAGTCGCAAGAAATGTCAACCGGAAGTGCGCAAGAAATGATAAATGCGAGGTCTCAATCATTGTCAAACGCGAGGTCACAATCAATGTCAAACGCGAGGTCACAATCAATGTCAAATGCGAGGTCACAATCATTGGCAATCACGAAGACAGAAACATTTGATAGTGATTATATAAATATTAATGAACTAAGACCAGGTGTAAGATATAATTTTACATATGGTATACACATTATTGAAGGTACATTTGTTGAAATTATTGATACAAATCCTAGACGTCTTGAATATGTATTTAAGGATATTGATAAATTTGCTTTTAATAGCAAGACACACGTATATGAAATTGAAAAAAAATATTCTATGAATGGATTTTTTGAAAATTTAATACGTAGAATTAAAATAATAGATTCAGAATTACCAGGAAATCCATCAAAACATATTAACCTAGTAAACGTTAAAATCACAGATTTAAACCCGGGATCGAGATATATATTTACACTCGATGATAAAGAGTATGAAACTGAATTTATAAAAAAATATGGATGGCAATTAGAAGGCACATTTTTAGGTAAGGAAGGAGAAATATATTATTTTGCGGATGTTAAAAATCTAACAGACGATGGAAAATCTATAAAGTTTGTTAAATTTAATAATATAAATAATTCTTTTAAAAATTTTAAGGAATTTATTTTTACATCAGTTCCAAGAGAGATTAATGATAAGATAAAATCATATATAACTGGACTAGAAACTCTTCATAGACCAACAAAAACTTTAACAATACAAAATAGTTATCTAAGACAAGATATATTACAAGATTTAGTACCTGGCAGAACATATATTTTAACAACTACTAGTAACGGGAAAGAACGTAGAGTTCAACTAAGATTTATTCAAAAAATATTACCAACAGATAGTGTTAGAGAAACTCAATATTTATTTGACAAATATAATTTGTTAATGCTACCAAATTACCAAGTAATTTCAAAACAAAATCCAAATAATGAAATTTTTATAGCCAGTTTTGTTGATATTACCGATCAAAAAAATATGTATTCTAATTATTATGAAAAAAATAATAATAATATTAATAATGATACTTATACATTAACACCTATGATAGAAGGAGGCAATGGATTAAAAAAAACCAAGTGTCGCAAAAATAAACGCAGAATAAGAAGAACGCGCAAACAATAGAGGTTATAAATTTTCACAGTTGCGAAAAAAACATACACACACTGCGTTTAACTATCCATCACATTATGGATGAATCGCTGAAAACATTGCCATACACGGCCATATCATTATCGGTATTGGGGCGGCTCATATTTATGTTTTTATTATACAAGAATCGAAGTACAAATAGTTTATCGCTTTTGTTTTGCTTACTCAATATTTGTTCGTCGAGTATGTGGATTTATTATAGTGTTCAAATGAATGATGTTCCAATGATTAGCCGGAGTTCGACCGAAATAATGTTGTTGATTGTTTCGGCTGTATATATTATTCGAAATAAAATGGTGGATACGAACAAAATGGTATTGCCTCTATTGTTTCACACGCCATAATTGTTTCACACACACACAAATGTTTTTTATATGTTTAATATATAATAAACTTTTTACTAATGAACAATAACCCACTACCCCCACCACCAACAATAATTGCGAATAAAATACATCCAGTTTCATCATCACCATTAGATATTTATAACCTAAAACCAGGTTCAAAATATTTTTACAAATATTATTTAGATGACGGAATAAATTTTGAAACGTATGAAGGAATATATTCTCATAAAATTCTAGCCACCAACAAAATTCCTTTTACACATTATATTTTTAACAAAGTTATACAATTAACACCCATTATTCATATTGTTGGCAATAATGTACATTATGCGGAAGATTATCCAACTGATTTTATTGAAATTGTAACTAGTACAACACCTGTAAATCGTGTTTCACCACCACCACCACCACGTGGCGGAGGAAAAATAAGAAAATCCAATAGGCACAGAAGAAGCACGCGCAAACATTAAATGTTATAAAAATAGTAGTTCCTCTATTTGTTCATACACACAAATATTTAATATATATATTAAATATATAATGCCTAATATACCATCAGCAGTACCACCAACAATAATTGCGAATAAAATACATCCAGTTTCATCATCGCCATTAGATATTGATAATCTGAAACCAGGTTCAAAATATTTTTATCAAAAATTTAATAATTTAGGAATTATTGATAATTATGTAGGAATATTTATTAAACAAAAGCCAGATAAAAATTATGAAAATCGTCCAATATATTTTTTTAGAGAAGTTTATTATATAGGTAACGGCGGAAAATTCTTTCACGGAGAGAAACACTATCCTTCGGGGCAATATCCATTCAATTTTATTGAAATTGTAACTAGTACAACACCTGTAAATCGTGTTTCACCACCACCATCACCACGTGGCGGAGGAAAATTAAGAAAATCCAAAAATCGAAAAACTAAGAATTACAGAAGAAGAGGAACGCGCAAACATTAGAGGCCAACAGTACTTCTTTATAGTAAAAAAGATATAAAACGTTTTTACTATAACATAAAAATGAATAAACCCGAGTGTATCTGCGAATCTTGTAACAAAGTTGTAGCCAGTCCATTTACTTGTAAATGGTGTGACAGTGATTACGATAGCGACGACGATGATGATGATGAAGACTTTGTCCCGCGTGACGACAAAGAACCCCATTTATTTTGTAAGAAGTGTACGCGCAAATGTTTTGTGTGCGAAATCCGCGGATGTATTGAATGTGTCGAAACCGTATGTTGCGACTGCAGCGAGCGAATGTGTCGAAAATGTAGAAATGGAGATGAATTATGCGGTTGTTATGGCCATTGTTATAGTTGTGGCACAGATGTAAATAGAGGTTCGGAGGGATGGCCTTGTGGAGAATGTGATAAATGGTATTGTAACGATTGTCGCCGATGTGATAATTCGTGTAAAGAATGTGGACCCGAAGAGGAAGAAGAAGAGGAGGAGGAGGAAGAAGAGGAAGAGGAAGAGGAGGAAGAGGAGGAAGAAGAAGAGGAGGAAGAAGAAGAGGAGGAAGAGGAGGAAGAAGAGGAGGAAGAGGAGGAAGAGGAATCCACCGAAGTTGAAGAACCCGTCAAAGTTGAAGAAGCTGCCGCTTCTTCGGTCGAAGTCGAAACACCCCAATAAACAAATATGCCATTATCATATAATGGCAAGTTTTGTGGACGATGTTAATGTTGTATTACATCCAACCAAGGAAGAATTACACCGAATGTATTTTCGAGCAGGACCTAAATATGACACATATTATTTTCCAGCCGGCACACCATTATTTAGTTCTTTTCGCGAGAGTTTGATAGATAAAACAAACGAAGAAATAGCTCCAAAAGTATTTCCAAAAATAGGCAATTCATATTTTGGGTTTCACAAAGAAACCTCAATGCTTTACGGATATTCGTTCGCATATATCACAAATCAACCAATTCGATTGTTGGCAATCGACAGTATTAAAACGATGCGTTATTTATGGAGATTGACACACGAAATCGCAGAAGAAGAAGACAGAGATAAAATTCAAAAAGCATTACGTACCGGTTATGGATGGCTTGATGAATATTTGGAGGAAGGAAAATCAAAATATCCACCTCAAATACGAAACTCATTTAGTGGTGTTGATTGGCCAATTGTTGAGTTTCTTTGTGAAAATGGATTCCAAGGTTATGCGGCGAACGAAATGATTATGCCTACTGGCCACACATTTCATCCAGAATGCGTGATATGTAGTGATGGACCTCTCGTTAGTGTTAATTTGAATCTCGAATACAATGTTGGAGGGTATACCGGTCTTGCTACACCACTAGACAGATTTGGCGATGCCGAATCGTTAATAGAGAAGCGCAAGGTTGATCGAGGAAAACCAAAAAAAGAAAAACAAGAGACACATATGTCAGTATCACCTTTTAAATTATCTCGTTCACTTAACTTTGACGATGATGTTGATGATGTTGATGATGCCGGTATTAATAATGCCGGTGTTGTGGTAGCAAAAAAATTATTTAAGGACGATAATGAAAAAAAGGGTGGAACTATTATGAAGAAACGAAGGACCCAGCAACGTAAACCCCAGCAACGCAAACCCCAAAAACGTAATCACAACACAAAGAAAAGGCAAAACAAATCTCGCAAATAATATATTATATGATTTTGGTCATCTATTTCGACATATTCCACAAAGATTTGGAAAGGCGATTACAAGAAAACAATATTCCGTATAAACTTGTAAAATATGATGATTTGATAAACGAGAACCACACAGATTACAAAACTATTATTATTTGCGGTTCAAGAAAACGGATTTTGCGAGATAATGATTTGCCTCTATTAGACCCATATTTGAAACAAGATAACCACATTATTGGTATTTGTTTTGGATTCCAGTTCTTGGCACTAAAAAGTGGGGGTGAAATAGAGGAACGCGAATTGTTTCGAGGAATAAGGAACGACCAAAGACTCGACCGCAGGTCTGTCGACCAAAGACTCGACCGTAGGTCTATTGACCGTAGGTCTGTCGACCATATGTCCCTCTACTATAACCACCACGACTGTATAACATATTTACCTACAACATGGACAATCATACAAAAGATCGACGGGTTCATCAATATCGCATCAACCAATAAATGGATTGGGTTCCAATTTCACCCAGAAAAAAATAATGCCACGTTTAGGCATTATTTGTTGCCATTTTTGCGCCTCTAATGCGTATTTTATATGTACAATATATAAAATGTTCAGAAAACATATTTTGGAAAAAAATAAACCCAAAGCAGAACATACCAAAGCAGTGGCATCACGTCCAAAGAAATCAACAGACTGCCACGGAGAATGCTCGGTTTGTTATGAAATAACAGATTTGAAAAAATTATTGACAGATACAACGAACAAAGGAATCACAGCTATATGTCCCCATTCTTTTTGTAATGATTGTATCGAAAAAATTATCGTAAATCATGAAACCGAGATATGTCGCTGTCCTCTATGTCGAAAACCATTTACACACTATGGTTGCGATGATGTAAAAGCAGTTGATGATTATGAACCAGATTATTCAAAAGCAAGAGTATTATATCCACCAGGGAGTTTAATGAGATCGATGAAGGGAGGCAAGACCGGAAAACGTGGCCAGCGTAAAAACAAGAAGAATAAGACGCGTCGTCAGCATAAAAAATAATCATATAACAAAAAAACATTGGCGTTGTTTTGTTATACAAAAACACTCTGGACAGGGCCCATCATACCATCCTCACCAAACTCGCGGTAATGGACGTGGCTCTTGATTTCCCTGCCACTGGGCACAATATAACTGGTGCCCTTATTGAAAACTAATGTGGCTACACCGGCGTCATTCGCAATAACGACACCGCTATTCTCGAAATGGGCATAGGCGTCCCTTACCTTAGGAACAGATGATTCTGCACCGTTAACAGATTTATCTGCACCAACAGATGATTCTTGTTCCTTAGCCGCCCAATAAGCAACCTTGGCCCCAGGCTTCACATGTACATCCACCGTAGTATCACCCGAGTTTTTCTTCTCAGGTACAACAGCCCCCGGCAAAACAGAATCGCCTAAAAAGGGCAACCAAGTTTCACGCTGGAACGCAAGATACAACGCACTTAATGCGACAACCACATAAATGATTGTATTAAGTGAGAGGCGTCTCTTAAAAACACCCGATAAAAAACGATTTAGCATTTCGACCAAGTTGTAGCCAAATGCGTGAAATCCCCAGTTTAGGGCGCCAACCAGGACAAGCGCAACCAAAATCATATGAACAACATATTGCGAGAACATTTATATATTATGTGAAGAGAGGAATTCCAAGACCACTTTCATTTTACTCCAAAGAAACTCGTAATCGGCCGCAACCCCGCCTTATCATTATTGATTTGCGTCAAGTATTTGTCGAACAACATCATCTTCGCCTTATCACTACAATATTTCTCCTTCTTCTTCGCAAAGACTTCGATATCCGGATATTCCGCGGCGAGCGAAGCGAGCTCCATCCTATGTTTCTTTATCGCGCTCAACTTATCCTGATATTTCCATATTTCCTCCAATGCGAGTCCCAAGAACTGGCACAACGGTTTCATCAACTGGTTGCTCACATAGAACCCGAAATCCAGTTTCAGTTTCTTCTCCATTATATATTCCGGCGTCTCGATTTTCTCTCCTTGAAGCGCCTTTTTATTTGCCGTCACTACGTGTAGGAACTTCATTCGGTCACCCGCTTTCGGCATATTTCCCGGGTCGCGTTGTCCAATCCGGTCCGCCAATACGCGATGCGCGATTTGTTGCGGATTCTTATAATAACTGCGCAACGATTTCGTGATCGCCAACTTGTCCATCGGCACGTGCCCCGCAATAAGATTCGTCAAACTCTCATCCAAGAATCCAATGGCATCGCGCACGCTGCCGCCCTTCATAATAATATTGATGATTTGCCCATACGTGTCTTTCAAATAGTCGCACGAATCGCGGCGTTTTAGCGACAGACCCATATATTTCAGTTTCCCCTTATTGGGGTCTTCTTCATACAATATCCCCACATATCGCTTCTTCGACAACAGCGCAAACGGCATCAGTGTCTTCTCATATGCCAAATTCATTGGCGGTTTCAAATACTTAGTGGCATAGTCGGCGGCGTGCTGTGCCAGCTCAATGGTGATTTCGAGCGCGTCTTTCCCCACGATTTTGGCGCCAGTATCCTTGTCCGTCAAATTGAATACGAAGAATACCGAGTCAGTATTGTGGACGATGAGCGACCCCACTCCCGCGGCGAAATGGTGGTTCTCCGTAGTCAAATCGTAGACATAACCGTGGTATGGCGGCAGCGTCTCGATTTCGCGAATCGTCTCCGCTTCGGGAAAAGGCGTCTTGCTATATGTGATTGCGAAAGACATATGCCGAGTTCCGGTGGTCTTCTGTTTCACGTAGTAGCCGCGTTGTTTCAGGAATAAATACACATATGCTGCGTCCACAACATTGCTTACAATAATGGTATCGACTTCCTCCATAAAATCGTCGATGTATTTTATTGCCGACTTGTATTTACCCGTTTTCATAAACTCGCAACTATCGAAATCGATATCGTGATGTAGCAATTCGGTCCACAAATTCAAATTCGCCGGCGACACTTCTTCGCCGGATTTCAATAGAAGTGAATGGTCGTCGGTGGCGTCTACCCAGCCGGATGGTGTTTGGACGCGCACAAGTTTCTTATGGGGCGCGAGCACGTGCCTTATAACGCGTTTAAGGGGTGTCCAGCCCGCCTCTGTCCAGGTTTCCACGCCCGACTCGATTTCGCACACTTCCTTGGTCTGGCGACCCGGGTCTTCACATCGGCGCCAAACGGGTCCGCGCACATATTGGTTCGCCTGATTCCAATACCCGGGTTCCAGTTCGATGCCATATGTTTCGGCTAAATCGCATATTTGTGTTATTGATAAGAGTTTGCCCCGGGTCCGCACATAAACGGGCGTATACATCGCAACTGAGTCACCATACACATATTCGGCATTCGTCATCACTACGCCATGATTCTTCGTTTCACACAAACGATTCGCATATATTTCCTCGATGATACGGCGGGCATATGTAATCATCATTCGGCCACTTGCGGTAGTGGATGCGGCAACATCTTTCTCGTAAAATGTCGATGTACGAGCCCCGCACTGGCCATAGAGGGAATTGGCCGTCACTTTGTAAGCCAGCTGGCGTTTGTCCATAATATTCGCCATAAAGGGGTCGCTTTCTTTGTATATTTTCTCCTTCTTCCTGGTATCCGAGCGCGCCTTCAACAATTCCATCAAAATCGACGGCATTACGGATTTTTCGTCGCCCGGCAACTGAGCCCAACACACCACGCGCTTTCCCACTTTGGTTTTCACCGCCTTCGCCGCTGGACGCGCCGGATTACGCCGCCATTCGAATGTGTCAAACTCGACCTCTACATATTGGTAGTTGGACAGGCCATAATAGATGTAGTTGCCCGCGGCGTCTTTCTCGCCCTCGTCTTTCACCAACTTCCCCTCCAAGTCGTATTCTTTCGCCCACACTTTACTGCTGTGGCAATAATTCTGGCTAATCATCGACGACGGATAGAGGGATGAATAATCCACACAAGCGACGGGTTCATCGATGTAGATTTTGGTTTTGGGCGGAAGAACAATGGCGCCCTCGTATCCGCCGTCCATTTTACCCTTCTCCAAATCGGGCATAATGTAGCCCTTCTCCATACATTTTTTCGCCACATAACTGGTGAGTTTGATGCCCTGGCCGCGAAATACGAGGAAACTGATCGGCACGGAACAGAGATTCGCCATCTCCATATATTCGGTGAGCACGTCGATTTTGCGCAATAGATGGTGGACCAGATTACAATCCTGGATACAATATTTGGCGACGATTGCGCGCTCGGCATCTGTGCCATTGCTCATCCGGAAAATATCTTGGGGCGACACATCGTCTTTTGCCATACCCCACTGGATTTTCTTCGTCTTATCGATCGTGTGTTCGTGATGCCCGCCAATCAAGATGATTTTGTCGCCATTGGCCCGGCTTTCGATATCCAGCACGACGAATTTCTTGCCGTCCATATAATAATCGGCCGTAAATGCGCTAATTTCGATGTGGATGAAGTCGCCCACGTGGAGACCCGTGATGTTCTTCGTGTAAAGCTCGCTCACGAATCCGTGTTTAGCGTGTTCCGCGTTGACCACTTTTTTAATAGCGTCACTGATATTTTGCGAGGCGACATCGTCCAATTTATACGACGACAAGTTGAAATTGCGGCGGAAATACGAATACATATCGATTTGGAGCCGGCCACTCATCAAGACAAAACGCAAATCATATTCGCCACTTGCGATGGCGATTTTCGTGTTCTCGATGTTGATAATCGACGGATCATCGCGGTCTCTTGTTCCGCAAAACTCCTCTTTGCGGCGCGATAATTGGAGGAACTCGTTCACACAATGGGTTTCTTCGGCGCGACGAAACAAGAACTCGTAGTCAAAACCGAATATATTGTACCCAATAATGATGTCGGGATTCTCGCGCTGGACGAGCGCGGCCCAGCGCAACAAGACCTCGCGTTCGGCCGCCACGCGATCACCGCCCACTATGGGGACGGCTTCAATAGTTGCATCTTCGACTGGTTCACAACCATCGAGAACCACGCAATGATTCAAGTAGGGTTCCGCCGACCCATATTTCACAAAAGTGGACCCAATCATTGTCACGGGATCGCCTTCAAGTGGCGGAAACGATTCTGTGAGTGCTTGGTCAATATATTGGACTTTTCTGTCGCGTTCCACGTCCGCGCTCATAATCAAATTGGCGATGGTAATATTGACACCTTTAAGCGAGGATTGGGCGGTATTCGCTTGACCGGGCTCATCGTCCGAGTCATATTCGGCGTCATCGGCATCCATTTCTTCGATATCCGAATCATATTCGGCGTCCACTTCTTCGCCAATTGATGGCGCATTCGCCTTGGCAAACATCGCATCAATAGTCAGCAATTTCGACGCATCCGCGGTCTTCACTTCTAGTTTGCTTAGTTTGTTGCCAATGATTTCCTTGGTCACCATTTCCACATATTTCTTGGCAGGCACACCCGATTTAGGATATACCAAATCGATGCCGGGCTCGGCGCCATAACCGAACGCCGCCAAAATCATATTGGTCAGTTTCTCATTAATAATCTCGGGAGTCAACCGCACATCGCGTTGTCGGTCAAGCGAATCCATAATATTCATCGCCAGGCGCTTGTATGTTTTGCGCGGAAGAGGGAAATCGCCGTGACTACTGCCGGCCTCAATATCAAAGCTCATAATCTTGTAGGGGACCAAGCTCTCTTTCTCGGGAAGAGCCTTGATTTGGGCTTGCGACGCCACGAACTCATAAGTACACGTGGTGGTGCGAACAGCACACGGACGAGCGCGATTCGACAGCATAATCCAACCATTGGGCGCAATATGATTTATGTGGAAGAACCGCAATAGAGGCGGCAGATTCGATTCATATAGCTGAGTTTTGGGCACAAATGGACAGGGGCGGCGAGAACCATCCGGCATTTTCTTGTACCACAGATTTTTCACTTTATTTAGCGCAACCGTGTTGGAGAACACTAGCTTCACGAACTTGGATTTCTTGCCGGCGGTGAATCCGTATAGTTTCTGGCTGTCCACGATATTATATTGAATGAGAGAGTCCTTGTAATAGTCGCCCATTTCGCGACGAATATTGCTAATCATTTTGCCCGCGTGATTGTCGGTCCATTCGTCGCCGACTTTAATGTAGAAGAAGGGTTTGTAATCGTCGACGAGAATAGAGGCGGTTTCTCCGCGCTCGTTGATGCCGTACATTTGAACAACGAATTGTTTGTCGTCGATGCGGACTTTCTTTTTGTCGCCGTTTTCGTCGCTGTTTTCGTCGGAATCATCATTATCCAACTTGGTATTTAGAATATCGAAATAGAAGAGACGAAACGATTTCGCAGCAACTATTTTAGATGTTGTTTGCTTCATTTTACAGATTTAGTGGCAGATATATTATTTGTGATTTCTGTTTATCTGGTTTTTAGGATTCAATTTTATGGCAAAAAACATACTTTACTAACAAAATAACATTACAAGCCTTGGTAAAAATACAAATTATAATTATATCAATGTTTTCATCATTAACTAGTTTAGGGGGTGTAATAAAAAAATCAAATAACTCTGTGATTCTTACTACGCAATATCCACCATTCACAACCAGTTTAACCGGCGGTGATGTAACTTATTCAGGTAATGTCTATGTATTGACATTTAAAACAGATGGTACATTAACATTTAACAATACTGCTCAACTTCCTACTATTGTAAATTACTTATTAGTTGGTGGAGGAGGTTCTGGAAGTGTTGGTCCCAGTATTTCTACTAAAAATCCCGGTGGCGGTGGTGCTGGTGGTAGTATTTTACAACTCCAAGCAGGTGGTGGTGGTGTTATACCAGTTGCGGATTTAACAAAAACATTCACATTTACAGTGGCAACTTCGGTTGCTGGGCCATATATTGCTAATACATATTCACTTTCTGGAAATAATGGAAATCCAACATCTCTTATTATTACTAATGGAGGTACTTTTAATGCTCCCGGTGGCAATGGTGGAAACGCAGGTGGTACTGGTGGTGTTGGAACTGGTGGAGGACAGCTTATTGCTGGTGGCAATGGTGGTAATGCACCTAGTGGAAATGGTGGTAACGGATCTACTGTAACTATACGTTCAGTATCATATTATTTTGGAGGCGGTGGTTCTGGAGGTAATAATGGTGATAATCCGATTGGAGGTCTTGGTGGTGGTGGAGGTGCCGGTAATGGCAGTAATGGAAATGGCGGTGTAATATATTATCGACCTGATGGTACTAGTCAGCTGGGCGGGGCTACTGGATTTGCCAATTCAGGTGGTGGAGGTGCTGGTTGTAATAGCACTAACAATTTTAGTGCCCGCGCGGGTGGTTCTGGTATAGCAGTTGTTTGGTTTACATACCCATAAACAACGGGTTTCGTCGGTCTTAGTTATGGCATTGAACCATCAAATACTGATACTAATAATAAACAATTATATATTTTGACAATTTAACCAAAATATATATTTACGGGGTATATACAATGACAAAAAAGGTCCTCATCATCGGTCTTAATTATGGCAATCAACCATCTATTGCCCTCTCCGGTCGAATCAATATCGCCGTAAATGCCCGTGGAGTTTTCATCGCCGATTACGGTATATTAGAAGAAAATATCACATTCTTAACCGATGAATGGGAACCTTTAACAAAAGACCAGATTCAAGCATCCATTTATTCATTAATAGACGAAAGTCCCAATTTAGAGGAAATCTACATTTATTATGCCGGCTACGGAAGTGGGATTCGCATTTTGAAGGAGATACAGTACCCCGAAATACCTGTTCCCGAGATTATATCGCCGGACCCCGTTGCCGATTTGATGGCACAAATTCCGCAACCAAATGACGTGGACTTACAACCTACCCTTCCAGAACAAATACGACCAACAATCAACTATGAGTTTTCCCCAGTATATGGCAAATATGATAAGTTGACCAAACAAATTGTGGGGTCCGATTACGAAATCATCGAACAAAAAGATATTATTGATATCCTCGGCAAAAGCCGATGCCGCACAATTTGTGTTCTTGATATGTGTCCTTTTGACAATGATTCCAATATTATGTGGGGGACCGATATTATTGGAAAAGTCAACATAATATCATTTTCGGAGAGTGATATTTATAGTTCTGGGAAACGAGCGATGATTCATACCATCACAAGTCATTTTTATCCGGATATGTAGAGTTAACAAATTATTTAGCATAATTTGTTAAAATGATAATACCACTAATTCGCCAAGCCAAAGGTTGTCATCATGATTTCCGCCTTGCTCGGCCCCGACACCTTCTCACTCTGCCGCTTCACCTTGTACGACCCAATATTCGATGTCTTGCTACTCCCCACATTTAGTATCATTTCATCGGTCTCTTCATACAGTTCCGGCAATGATCGCGTCATTGGTTTCTCAATCGTCAACAACATGTGCTCGGTCTTCAACAACTTCCTATACTCGTTGATGCTCAACGTGCCATAAAACTTGTCGAGCAAGAAATGCGGATTCGGCGCCGGTTTAATATTCTTTTTGTAATCATAAATCTTGCCATAAATCTGGTTCAACAAATGATACCTCTCGAACTTCACCGAATCATCCAAGTTCTCCTTAATTAAATAGGCCGCCGCGCATTCTGGTCGGCAAAACGACCCATACACGACAAGTCCCGCCTCCGACTCGTGTTTGGGGATATAGCACGTGGGGCTATCATATTCATATGTACACCAAAAACACGCCGACTTCTTGTCGCTCAAATTGTTCTTATAAAGCGCGATTTTCAGCTTCTTCAATTTGGCATTGATATCTTTCACTGAGCTGTCTTCTTCGTCGCCATTGCTCATTTTGCCTGATTCGGTGTCGCAGCCTCGGCATTTAGGGCAAACGGCGCCGCTTGTCGAATCGTTATTGTATGCGATTGTATTGGAACTCGACACCTCATTGTAATTCGAGTAATGCCCGGCGGAATCCCCGCTGTTGTAAGTGAGGATTGCGGGTGGTAGGTCCGGATTATAGTAGAGGACGTCCGATGCCATCTTGTTCACGCGAGTATTGTATTCGGCCAAATCCTTCGACGAACACTTCAAGTGAAGAATAATATTTTCCAGTTGGATTTGCTGTTCGCTGGGCTCGGCGGGTTTCACGATGAGTTTTCCACCGCGGGGTTTGCGGCCCTTCTTCTTACTATCATCATCGGCGGGTTCCTCGACGACTTGGATTTGGATAGCGGGAGTTCGAGAAGTTTTTGCCTTAGTAGCCATAATGAGTAACTTAGATAGTAGTTATTGCTAAAATTGTTTAAGCCATTTTATAATATTGATATGCGGATTTATGATCGCCTCTTAGTTTTGTTTGCTGATTTTGCCGGAGCACGGCGTGTTTTCTGTGATGATTGACCACTACCACCATTCACCGCTTCAAATAAATTGTCGAATAATAATTCATCGAGCCATTGTTTCGAATATGTTTGTTTCGGGTAAATACAACTATTGTGCGAGCGGCAATAGAGACCGTATGGTATGTAGAGGTCATCGTCGTCATTGGATGAATTACCTCCTCCTCCTCCTCCACGCATAATATTTTGTTCCCCAAATAATGCTTTGATATTGATTCCACCACCGCCATATTCGCTTGTTTCCATATAATGCGCAATGTTTGCCATTTTATATAATAGTGAGTGAGTAAAAATAAACAATAATTTTATTTTTACACGTTGCGTAATTATACGCTGTCGTCATTGTTCAGCTTGCGTTGCGTCATTAGCGGACTTTGCGTCATTCCTATACACTCTTCGCAAATCCGGCACACGTTTTGACTCGCGACCGTCTTTCAAATACTTGATAATATATTCAACTTGGTCCTTTTCCGGAATAATTTCGGCCAACTTTTTTTCTAAATACCCAAAACTAAGTGATGCTGTTTCTGTTTTCTCGTAATATGAAATAGTGCTATCGGAGATTTCGATTTTACGTTTGTCGATTCCGGCGGTTTTCATATAGGTACAAACATTGTTGGTGAGAGTGTCACGTGTCAAACGCAAATCGCGCAACTGATTGTTTAGCTGGCGAATCTGGTTATCGGTGGAAGTCCACTTTCGTACTAAATCCGAAAGACTTGCGTTTTGACTTGATGCCTGCATATTATGATTCACAAATTATGTTTATATCACTTTGGTTTGATGTAAAATAGGTTTAGTTGGAAATGTTGTGTAATCACTTTCCGCCTCTCTGGTGTCTCTTGGATTTTCGCTGGTTCTTCTTTTGATTGCGCTTTTGGCTCTTCTTTTGGTTCTTCTTTTTGGAGCCGCCGTGCTTTTGGCTCTTCTTTTGCTTCTGGTTTTGCTTCTGGTTATTCTTTTGAGAATGCTTGCCGCCTTTTAGTTCAGAGAAGGCAAGGGCACCACCAGATTGACCAGTTGGTTTAACTGCGTTAGGATCAACCTTGGTCTCAGCAGCAGGCTTAGCATCAGTGCCAGTAGGAGCAGCATCAGTTTTAACCTCAGTGCCAGCAGCAGCAGTATTAGCATCAGTGGTATTTGAAGCAGCAACAGTAGCAGCAGTAGCAGTAGAAGTAGCAGCATCGGTCTCAGTCTTGGGTTCAGTTTCAATCTTGGATTCAGACATTTTATATATTATCTAAATATTTTTCAACCCTTGATAATTGTTTATGGATCGCTAACAAATAATATAAACCACCAAATAATGCTAAAAACACAACACCAGAATAAACGAGAATTAATAATAAGTAGAAATAGAGCTCATTGTAAATAAATATTCCAAAAGGTTTGATAATATCTTTGATTTCATTACGTATGCTCTCATTGTGGAATAAATCGACAATGGTTTGTTTGATAGATTTCATTATTATAGAAGGTATAAAATGAAACGGAAAAAATGACGCATTAAGGGGGCGAAGCCCCCTTTAACCCCCATTGGGAAACCATTATAAGTGGACTACAGCATGGGGGTCTAAGGGGATAAGCGTAGCGGACCCATTTGGGTAAGCGTAGCGAGCCCCCCTTCGTTTGTTAAGCCTCTCTTTTTTCACTCACTCAATATATTAATGTCTATCCACGATCCATCTCCATCATTCGAATTTGACACCATCTCATTAACAACACCCGTCCATATTACCGGCGGCGCCCATTTTAGCAAAATAATGACAAACAAAACTCCACTTTACATTCAAACTCCTAAATGCTTCACCAAAAACGGCATCGTCGGTTCTGGACGCAAAATGTATACCGACCTCATTTTCACCAACGAGAACGAAGAAATTATTCAATGGATGGAGGCGCTCGAATCCACAATTAGACGCAAAATATACGAGAATCGAGAGAAATGGTTCGACACCGAAATGAGTGAAGATGACATTGAGGGATGTTTTAGCCCAATGGTGAAATTGTTCCGGTCTGGTAAACAATATTGCGTTCGCGTGAATATTAACTCGAAATCTGATGCGAAACCGCTGAAAATCTATGATGAGGATGAGGTCACAGTAGAGGCATCGCAAATCAATGAGAAGACACCTCTCATTGCTATTTTAGAAATACAGGGGGTCCGGTGTACGAGTCGCAGTTTTTGTATTGATATCGAGATGAAACAGTTGATGGTGATGAAACCGGGCGATTTGTTTGATAGTTTTGTTATAACGAAGGGGAGAGGAACAAAAGCGGAATCGAATCAAACTCCTTTACCCGCGTCATCAACGCCAAGTTTAGGAAAATATGACAACCAGGAATCCAAAAATGAACAGACTAATAATGT
>JACCDP010105883.1_pt1 | contig 30987 bp, 25 predicted proteins | sample 7445841 | NCBI WGS metagenome assembly JACCDP01 (sample SAMN15323441, study PRJNA562643) | freshwater metagenome | isolation source: river surface water | place: USA:Blue River Watershed | collected 2017-08-17 | reverse complement strand
GCTCTAGGTTTCCTGTGAAACAATGAAAAACACCTGTTAATTCAGTTGAATTTTCACTATCTAAAATCTCAAAAATTTCATCAAAAGCATTTCGGCAATGTATTGCGATAGGCAGTTTTAATTCTTTTGCCCAACTAATTTGCTTATGAAAAGCGCTTTTTTGTTGTTCACAAAATGTGGTATCCCAATATAAATCCATACCAATTTCACCCACAGCGCAATATTTCTCGGGCGACTCAAATAGTTGTTTTTCAATAAGACTCAATTGTTGCTCCCAATCTTCTTTTACATATCCCGGATGCAAACCCATCATCGGAATGCAATTCGTAAACTTTTTATTAAGGTTAAGCATCGGGTTTATACTCGACTCATCAATGTTGGGAAGTAAAATGTAATTTACATTGCTTTCTTTTGACCGAACAATAATTTCATCCAAATCTGTTTCAAATTCTTCGGAATAAAGGTGAGCGTGTGTGTCAATGAACATTAGAAAAGAGATATGCTTAAGCCGAGCTGGAATTGATGTAAATCAGGATTACCTCGTCCGCGAAACAGATTATTGATTTGATAGGATCCAAAAAGACTGAAGTTTCGGTATCCCAAACGCGAGTGAATTCCATAGTTTAGTATCGAAGTGTATTCGCTGAGATTCGTGCGTTCCATTTTTGATCCATCTGAATCTATTAATCGTTGACTCATTCCGACATTGACACCAAAGGTTCCACCGATAGCAAATTTCCATCGATTCCAGTTTTTTGTGGAAAAACGTAATTCCAATGGAATGAAAAACCGGTTTGAATTTGATCGAGTTTGGGCGTAAATAGTTGATTTTTCAAGAGTTGAAATTTCAATAGGGGTCTTATCGATTTCAAATTTCTGTTTAGATGCAATTTGAGAAAAACCATACCCAAAACCCAAGCCCAAAGAAAACACTTTCGTCTTTTTGAACTTTATATCATTCATAAAATTGACATTGAATCCAATGGAATTCCATCGATTTTTAAATGGATTCAAGTCGCCGCACCAATCGTTATAGGTCAAATCCAGCATTAAACGATCGTACTTATGATTATCTGTACTTTTCGTAGGACGTAGACCATCGAAATACCAAAACAAACCCGGTCGTTGTCTTGAAATTAATTGCGAGTCGTTATTCTGTGCATTTACAGTCACAAAAACAAGCAGAAATAATAAGATTAAGACTCTTTTCAATTGGATTTCGATAAATATTGTTCCCAATTCCATGCGTCTCTAACGGCGTCCACAATAGTAAGTTTGGACTTCCAACCTAATAGATTTTCCGCTTTCGTTGCATTGGCGTATATCTCGACAACATCTCCTTCTCTTCGAGGCCCATATTGCCAATTCAAGACAACACCTGTTTCCTTTACGAATGCTTGAATGATTTCCTTAACACTTGTTCCTTTTCCTGTTCCGATATTTATGTTTTCAAGCAAGCCTGATTTCTTTTCTGACAAAAAATCAACTGCTTTAACGTGTGCATCAGCCAAATCACAAACATGGATATAGTCTCTGATACACGTTCCGTCTGGCGTTGGATAGTCATTTCCAAAAACCGTCAATATTTCTTGTTTCCCGATTGCCGTTTGTGTGACAAATGGTAACAAGTTATTCGGTCTTCCAATAGGAAATTCACCTATTAATGCACTTTTATGGGCGCCAACCGGATTGAAATAGCGCAAATTAATGACTTTCAAGTGTTTATTTGCATTGTAAACATCTTGAATGATTTGTTCCCCGATCCATTTTGTGTAACCATAAGGCGAGTTTGGTAAATTTTTCTCGGTCTCCTCTGTTACTTCCTTTTCTCCTTTTGGCTCTCCGTAAACTGTACAAGATGAAGAAAACACAAAATTCGTTATGTTGAACTCTAACATTTTTTGAAGCACGTTTACCAGTCCGGAAATGTTGTTTTGATAATACTTTAGTGGTTCAGCAACTGATTCTCCAACGGCTTTATAGGCAGCAAAATGGATTACAGCCTCCGGTTTGTAGGTTTCAAAGATAGATCCCAAGAAATTTGAATCGCATATGTCTCCTTCGTGGATAATTGGGTCAGCATTCAAAATTGTTCTTAGGCCATCTAAAACGACTCGATTGGCATTACGAAAATCATCTAGAATTACTGGTACATAGCCACGTTCAACTAACGAAACAACCGTGTGCGAACCTATATAACCAGCGCCTCCTGTAACAACAATATATTTTGACATATTCAAAAGTATAAGAAAAAAAGGTAAGGTTGGTTACAAATGAATCATGATTGCCGATACTTATATGTTGAAATCTTTTAGTCCCTTGGTTTTCCTCCTAATCGATACGAAATATAGCATTTGCCAATATAACCAAAATAGGTTCTTCGTGTTGGAATTGAGTCATAATAATAATGCCATCCGTTGTTTGCAATGTAAGCGCCATATTCCATTCCAAACTGTAAACTAGCTGTTAAGTTTAATTGAAAACCGAATGTAGAACCAATCTTAAAATATCCGGCATTTCCGGAAGGAATATAGGTTGAAGTATAATCAGGATAATTGTCTGTTCTAACAACTTTTCTTCCAAGCCCTAAGCAAAGTGACGGAGCAACAAACCATGTGGCCTTTTTTAACCCGTTTAGATAAAAAAGAGGCTCAACACCAACATCAGCAATAATTTCTTTGCTGTATTCTTCATAATAATCGATGCTTTTTTCAACTTGTTTGTTTAATGGATTAATGCCGATTCGCATTGGAAATCTTAGAGCTAAATTCGGGTTCATTTCTTTTTGAAAGAAGATGTCTACATTTCGATTGCTTGCGAAAAAACGATCAATGCTACGATCCATCATTCCCACAGGTCGAATCAATGAGAAAATATTAATACCAAAACTGTAGGGACTATATACAAAATTTGGAGGTTGTCTTGCTATTCCCATTTTTTGAACGTAGGCTTTTGTTGCGGGACTTTTACTTACGTAGTAGGGAACTTTACCAACTCTTTCCTGATTCAACTCGGGTCTTATAATTTCCGATAGATTCAAGAATAACGTATCTGACCCATCTGAAAAAGACATTACATTGTATGATCTATCGTAAAATAGAATTTTTCCAGATCGAATATTTCCCTTGTTATCTGTTATCGTATCTTGGGAAATGACAGATAGCGTTATACCGAAAACAGCACCAAAAGTAAAGATTAGATTATTCATTACTAATTATTTTTATTTCATTGAATTAAAATCATTTTTGTTCTGCGAAAAAGGAATTCAACCGTAAGATTTGTTCGTGTTTTTGCTGAGAAAATATGGATAAACCACCAGTTTTGTTTATTTCAAGAAGTTTTTTAAGATCTGGTTTCCCTTCATGTTTCAAGTTAGTTCGATAATAACCTTTACTAACTAGGAAAAGGGTGCGGTTTTTTGTTTTCAAGCCTTCGAAAGAGATATTTATGGGGTCTTCACCTTCATTGTGGATCAAATAATCAGTATCATTTTTTGACAGCTTTGCAGAAAGTCCCGAGTTTTTCTCACCTGAAACAATTGCGTTGAATGTCTCTATTTCAAGTTTTTCATTGTCAGTTTCAGCTAGAACCAATTGGTCAACCTCCCAAAAATGATAACCACTTCGTAGTCGAATTTTTAATGATTTGTTTTTCAAATATTTCTCAGGAATATTGATTGCCATTTTGTTGTAATTCACATCTCCAATCAAGTCTATTTGTTCAATCTTTTTCCAATTTTTGCCATCCAAAACCTCAACATTCAGTAAAATCCCAGCTTTATTTAAGTTTTTCATTAAGTGATTTTTACTTTTTCTGGAATTTGATTTTACCCAGTTATCAAATGCTGACCCAAATAATGAAGTAAATTCATGGTAAAGGTATCCGCTCCACTTTGTGTTTTTCGCACTAATAATCAATTTGGTGTTTGGATTGAATTGATCTGATTCAAACGTTGCGTGTAGGTTTGAAAAATTATTTTCTCCCGTAGATTTAAAATCATACGCTTCATTATCTTCTTGTGTTATCAAATTTAATTTGGAATCTCCGCTGTCATCATGGACTATCTTTGGCTCAATGATTTTACTCAACCCGTGGTAGTTTCCTAATTTATCAGAAACAACCTCTTTCCCTTTATCGTGATAAATGGCAATTAGCTTCAGTTCATTGGTATATTGCGTTTCTTTTTCTTCATTTTTCACCTGAAAATAATAGTTAGAACTTTCAGGGTTTAAGTCTGGAATACGTTTGTAATCATAGCGCTCTAATTTAGGATTCAGAGCCCCTGTATACAAGGTATTTGTATAAATCCAATTATTACCATTGTATGCGTATGTATGCGGACATCCACAAGCGATGAATAAAAATATCCAAAAACCTGCAAAGACTGATCCAGCGCTAATTCCAACAAAAGACAAAGTAGTTAAAACTTTATTTTCGTTCAGCACTTGCACTTTTTCAATCTTTTCAACCGGAATGAAAACTTCTTCTCCTCTGTTTACGGCCTCCTTGGTGAAAATATGTAATTGATTCAAATAAAACTCCATGCTTTTACTTGCTTTGAAGTTTCTTTTATGCAATGCTTTTTGGTAATAAAAGCTAACCTCTTGTCCAACCGGAATAGGCCGTCCAATGATTCCATTTTCTGTTTTTCTTGGATTCGAAAGTTCCCAATATGCATCACCGACATGAATTACGACATGCGCAAAGGCACCTCGATCGCTAAAGAGTGGAACATCATGGGTTTGCGGATCACCTTGTTGGAGGCGGTACATGTGGCAATGAGTTGAAAAAACAGCTACTAGTAATAGCCAACTTATCATTCTAAGCATAACTCGATTCTTTAATTTCGTTTTTAATATAATCACAACCTTCTATTTTTAACTCGGATAAATCACGTTTAATATCTCCTGTTAAAAAGTGAGATTTCTTATTACGACAAAAGGGGCAAGACTGAACATATCCATCTGTATCAATGTAAATGTAGCGATTTCCCGCTCCTGCGCAGCCTTTTTTTCGTTGCTGATAACCGGTATATTGTACTATTGGCAAATTCTTAAATACGTTTTGGGTATTTATTTTTTCGTAGAAAAGTTCTAAAACGGACTGATTTTTATCCGTAAGTAGCACATCCTTTTCTTCATAGTTGCCCGTGGCGCGAGGCTCCAACAACTGAACAAAGGCAACTTGTTGTTTGGCAGCGAAATAAAGGTATTGAAATAAATTTTCTTCTGAACAGAATTCATTGGTAACGCAAATCGACATGGCTGTCAATAAATTGGCTTTTTGCGCATTCTGAATAGCGTTTACAGCCCATTCAAATGATTTTTGGTTTCGCCTAAAGGTATTATGTAAATCCGGTTCGAAATGGTCCAAACTAATTGAAACACCTGTTAATCCTGCAGATTTTAATTGCTGTGCTCGTTCCTCTGTAAGTCCATATCCCGAGGAATAAATCCAAAAGTCACTTGAATTATTCGAACTTTTGAGAACGCTTATCAAATCCTCAAAACGATTGAGCGGCTCTCCCCCTCCAAACTGAATCACGGAAACATCATTATCCTGAAGTTTTTTTACAATCGTGATATGCTCATCCAGCGTAAGTGTTTCCGGTTGGTTTAATATTTTTCCTTCATAACAATGTTCGCAATTTAGTGGACATTTTTTCGTAAAACCGATTTGTACTATTCCAAGTGCCGATAGATCATTAACATTGAGAGGATCTGAAATCGCTAACAGCTTTTTGAAAAAATTAGTCTGTGGCCAACCTGGAATGTTGCAGTTGAAAAAGAACTTTCCCTCGTGTTTTACTATTCTATGAAAGCGTTTATCAATTGTAAATTGCTGGATACTTTTTTGAACATTGCGCCAATTTTCAAGAATTATTCTTGGGTTTTTGAATTTGAAAATCAAAAAAGTTAATAAGCGTAGTTCAATTTTTAAAAGAACTAGTACGGCTCTAAAGCTACTGATGATTTTAAAATTTTGCGTAGGCAAAAGTTGTAAACTTTGGTTTTGAAAAATGCCCTAAAGGTAACAAATAATTGGAATTTGCAAGCGTGTAATAACAGTGAAATTTTGAGTTACTCAGGAAAATACGATTTTGGTATTCTCTCTTGCTTAGACGCAACTAATTTTGAATTAATCCTTCTTGTAATATGAAAACAGTGGAAAGATTAATTTTTGAAGTGGATAGTGTAATCCTTAGTTTTAATAAAATCCTATTTTGATCAATCGTAAAAAACCTTGCCGTATTTCCCATTCTGATAATCGGAATAAGCGATTCTTATTTCATCTTCTGTGCTCATCACAAACGGACCATAAGCTACAAATGGTTCAGTGTATTTTTCTCCGCCAAATAAGATAATATCTGCATCAGTATCCGAATTATTTAACAGTTCAATTATTCCATTTTTATTGTCAAAACAAATCAAAGTTCCCGGTTGAACATGATTATCATTCACTATTACAGGATGTTGCGTAGGAAAAAGCGCATATTCCAGATCTTTTTCGGAGTTCAATTCAAATTTTTTACCTGCTATTAAGTGAATATGGTAAAGGAATTGCTTCGCATAAGTAGGTATTTTGGATTGGAATCCGTTGTATTCTCCTACAACAACCTTAAGCCAGCCACTGTTGTTTTCTAACGCTTTTAATGGAAGTTCATCCGATTGCAAGGCCATGTAATTGGGATTTTCTTGTTTGTTTTTTGCAGGAAGGTTAACCCAAAATTGAAAGCCATGATTCAATGGACTTGTTGTTTTTGAATCGGCATTCATTGTTTCATCGTGAATAATTCCATTACCGGCTTTCATCCATTGCACACCTCCGGAATGCACTTTCGCGCGATGACCACGACGGTCATAATGCTCTGCCTCGCCATTTAAAACATATGTAATGGTTGCTATTCCTCTATGTGGATGCGCAAAACCTGTATTAGGCAACATTCTTTCTTGCCTTGTGAAGGGCGGAATGTAATCCAAGAAAATAAAATGACCAACGTGGTAGGTATGTTGATTCGGCAAATAATGAAAGATTGTAGTTCCTGCAACAGAAGAACGATGTCCATTTTCTGAAAAAGTAATTTCTTTTTTCAAGGTTTGATTTTTATTCAAATTTGGCAAAACATATCGGATTCGAAATTCAAGTATTAGAATTTTTCAACCTTAAAATTGTTTCAATAAGGGAAAATATTCAATTGTTTTCATAAATGGATACAAAGGAAGAGATTCCATCATTTCTTTCGCTCTGTTTTCATCGATGTTTTTGAAAACGATTACAGCTCCATTCTTAGTTGGTCGTAAAAATAGATGTTCAACAAGACCTTCACTTTTCCATTGAGCAAGCATTTCTTGTTCATGTTTTATAATCTCCTGAAAGTTAGCAGGTAAATTATCTGTGTTAATTGTAAAAATTGATAAAATAGTATCCATTATAAGTTATATTATTAAAAAAGGATAATCAATATATCCCTTTTCACCTCCTCCGAACATGGTTGAATAATCTGGTGTATTTAGTGCTGCTCCCAATTCAAAACGTTTTGGTAAATCGGGGTTAGCTAGAAAAGAAGAACCAAAAGCAACCATTGAGGCGATTCCTTTTTGTAATTCAGTTTCTGCTGTTTCTCCGTTGTATGCCGTTCCTGCAATTAACGTGTGTTTAACGAGCGATCCAAAGATTTCCATTTCATCTCCAGAAGGATAGTGAGGGATCAAAGGAAACATGGGGCTTCTTTTCATCAACTCAACAAATGCAAAATCCAGTTTATTCAATTCTTGGATTAAATGGGAAAATGTTGCAATTGGATCATTTAACACAATTCCACCATAAGGCTGTAATGGCGAAATCTTGATACCCACTTTATCTCCTCCGATTGCATGAATCAGTTCATTCATTACCTCCAAAATAAAACGACAGTTATTTTCAATACTTCCGCCATATTCGTCTGTTCTCTGGTTCGAATTTTCTGCTAAAAATTGATTTGGTAGATAGCCATTTGCACCATGAAGTTCAACGCCATCAAATCCTGCTTCTATTGCATTTTTTGCAGCCTGACCATAATCTTTGATGATTTGCTTTATTTCATCTGTTGTCAATTCCTTTGGAACTTCAAAATCTTTTGGACCTTGTGAGGTAAAATGCTGCATGCCACTTATAGCGATAGTAGAAGGCGCAACAGGTAAAATGCCTTTTCGATCTACAGAATGTCCTACTCGTCCAGTATGCCAAAGTTGAGCAAAAATAACTCCGCCTTTGTCGTGAACGGATTTCGTTACTTTTTTCCACGCATCAATTTGTTCCGCAGTATAAATCCCAGGAGTGAATGGACTTCCTAATGCTTGTTCAGAAATATTAATTCCTTCAGAAATAATCAAACCGGCACTTGCTCGCTGGACGTAATATTCAACGGTTAAATCTCCAACAATTCCATTTAGGTCAGCACGACTTCTTGTCATTGCAGCCATTACCATTTTATTTTTTAGAGCAAGAGTGCCCATGTTTGTTGATTCAAGTAATTTCATAATATTCAATTTCTTGCAAATCTAAGTTTAATACTTTACTTTTGAAAGTAGTTACTTATTTGTATAGTAGTAACATAATTTAAAGCATTACTTAAAAACAAAAAGTTATGTCAAATAAAAAAAATAATATTTCGGGTAAATCATGTTCCTTGCGAGAAGTTTTAGATATTATTGGTGGAAAATGGTCGATGCCCATCATATATATTTTATCCAAAGGTAAACTCCGTTTTAAAGAAATCGAACGGAGTGTTGAGGGAATAAATACCCGAATGTTGGTGAAAGAATTAAAAAATATGGAGGCGAATGGAATTATTACACGTGAAGTCTTTGCTACCGTACCACCAACTGTAGAATATACGCTAACGGAGAAAGGTTCAAAGTTACTCCCAAGTATTGTTTCTTTGCATCAATGGGGTCAGGAGTATTCGGAATAGTTTGGGTTTCTTCTGTCTTTATAGAAATGAGATTATATGATTGAACCTTAACAAATAGCAGCATATTTAGGGTGTTTTTTTACTGAGTAGTTGAATTTTATTTCATAATTAATGAAACTCATTACGTATACAATAATCCATAATTTGTATACTATCTAAGATTTAAGTCTACAATACTTTTGTCCAAAATAAAATAATGAAAAAAACAATTTTAATTACTGGTGCTAGCAGTGGTATCGGAAAAGAGACAGCAAAATACTTTCAATCAAAGGGTTGGAATGTTGTTGCAACGATGAGAACCCCAGAAAATGAAAAGGAGTTAAGTGCCCTTCAAAATGTTCTAGTCACACAACTTGATGTTCTCGATTTGTCTTCAATTGAAAAAGCCGTAAATCAAGGGATAGAAAAATTTGGAAAAATCGATGTCTTGTTAAATAATGCCGGTTATGGTGCATATGGGCCATTAGAATCATTTACCAGGGAAAAAGTATTGAGACAATTTAATACAAATGTGATTGGTTTAATGGATGTTACTCGAGCAATTCTCCCACATTTCCGAAAAAATAAAAGTGGAATGGTCATCAACATTTCTTCCATGGGTGGTAAAATGACGTTCCCTTTAGGTTCTTTATACCATGGGACTAAATTTGCAGTTGAGGGAATATCAGAATCCTTTCGTTATGAAATGGAACAAATTGGTTGTAAAGTAAAAATTATTGAACCGGGAGCTATTGCAACAGATTTTGGCGGTAGATCGTTTGATTTTTATCACGATGAAAATTTGAAAGAATACAATCCAATGGTTGAGAAAATAACTAAAACCCTTCCGGAATTGGTTAAAAACGCCGCCCATCCGAGAATCGTTTCAGAAGTAATTTATCAAGCGGCAACGGATGGAAAAAGCCAATTAAGATACATGGCAGGTAAAGATGCAAAAATGTTCCATCGAATGAATAAGTTGTTGGGTTATAACTTCATAGTGAAAATGAACAAGCGATTTTTTAAATTATAAACAATGAGTCAATTAATTCATTTAAAGTCAATTGCCGATCTAACTCGCTTACTGAATGATAATGCAAATAAGCACCCGTTAATTGCTATTGTAGATTTCAGTCAAACGTCCGAACAGATTCAAGAAGAAACCAAAATCACTACTGATTTTTATTCTGTAATGTTTAAGAATTACTGTAAAAGTTATGTGAGGTATGGAAGGAAAGCAATTGACTTTGATGAAGGTAGTTTAATTTGCATAGCACCAAATCAAGTAATTACCATTGAAAATGAAATTGAGCCCCGAGATAACTTATTGGGTTGGGGCTTATTTTTTCACCCTGATTTAATTCGTAATACTACCTTGAATTTAAAAATGAAGGATTATACGTTCTTCAGTTATGAAATTTCTGAGGCTTTACATTTATCCGAAAAAGAAAAACAATTGCTTTATGAATGTGTTATGCGCATTCAAACTGAATTGAAAGAGAATATTGACGAACACAGTCAAACCATTATCGTTTCAACCATTGAACTTTTGTTAAATTATTGCAATCGTTTTTACGGGAGGCAATTCATCACACGAAAAGCAAACAATCGAGATATCCTTTCTCGTGTAGAAACAATGTTTACAGATTACTTTTCAAATAACAAGGAACGAATTGGAATTCCAACTGTCAAATTTTTAGCAGATTCCTTGAACTTATCACCAAGTTATTTAGGAGATTTACTCAAAAAAGAAACCGGACTAAACGCACAAGAACATATTCATCTCGCTTTAATTGACCAAGCAAAGAATGTTCTGTTGAATTCAAATAAATCCGTTAGTGAAATCGCTTATCATTTGGGATTTGAATATCCCCAATACTTTAGTCGACTTTTTAAGCAAAAAACGGGTAAAACTCCTGTGGAATTTAGAAATTTGAATTAATATATTCGAGTTACCTCAAAATAATAAAACTTAGATTATGCATAAAATGATTGAATCTTCGCTCTCGATTTGATTCTCACACTGTAAGAAAAGCGATTAATAAAGAGCGAGAAACAGAATGAAAACGAGGGAAAAAGAAAAAGCGCTAATCTTTACAGACTGCGCTTTTCTTTTTAGTAGCGGGGACACGACTCGAACGTGCGACCTTCGGGTTATGAGCCCGACGAGCTGCCAACTGCTCCACCCCGCAATATATTTTTATTTAAGTTATTCAATTTAATAAATCTCCGCTGAGAATAGAGTACAAAGATATGTCAAATAAGCCGTTTGTGCAAATGATTTAACAAATCTTTGAATTATCTTATTGTTGGACCAGCTTCAAAAGCTTTTTCAGGAGCAAGAAAACTTAAAGTTCCTTCTTCATTTTCAGCCATTAAAATCATCCCTTGAGATTCGATACCTCGAATTTTTCGTGGTTCTAAATTTAAGAGTACAAGAACCGTTTTTCCGATAATTTCTTCAGGTTTATAATGTTCTGCTATTCCTGAAACAATGGTTCGTTCGTCTATTCCTGTTAATACCGTTAACTTGAGCAATTTATCAGCTTTTTCAACTTTTTCCGCATGAGTAATTGTTCCCAAACGCATGTCGAGTTTTGTGAATTCATCAAAGGAAATAGCTTCTTTCATAGGTGGAAAATTAGATTTTGCAGGAATGTTTTGCGTTAATTTAGCCCGCTCCTCTTCAACAAAAGTATCTTCGATTTTAGAAAACAATATTTCAGGCGTTCCGATGCAATGTCCTGGAGAAAGCAACTCAGACGGATTGTCGCCCCATGAAGCATTGGCACTATCAATATTGAGCATTTTGGACAAACGATCGCTTGTAGCGGGTAGAAAAGGTCGACCAATTAAAGCAAGTTGAGCGGTCAACACGTTAGCGAAATACAAAATAGTCTTAACGCGCTCAGGATCCGTTTTAATTAATTTCCAGGGTTCCTGATCCGCCAAGTATTTATTGCCAAGTCGTGCTAAGTTCATCCATTCAGCTTGTGCCTCACGTAATTTGTAAGCATAAATTAGTTTCTCAATACGGGTTGGTATCGCTTCGATTTCAGCCAAAAGTTCGTTGTCTTCAGTTGTCAGCGCCCCTGGACTTGGGATAAGTCCTTCGTAATATTTTTGGGTAAGAACAAAGGTTCTATTTACAAAGTTCCCTAAGATATCAGCTAACTCGCTATTCACACGGGTTTGAAATTCTTTCCAAGTGAATTCAGAATCTTTATTTTCCGGCGCAATGGCAGTTAAAACATATTTAAGTTCATCAATACGAGTTGGATGTGCTTCAATGAATTCGTGCAACCAAACAGCCCAATTTCGTGATGTTGAGAATTTATCGCCTTCGAGATTTAGAAATTCATAGGCTGGCACGTTATCTGGCAAGATAAAATCACCGTGATCTTTGAGAAGGATGGGAAAAATAATGGCATGAAAAACAATGTTATCCTTACCAATGAAATGTACTAATTTTCGGTCTCTAGCTTCGTTTTTACACCAATAGTTTTTCCAATCTTTTCCGTTTTCCAATGCCCATTGCTTGGTAGCTGAAATATAACCAATTGGGGCATCTAACCAAACATACAACACTTTCCCTTCGGCATTTGGAAGTGGAACTTTTACGCCCCAATCCAAATCGCGTGTCATGGCTCTTGGCTTTAATCCACCATTTATCCATGACATGCATTGACCGATGACTTGGTTTCTCCACTCTTTCGGATTGTGTTGAGGTTTTCCATCCAACACTCCATCTTGAATCCAAGACCGAAGCCATTCTTCATGGCGATCCATCGGTAAGTACCAATGAGAAGTAGATTTTAAAATCGGAGTTTTATTGCTGAGTGTAGAAATCGGATTGATCAAATCAGTCGGACTCAAATCACTCCCACATTTTTCGCATTGGTCGCCGTAAGCACCTTCGCTTGAACATTTTGGACAAGTTCCAGTAATGTAGCGATCTGCTAAAAATTGCTGAAATTCCTCGTCATAATATTGTTCGGAAACCTCCTCGATAAACTTTCCATTTTCATGGAGTTTCTTGAAAAATTCTTGCGAGGTTTCATGGTGAATAGCAGCAGAAGTTCGGTGAAAAATGTCAAACGAAATTCCAAAATCTTGAAATGCTTTTCCGATAATTGTGTTGTATTTGTCCACAATTTCTTGAGGAGAAGTTCCCTCTTTTTTTGCTCGCAAGGTAATTGCTGCGCCATGTTCGTCACTTCCACAGATAAATACAACGTCGTGTCCTTTTAATCTTAAAAAGCGAACAAAAATATCAGCTGGCAAATAAACTCCTGCGACATGACCCAAATGCAACGGACCATTTGCATAAGGCAAAGCGGCTGTTACGGTATATTTTGATAACGAATTCATTGGATTACAAAGATAGCAATAAAAAAAGGTCGACTTTCGCCGACCTTTTCAAAAAGCTAAAAGCTAATCTTATTTCTTAACAACGTTAAACTGAGCAGTTTTTCCGTTTTCAAGAGTTACATTGAAAATATACATTCCAGAATCAAGTCCAGCGATATTTACATCTGATTTACCTCCGATTAAGTTAATTGAGTTAGCTAAAACTGTTTTTCCAGAAATATCAGTTACATTCAATACAGCAACTCCTTCTCCATCAATTGAAACAGTTACTTTATCATTTGCAGGGTTAGGATAAGCAACACCTTCAACTGTATTTGTCTCAGCAAGCCCAATGTTGTTAGCATCAATTAAAGCAACACCTAATGCACTTGGTAAGTCACTTCCAAAACCAACTGCGAATCGTGTACCATCACTTTCGTTAGGGAACATAGGTTGTAAGTACAAGTCTGTATTCCAAGTGTAGTTTTGGCTTCCGTATCCTAGGTATAAATCTAAGTTAACTGTTTGTACACAAGCTAAATATCTTGTATTGTTTTGTAATACTACAGGGTTTGCAAAAGCTCCATAAACTACATCACCTTGAAGGTCACTTGGGTAATAATAGAAACCAGAAGCAACTTCAGTTAATGTCCAAGCAGTTCCTGCAGGGAAATTAGCATCATTCAAATCTGTAAATTGGTCGTCCCATGTATATAAATATAATGCCATTTCTTCACCATCTAAAGGATCGGTATTAGCAGCTTTTGTAGCAGCGAAATATACTCCAGTTGCTGCAACTCTGCTTGCATTTGGATCTTGAACTACTGTACAAACTGAATAAGTTTGCGTGTTGTCGCTTGGTCTATAAAAATTAGATGCACCCATCGCGTTTGTTGCGGGATCAATTGCAGAATAGGAGAATACTGAATCATTAACAGTAAAGGTAAAAGTTAGTACATTATCAGCATCATATTCATCAACTCCACCAAGATTTGCGGTATATGTAAGTGTGTACGTTCCAGCAGGGTATGAGCTTAAAGAAAACTGAGGAAAAGTTGAGGAACCACCTGGGGCAATATCAATACCTGTTGTGTCTCCTGCAGCTAAAGACAATCCTGAAACAGTGTTGTCATAAACAGTAGCACCAGCAGGGTTTGTAACTTTCGCATTCAAGGAAACATTTGACTGTGCTTGATTTCCTGGATTTGTAATTCTTGCACCAATTTCAAAATTAAATTCTGTACCGTTTTGTGCTAATAAAGAATGAACCATACCACCTTTAGGAGCTAATGCAGTATTTGCATTTAATGCAATATCATTAGCGAATAAACCTGTTTTGTTTCCCATGAAAACAACAACTGGTCCGTTTGCCATTTCAGCAACCAATGTTTGACCATCATTAATATCCAACATCACAACAGGGATTGTAACGTTAGCTCCGTCTGCACCTGCACCCATGCTTATCCACTCATTTGGATTTCTGTTGATAACAATAACTCCAACTGCACCAGCATTTTGTGCATTAAAAGCTTTCAATCCAAACTCACATGTGTTACGGTATATTACAGCAATTTTACCTGTTAAGTCATTAATCAATGGATTACATCCTTCTGCAGAAACCGGGTTTCCTTGAGCGTTAGTTCCCGTTGACCCGTCGTCAACTAACATAATTGTGTCTTCGACAAATGAGCCAGGACCAGGAATAGTCCAATCAGGAGTCCCCCACCCACTAGCAGGGTCAGCCCATGAGTTCGTGTAATTGGCAACGATGTTTTGAGGAGAAACACCTGCTACAATTATCTGTGCATTTACTGCGGCAGCAGAAAGAATGACAGAAAAAGAAAGTAAAAGTTTTTTCATAGTAAATTTTTTAAGTTTTTACAAATATATAACAAAATGATAATATTAAAAATACTGTGAAAATCTTTCTTAATCGTTAGGATAGCATCGCAATAGAACGCGAAAAAGGGATGACATTTATCTTCCCCTTTCAAATCACTTATTACTTCAACCAAACAATAAGGTAGTAGAAAATTGCCGCTAGCAAACCACTTACAGGAATTGTTAAAATCCAAGCCCATAATAAGTTAATGGTAACTCCCCATCGAACGGCGCTCAAGCGTTTTGTTGCTCCAACACCAATTATAGATCCGGTGATGGTATGCGTAGTAGAAACTGGTATTCCGAATTGGGAGACTGTAAATAAGGTTAATGCCCCAGCTGTTTCAGCACAAACACCTTCAAGTGGGGTTACTTTTGTGATTTTAGTCCCCATGGTTTTTACAATTTTCCAACCTCCCATAAGTGTGCCAAGACCAATCATAAGGTAACAACCAAATGAAATCCAAAAAGGCATTGTTTCCGAGTGAACTTTGGTTTTGATTTTGTGTCCATCTAATAATTTTCCATCATTGTCAACATAAGCGCTGAAAATCCCTGCATATTTGTAGTTATTACCCAAGACCTTTTCAAAGAAAATCGTGTCATTTGTTTTCGCATCGCAAAGCGCATCACCAATTGTATAAACCTCAATTTTAGAAAGTTCTTCATCAATTTCTTTATAAGAATGCGAAACTTTTCCTTTGTATTCAGGGTTTAATTTACCTTCTTTATCATAAATTTCCTCTCCGTTTGCTGCATTATGAATTGCTTTGTGGTCCAAATAATAAATCGTTGAGTCTAATTCCGCCACTTCAGGTTTAAATTTTTCAAGTTTATCATCTTCATTGTGATATTCGATTTGCATCAATTCAGTTATTTGAAGTGATTTTGGAACATCCTTCTCCAACTTTCCTTGTCTTCCCATATTTCCATAAACCAAAAGGGCTGCGCAAATAATTCCCATTACCTTTTGGGAGTCGGCACCACCGTGGCCAAGTGAAAAAGCTGCCGATGATAACAATTGTAAGCGCTTGTGCATATTCGCTTCTTTTAGAGCAGATGGTTTTTTTCCATACCTCAATTCGAACCAAATGTAAACAAGATTAAAAATTGTGATCATGCCAATAACAATGTACATCATGATCGGCTTCATGTCCATATAATCAATCATGTATTGCATGACATAAACTGTAGCCGCTGAAAGCAATGCAATTACAATCATTTTTCTCCAAAAATGACGGTTTATGGTAACTAAAGCAATTAAAAAGGCAATGAATCCTCCAATTAATGGAGCTAGGAAAATGAACAGAACAACTTTAATTATTTCTCCACCTTCGATTACACCGAAACCAGCATGAGCTACTGCTGCTCCAGCAAATCCTCCTATCAAGGTATGCGAAGAAGAAGATGGAATTCCCAACCACCACGTCAATAAATTCCAAAAAGTAGCAGCAAGTAAACCTGCGAGAATTACCCAAAGATCGATGACGTTGTTGTCAACTGTTTTCGCAACTGTGTTACCAACGCTCATGTCAAACACCCAAAAGGCAATAACATTGAATAAGGCGGCCCAAACTACAGCTTGAAATGGCGTTAAAACTTTCGTAGAAACTACTGTTGCAATTGAATTCGCTGCATCGTGAAACCCATTTACCAAGTCAAAAAGCAAGGCAATCCCAATTACGACTATTAATAACGTAAACATGATTTAAGTTTTAAATTAAACTGATAATTAAGCGTATTTAACAACGATAGACTCAATCACATTTCCAGCATCTTCACATTTATCTGTCGCAATTTCCATAACTTGATAAATCTCACGGCGTTTGATAAGTTCTTTAGCATCAACATCTGAGTCAAAAAGACGCTCAATATTCATGTCAAAAATATCATCGGCACTATTTTCAATACTATTGATTTTGATAACGCATTCAATTATTTTTTGCGTGTTTTTCAAGTTTCGCAATTCAGTAACAGCTGCCTTCACTGCTTTAACAGCGTCATTGATTGCTTCTGCCGTTTTTTGAATTCCTTGGTCTGAAATCGGATCAATTTTGTAAAAGTTAATTTTTTTAGCAGCTGCATATACGTAGTCTGCAATATCATCCAATGCTGAAGCCAAACTATGAATATCTTCACGATCAAAAGGGGTGATGAAATTTTTACCTAATTCGATGAAAATTTTGTGTGTGATTTCATCATTTTTGTGCTCGATAGCTTCCATTTCATTAATAAGAGTAGCTCTTTTATTAAATTCAGGCTCATGAACCACTTGAACCAATTTAGCTGCAATTTCTTGAAGATTATCACTTGCTTCTTCAAATAACGAATAAAACACTTTATCCTTTGGTAAAAAATAACTTAAAAATCCTGACATAGTTTTGATTTTAAAGAGCAAAGGTAATTTTCCGAAAAAGAAATTAAATGAAACGCATTATTTCTTAACGTAAACATAACATACGGTTTTTAAATCATATTGATTTTTCTATTGAAATTGATTTCTCAGGCTCTAACTATAAATGCATTTGAGAAGGAAACGAAGAATTAAAAACTAAAGAATTTGACCATCTGAAAAAAAATTTTTTCTTGAAGAAAAGACTCAATGTTATAAAATTGTTATCAAAATTATTTTAAAGTTAAGTTATTATTTCCCGAATATTAATTCAATGTTACCTGAATAAGTTTGCAGAAAAATTTTAAGATGAACAAAACAATCAGGACAATTCTATTTTTAGCCATTAGTCAATGGAGCTTTTACGGTTACAGTCAAATAAACAAAGCCGACACAACTAAAAAAGTATCTCCTACACTTACAAAAAAATGGTATGAATCCATTAATTTGAGAGGGTATGCTCAAGTAAGATATAATGGGTTATTGCAAACTAATGAAGATTTAGAATGCGAGCAGTGCGACAAAAGTTGGGGAGGTGAAAATGGTTTTTTTATTCGACGAATGCGATTGATTTTCTTCGGTCAAATCCATCCCCGCGTATATTTTTACATTCAACCCGATTTCGCAAGTGCACCTTCTTCTTCAACACTGCATTTTGGTCAATTGAGAGATGCCTACTTTGATCTTGGGATTGATAAAAAGAATGAGTTCCGTTTTCGAATAGGCCAAAGTAAAGTACCATTTGGTTTTGAAAATATGCAATCTTCTCAAAATCGCTTACCACTCGATCGGGCTGATGCCACAAATTCAGCAGTTTCGAATGAACGCGATTTAGGCGTATTCTTTTATTGGGCTCCTGCAAAAACCCGAAAGTTATTTTCTTCCTTAGTAAACGATGGGTTAAAAGGTTCTGGTGATTATGGTGTGTTTGGATTAGGTGTATACAACGGTCAAACAGCAAATAGACCAGAGTTAAACGAAAACAGACATGTTGTAGCACGGATGAGTTATCCTTTTCAAATTAAAAATCAGATAATTGAGCCAAGTATTCAAGCCTATAAAGGACAATATACCTTGTCTTCATTATCTAGTGGAGTAAAAGTAAATGAAACAAAGACATATAAAGACGAGCGTGTCGGTGCTACATTTGTTCTTTACCCTAAACCTTTTGGAATTCTAGCGGAATATAACGTTGGTTATGGTCCAGAATTCGATAAAAACGCGGATTCAATTACCACACAGTTCTTGCAAGGTGGTTTCATAACTGCAAGTTATAAACTGGATATTCTCGACCAAACCATCATCCCATTTGTTCGATATCAGCGCTACAACGGTGGTAAGAAACATGAACTTGACGCAAGAAGTTACGAAGTAGAGGAATTAGAAATTGGAACAGAATGGCAACTGAACAAGAATATTGAATTGGTTGTAATGTATACAATGTCATCCAGACGTTACGAAGACTTTGCAAAACAAAATAACTACCAAAGAGGAAATCTATTAAGAATTCAAGCCCAGGTCAATTTTTAAATGAACATACTTTAATTTGAGGTATTCATTAAGGTCGCTTTTGCGGCCTTTTTTGATTTTAAAGAATTTGAACTTGCAGGTTTTATTTTCTCTTAGCTGCAAAAAATGCTTTTAAAAGTTGGCTGCATTCATCTTGTAGAATTCCATTTGTAACCAGTGTAGTAGGGTGGTAAAGTGATTTTTCATGTTGTCCCGCTCCTCTGGTTTCATCGCGTGCTCCATAAACAACCTTGTCAATTTGAGACCAATAAAGTGCTCCTGCACACATGCAACAGGGTTCTAACGTAACATATAACGTGCACCCTTTCAAATATTTCGCACCAAGGTATTGCGCTGCGGCGGTTATGGCTTGAATTTCAGCATGGGCGGTAACATCTGTTAATGTCTCTGTAAGATTGTGACCACGAGCAATGATTTGATTTTTACAAACAATTACTGCTCCGACAGGCACTTCATCTAATGACAAGGCATGATTGGCTTCCACTAAGGCTTGCCGCATGAAGTATTCATCGTTATAAGGGTTTAGCATACAATGCAAGAATAAGAACAATCACAAAAACTCACAAGGAATTGTGTAGAAGATTTTTGTATTCCAGCATTTAAATCCCAGTGAAGAATTACTTTTCACAAATGGAAATCATTGATTTAATAATTTTAATTCCACTGATTTATGGGGGATGGAAGGGCTTTAAAAAGGGCTTTGTCATGGAATTGTTTACAATCTTAGCTTTGTTGGTGGGCTTGTATGCTGCTTTCCATTTTTCCGATAAAATCACGGAAATGATTGTTGGCAAAACTCATGAGAAACCAGGATATCTGCCCGCTATTTCGTTTTTGCTTTTATTCTTGGCTGTTGGTGCAATGGTTTATTTTGGTGGAAAAGCACTAGAGCAAATTATGAAAATAGCACAGTTGTCGTTTTTAAATAAAGGAACAGGAGCGCTGGTTGGAATGTTAAAGTGGGGATATCTTGTGGGATGTATATTTGTTTTTATTCAGTCCCTTGATTCGAATGAAAAGTTTATCACAAAAAAGAATAAAGAACATGCGCTTCTTTATCCAGTGGTGACGGGTTTAGTGTCTCATACAATTCCAGGTGTAACCAATACACGTCTTTTAGATTATATGGATTCCATAGAGAAAGCGAACGAGACTAATTTAACGATCGAGCAAGTGGTTGAGGCCAAAGAAATTGCTGATAGTTTAGGGATTGAAGCAAATGATGCAAAAGAAATATTAAAAATTCATGAGAAATATAGTAACTAGTTCATTTGTGTTTTTTGCCCTATTGGCTGGCTCAAATTCAATGTTTGCGCAGGGGTTTTGGAATTCAAAGCCTAAAAAACCAAAAACTATTGTGAAAACTGGTCCGTATATCGGTGTGCAAAGCGGTAGATATTACGCAGGAGAAATTGGTGCTGAACGACAATGGAAAGAAGGAAAATTGATCAGTCCAAACACGCATGCATTGCATTTTGGAGTAAACTACACCTACGACTTTTCAAGGTTTAATCCGGTCTTGGGTTATGACTTAGGATATTGGTATCGAGGCAGTAACGTTGGAATGACGTTTGGTGGAACACTTTGCATGCGCACCAATTTTCAAGATTATCGTTTCGGTTTCACGCCAACATTGGGCTATAAAATTTGGCAATTACACATTCAAACGGGATATCATTTACTTTATCCGTTTTATGCATTTGATAAAAGCACATTTGAATCAAATACGATTTTCTTAAGTGCGCGTTTTGTTTTGATTAATGATCGGGAGGTAAAAAAGAAGGATAAAGATTGATTATTACATTACTTTCGGACCCAAGAAAATTGTTCAAAAATCTTGAAAAGTTGAACTTTCAGAGCCTTCTTTTTGATGTAACTTCGTTTCACTGAATTTTTATTCATAACGATGAAACAATACCACGATTTACTGGAACACATCCTTCAAAATGGCGTTAAAAAAGAGGATCGCACCGGAACAGGAACTATTTCTGTTTTTGGATATCAGATGCGCTTTGATCTCAACGAAGGGTTTCCTTGCATTACGACTAAAAAACTCCATTTGCGATCGATTATCCATGAGTTATTGTGGTTTTTAAAGGGAGAAACGAATATTCAATACCTCAAGGAGAACAATGTTTCCATTTGGGACGAGTGGGCAGATGAAAATGGGAATCTTGGACCTGTTTACGGCTCGCAATGGAGAAGTTGGCCAACCGCAGATGGACGACATATCGATCAAATCAAGCAAGTAATTGACCAACTAAAAAATAATCCTGACTCAAGACGAATTATTGTTTCTGCATGGAATGTAGGTGAAATCGAGAAGATGGCTTTACCTCCCTGTCATGCTTTTTTCCAATTCTATGTGGCGGATGGCAAATTGAGTTGTCAATTATATCAACGAAGCGCGGATACGTTTCTTGGTGTTCCATTTAACATAGCATCTTACGCGCTTTTAACCATGATGCTTGCTCAGGTATGCGATTTAAAACTTGGTGATTTTGTTCATACACTTGGCGATGCGCATCTGTATTCAAATCACTTGGAACAAGCAAAATTGCAATTAACTAGAGATTTTCGTCCTTTACCTCAAATGAAAATGAATCCAGATGTGAACGATTTGTTTGACTTTAAATTTGAAGATTTTGAATTGGTCAATTACGATCCACATCCGCACATTAAAGCTGAGGTAGCCGTTTAATATGAAAGTTTCGCTCATCGTCGCCATGGACGCCAATCGGGGAATCGGTAAGAATAACGATTTAATGTGGCATTTGCCCGCTGACATGAACTTTTTTAAAGAAACGACAAAGAATCAAATTGTCGTAATGGGAAGAAAAAACTATGATTCCATTCCAGAAAAATATCGCCCATTACCAAATCGATTAAATATAATCCTTACAAGAAATAAGGATTTCAAAGCGGATAACTGCCTTGTTTTTAACTCTTTGAATGAATGCCTGGAATATTTCAAAAATGAAAAAGAGCGAAAAGTATTCATCATAGGTGGAGGCGAAATTTACAAAATGGCATTAGAATCTAATTGTTTAGATGAAATGTTCATTACCTATATTGATGGGGTGTTCGGTGCAGATACTTTTTTTCCGGATTTTGATGAAAAAGAATGGAATTCTAAAATTATTTCAGAGCAATCAAAAGATGAGAAACACAGTCATAGTTTTCTTATAAAGAAATTCAATCGAAAGTAAAATCTAATTTTTGTTTTCCTGTTGACGACGTTTTTCGGTTCTTATTTTTATACAAGACATGATGGATCCAAAAAATAACCCACCAATTATATTTTTCAAAAGGAAGATCGATTTTCCATTAAAATAATCTATAAATACTGCTGAGAAGATTCCAAAAGAGAATCCGTAAATTAACAACCACAGGATAAACTTTTTTGTCTGTTGTTTCATTGAGCAAAATTAGTAGAATTTCAAAAAACGAGGATCATATTATTTCAAAGGAATTCCTCTGGAACTTACTGGACCAGAAATTTTACTTTTTTCTAGGCTGAAACTAAATGTGCTACCAACATTTACGGTGCTTCGAACATTGATAGCCTGACCGTGTGAGTCGAGAATATTCTTTACAATAGCGAGACCGAGCCCTGAACCACCTTCGTTTCTGTTTCTACTTTTTTCAACTCGGTAAAATCGTTCAAATAAACGTGGAAAATGTTTTGGATCGATTCCTATACCATCATCCGAAACATCAATAGTGACCAAGTTTTCAAAAACTACCAAGCTGATTTCAGTTTTTCCTTTATCTTTTCCGTAAGCAATGGAGTTATTGATCAAGTTTGTGAGTACCTGTCCAATTTTAGGGCGATCTGCATGTACGTGAATTGGTCCGTAATCTTTCCTCAAAACCAATTCAATGTTTTTCACTTTCGCATTTAATTCTAAGGTTTCAAGTATTTCCTTTATTAATTCAGTTATGTCAAACGAGCGCAATTCAGGTTTTAAATCTTCAACTTCCAATTTCGCTATTTGATCTAAATCTTCAAGAATGCTAACCATTCGATCGGTTGCTTTGTTTGCTCGTTCTAAAAATGAGCGATTGATTTCTTCATCCTCTAATGCTCCATCAAGTAAAGTTGAAATGTACCCCTGAATTGAAAAAACGGGTGTTTTTAACTCATGTGCTAGGTTACCCAAAAATTCACGACGAAATTGCTCTTGTTCTTTTAGTTTTGATATTTCAGTCGTTCGATCTTCCTTCCAACTTTTTACGTCGGTTTCCGCTTTTTCAATCACTTCATCGATGGAAGGTTTTTGTCCTAAATCAACTTCGGTATTCACTTGAATTGACCGATAAATCATAGAAAGACGGTTGTAAATAAAATTTTTGAGAAGAAAATAAAAAACGATATAAGCAATTATACCTGAAATAACGGGTATTAAAATCAGGAGAATATTCGAAAAAGGAACGATTAAAAAATCAATAAATAAAGCTAAAAAAAAGCTTACAGCGGAGAAAATCAAACTCCCATAAAGAATTAGAATGCTAGGCTTGGTGGTTTTCACTTTTCGTTGAAGGTATATCCGATTCCTTTTATGGTACGAATATAGTCATCTCCAAGCTTTTCGCGTAATTTTCTGATATGAACATCTATTGTTCGCTCACCAACAACAGTTTCATTTCCCCATACGATGGCTAAAATTTGCTCTCGGTTATAGACTTTACCAGGTCGGCTGGCAAGTAGCTCTAAAAGCTCAAATTCTTTTTTAGGTAGTAACAATTCTTTATCTTCGATTTGAACTGTGAACTTTTCTCGATCGATTTTTATCGCTCGCTCACCTTGATTAACTTCAATTCCACCTGCTTTTTCTAACCTTCTCAGCAAGGCTTCAATTTTACTGATAAGCAAACGCGGACGAATAGGTTTGGTAATGTAATCGTCACCACCAGCTTCAAAGCCTGCAATTTGTGCGTAGTCTTCCGCACGTGCAGTTAAAAAAGCAATTAATGGTTGCACTAAATTTAGGTCTTTACGAATGACTTGGCAGGTTTCAATTCCATCCATTTTTGGCATCATTACATCTAGAATTATTAATGATGGATTTAATTGCTGTGTAAGTCGAATAGCTTCTTCTCCGTTTGAAGCGGTAAAAACTTTATACCCTTCCTTTCGAATGTTGTATGACAAAAACTCAAGGATATCTGGTTCATCATCAACGAGCAGTATGGTATGTCCTTTTAAGTTTTGCATTTGTATTTAGAATAAAAAGGGCTGAAACTAAGTTCAGCCCTTTGATTATCGTTTTTTATTTTCTAACAATTATTCTTTTTGCAATTGTTTTGTTTCCCGAATGAAGGAGAAGTGAATACATTCCATCAGAAACTTGTGATAAATTCAATCCAATTTTGTTGAACCCAATTTGCTGGATTTCATTTTCTGAATATACAACTCGACCTAATTGATCAACTAATTCAACTTGCATTGCATTTCCATTTTGATTGTCAAAACTTACAAATACCTCATCACTAGTTGGGTTTGGATAAACAACCACATTTGCAATTCCCATTAATTCTTCAACGCTTAACGCAATTGAAACATTAAATATCGATGTGTCTGAGCAGTTACCATTAATTGCCGTTAATACAACTTGGTAATCGCCATTTACAGCATAAGCGTGAACTGGCGCTGAAGCAGAAGAGTTTGTGAAATCTCCGAAATCCCACGAGTAAGATGTAGCTTCAGTTGAAGTATTAGCAAATGTTACAATGTTTCCGTTTGTAGTGAATGAACCAGCAGCAGTTGGCGTTGCTGTAAAAGTAACATTCACAGTATTTGAAGTTCCAACACCTGCACATGCATCGGCATTCGTTGTAACTACAGAATAAGTTCCTGATTCTGTTACTTGAATACTTTGAGTTGTAGCGCCATTCGACCAAGTATATGAATCTGCAGAAGAAGAGGTCAAAGTGACTGTTTCTCCCGAACAAGCTTGAGTAGCAGAAGCCGTAACGGTTGGTGTAGGAGCACTACTAACATTTACGGTTGTAGCATTAGATGTTGCTGAACATCCGTTATTGTCTGTTACAGTTACAGAATATGATCCAGAAGTTGTTACCGTAATATCTTGTGTTGTCGCATTGTTTGACCATGTGTTTCCTGTTGTTGAAGAAGAAGATAAAACAACACTACCACCTGTACAGAAAGAAGTTGCACCATTTGCGCTGATTGTTGGGGTTGCTGGTTGTGCATTTACAGTAACAACGATAGCAACGCGCGGGCTTTCGTCACCGCTTGCATTTTTCTGACTCACGTAATAAGTATATGTTCCAGGGGCAGAGGTACTTGGAGTTGGAGCGCCCGTCAAAGCAGTTCCTCCTGTAGCTACATCATACCATGATAACGTATTTCCAGTGGAAGCTGTTGCTGTTAATGCTGCAGCTGTAGCTCCCTGACAATAAGAATAAGATGAAGTTGTTACAGAAGGAGAAGAAACACTAAAGAATACTGGATTTGTAAACGTAGCTCCAGATGCCGCTCCAGAACCATTTGCTAAACGAGCATCAGGCGTTGTACCAAGTGCGGTGAAAATATTTACCCAGTTGACTTGTGCAAGCGTTTGAGTTGAGTCATTTCCATCAACGCTCCACCAAGACTGATACCAGGCAGTTGTAGATCCGCCAGAATTTAAAACGGTATTTGTGTTTGTCGCAGACCAAGATGGTGTTGCAAAGTTAGTAAGTATATTATTTACAAAAACCATCGTATCTCCATTCACGTTGTCAACAACAGGCGCACCTTCGATAGACAACCCTTTTTCCCAACCTGTCACTAATGAATTTAAAATAGAAACAGCTGAATTTCTTCTCAAACGAAATGCTTTTTCAAATTTTTCACCAACTGGAAGAGCAACTGTACCATTTCCTTTTGGTCCAACTAACGTAACGTTTGAGAAAATAGGTCGAGTTAATGGTTGCGCATTTGAACCTTGAGCATCGTTATCACATTCAAACGCATTGGAATCTCCGGGAGCATCTGATAAATCTTTATCGCGAATTGAAAGTGCAAATTGAACCTTTCCTCTATAACCGAAGTCAGTGTCAAAATCGTCATCCAAACCTCTGTAAGCAATTAAGTGTTTACAGTTTACTGTTCCTCCAAACCATTCGAATGAATCGTCACCAGAAGAGGTTACTTGAACATAATCTACGGTAGTTGCTGACCCAACGGATCCGAAAGTAATTCCGTTTATTTCTTTATTCGGCTCGAGTGCAATACCACCAAATTCAACTCTTACATATCTCAATGTTCCTGAGTTGTCATTATCAAAAGCACCACCATATTGCGTATCTGTTGTAGGTACGATACCCTCAATGTTTGCAACTCCACCAGGTTGATTATTTCTTGCTAGTCCAAGAATAACTAAACCTCCCCAATCTCCAGGAAGTCTATTTCCTGCCGCTTCATTTGAAGTAAAAACAATAGGTTGTGTAGATGAACCATTCGCATTAATTTTAGCCCCTCGGGTAATAATTAAGGTTCCTTGTGAAGCCTTATCACCCCGAATGATAGTTCCTGGCGCAATTGTTAATGTTGCATTATTTTTTACATATACTTTGTTTTGTAATAAAATAACCCCAGACCAAGTAACATTTGTTGTAATATCACTCGTTACCGTGGTAATCGTGCTTGGATAAACGGTGTTTTGTGGATCAAAATTTGACCAACCTGCAGTCCAGTCTGTTGCAGCCGTATTATCTGTTACTGGAAAGGCTCCTTTATAGTTTGTAGGAGTCCAAAATGCATCTTGTGCACTAAGATTCATTCCTAGACAGATTGATGCTACTAACGTGTAAATCTTTTTCATTTTCATTTTTTTATTTTCAGTGCAAAGTTCTGAAGCAATGATTTGATAGAAGTTATTCGAGCCTTAAGTCTTCGTTAAATCTTTATTAAAATTTGGAAACAAAAACTTAACATTAACCTAAAAATTGTATTTCAGTGATACAGAAACATTTTGCCCGAAAGTAATTTCCTGCCAAGCACTGTCGATGCCTTTATCGTATTTTTTATTTTTATTTGCGTCTTGAAAGAATACTAAATCTTGAGCGAGAATATCCTTAACATTAATCTTTAACTCAAACTTTTTATTAAATACTTTGGAAACTTGAAAGTCAATTACATTTCTTCCATTTTCCCATACACTCGGTTCTTGCACACTTCCGGCAATTGCGATTCGCTGACCGACTAAATTGTATGATACGTTTACATTGAAATCCTTTGGGCCAGCGTAATAAATACCGGCATTAATTAAATAGGGAGATTGACCTTGAAGTGGACGGGTTGCATCGGGATATTCAGCTTGTCCGGCGATTAAACTTAAATCCATTTGAGAGCGAATCAGCGCTCCATTAAAATAAGCGGTGAAATTTTTTAAAATGGAAGAACTATCGTTTCCATTAAATACGCCTAAGTTCATTCTGTATTCAATCTCACCTCCAAAATTCACAACGTTACCAACATTGTCAAAATACAATTCCGGTGTTCCTGAGGTGCCTGTTCTTAAAATGTTTTCTATTGGATTATAAAATTGTTTGTAAAAACCAGAAACACTTACAATTTGTCCCGCTCCAGGGAAAAACTCAAAACGCAAATCATAATTATTGATAGTTGCTCGTTGAAGATATGGGTCGCCTGCAGTTAAGTTATCATTTAAGAAATTGTAAAAAATAAATGGTGCCAATTCTCTAAATTCTGGTCTTGAAACGGTTTTAGAATAGCTGGCGCGTATATTAATTTTGGGAATTGGAGAATAAATAAGATTTACAGAAGGAAGAATATCGAAAACAGTTGTGTCAATATTTTGCGGAAGATTAGAGCCAAACTCAATGTAGTTGAAAACTTGATTATATGCTTCAAATCGAGCCCCACCTACTAATCTAAGTTTTTCTGATATTTTCGAGTCTAATTGAAGAAACCCAGCATTTAAAAAGGATTGTGCCTGATAGCTATCATCGACATTGGTTCCTTCTTCTAATTTAAACCCACCTTGTCCATTTGCCATTAGTCCCATGTTTTCAGGAGCAAAAATTTGATCGGCTGGTAGTAATAACAATGAATTATCGAAACTTGCAACGCCAGCAGGATCATACTTAGAAAAACCAAGGCTTCTTGCTGCAAACGTTCGAGTTCTATACTGATGAAATGCCCCTGCTTTGATTTCGTTTTTGAAAATACCAAATTCGAAAGGCAATGAAGCATCATATCGTGCATTGAAAATTTTCTCATTCATTTCAGACCAAAACATATTTCCAGCACCTAGTGTGCTTATGTCATTAGCTTGAATAACCGCAAAGTAGGGCAACGTAGTGTCAACTTGTTGATAAACAGTTCTTCTCAAGAATGGAATCTCGCGTTTTACATCGCTATATGAACCGATCCATTTTAACTTTATTTTATTCTTTAACTCATGGTTTCCAATTAATTGAGTAGAATACAAAAAGTTCTGTGTATACCAGAAATTTGTTGATTTTTCATTGTAAACAGATTCAATGTCCATGTCTCTTTTTCCATTACGAACGTTGACCTTATCATCACTCGAAATCGAAATTAAATTCTTGAATTGAATTTTATTTTTATCATTGAATTGATAAGAAAAATTTAATAAACCGCTATTTAAAACAGATTGCGTATAAGCAGAGTCTTTTAGTTCATTTTTTGTAATTACGCCCGTTGCTTGCTCTTCAAATTCCCTTCTCGTAACCTCGTTAAATGAGAAATTATTTTGATATGAATAAGCGACAACATAGCCAAACTTCTGTTTTTCTTTTAATTGAATCATTCTACCTAACGAATATTGCAAGCTAAAATTTGGAAGTGCTAATCGATTAAATGAACTCCAGTTTGAATTTACGAGTTTAGCTAAATCAGCTTTTTCAGCATTGGTTGTAACGTTAAACCTATCCGTACTAGGAAGTCCTTCAGGGATTCCTCTTGCAGACGAACCTAATCCAAAAAAATCAGTTGATCCACCTTCATACGTTCTGAAATTCTTAAAAGTCGCAATAGCATTATAAGTTCCTCCAATCTGAATATTTTGAAAATTTGTTTCTTTAGGTTCTGTGGTGTTAATGTCAATTACCCCACCTGCAAATTCACCTGGTAATTCAGGTGTCGCTGTTTTTGTTATTAAAAGGTTATCCAACATATTGGAAGGGAAAAGGTCAAAAGAAAAGGCTTTTCGATCACTTTCAGAACTTGGTAACGCAGCGCCATTTAACAAAGCGAAATTGTATCGATCGCTTAATCCTCGGATGACAACGAATTTATTATCTTGAACACTCGCTCCGGAAATTCTTTTTAAAATATCAGAAGCCTTGGAATCAGGAGTCTTTTTAAATGTTTCAGCATTAATGCCATCTACTACGGTAGCGCTGTTTTTTTGCATACGAATCAACTCGGTTGTTGACTCCTTACTTATTTTTTTTGTAATAGTAACGCCCTTTCGATCAATTACTAATTTTTCTAATTCGATATTAACTTCCTTCTTTTCCCCAGGAGCCATATCAAAAGCAGGTAGAACTTTTGTTTTATAGGTTTCGAATCGAATTTCAAGAATTATGTCACCAGGCTTAACGTTCGTAATGATAAATTTGCCATTTTCGTCACTTACTGCGCCTACACCTGATTGACCTTTTACAATTACTTTGGCGCCAATTAGTAGTTCGTTTGATACATTATCCTTAATAACACCATAAATATTTGCTTCTTGAGCAAAAAGTGAAAAAGAAAAGAAAACTAAAAAATAAAGAATCCAAGATTTTGACGAAATCATACGTATGCATTTTAATTAATGCAAAGGAACGACCGCTAATTAATCTTCGAATTAATGAAAAGTTAAGGATATATTAAGTTTTGCTTAATGATTTGGTAACATTGAAAAAGGAGAGGGATACGTTTATTTTCCCCCTCCTTTATTTGTGGTATTCACCTTAGGACCAACTTTCGGTTTGTTCTCTTTTGGGGTTTCTTCTTTCGGCTTTTCGTCCTTTTTTTCTTCTGTAGGATTTGTTTTATTGGTATTGTTTTGTCCTGGCTTGTTAGTTACTTGAGGTTTTGCATTCGGTTTATTTGTTGTTTGTTTGCCGCCAGATGATTGTGCTTTTCGACCACCGTTTTGGTTGTTGTTATTGCCATCACCATTTCCTCCACTATTTTGATTATTTCCATTTCCCGTATTTCCGTTTGAACGTCCATTGTTGGAGTTGTTGTTTCCGTTTGTATTTCCATTTCCCGTATTTCCGTTTGAACCTCCATTGTTAGAATTGTTGTTTCCATTTGAATTCTCGTTTCCTGTGTTTACATTGCTACCTGCTCCATTTCCATTCAACTCATCATCTACATTACCGCTTTGGTCAGTTGATCCGTTTGGACCACCACCTCCCTGTCCTGGATTAGATACATCTACGCCGTCTTGATTATTTCCGTGACCATTGTTGGAGTTGTTGTTGTTTCCGTTTGGATTTCCATTTCCAGTATTTCCATTTTCCGTATTTTCGTTTGAACCTCCATTGTTAGAATTGTTGTTTCCATTTGGATTTCCGTTTACTGTGTTCACATTGCTACCTACTCCATTACCATTCAACTCATCATCTACATTACCGCTTTGGTCAGTTGATCCGTTTGGACCACCACCTCCCTGCCCTGGATTAGATACATCTACGCCGTCTTGATTATTTCCGTGACCATTGTTGGAGTTGCTGTTTCCGTTTGTATTTCCATTGGAATTGTTGTTTCCATTACTGCCATTGTTTGAGTTTCCATTGTTGTTATTGCTTGGACATGGACCAATTACATCACCATGAGCTTGATGCGCAGGCCATGCTGAAAGAGGAATTTCCAATTGTTGCGGATTTCCAGTATTACCAGGAGGATAGT
>JACCDP011159003.1_pt1 | contig 30990 bp, 26 predicted proteins | sample 7445841 | NCBI WGS metagenome assembly JACCDP01 (sample SAMN15323441, study PRJNA562643) | freshwater metagenome | isolation source: river surface water | place: USA:Blue River Watershed | collected 2017-08-17 | reverse complement strand
AGTCATCGCGCCAGCCGGAGGCCATCGTCGAGGAGTCGCAGATGATGGAAGCGCTGACCGAGGCCATCGACCATCTGCCTGAGCGCGACAAGCTGGTGATCTCGCTCTACTACGTCGAAGAGCTGAACCTGCGCGAGATAGGCGAAGTGCTGGGAGTCTCCGAATCCCGCGTGTCGCAGATCCTGTCGGCCAATGTGAAAAAACTCCGCTCCCAGCTGAGGGGCGAAGACAGCAGCGGCCACAAGTCCCGCTGAGGAGAATGAATCATGGCGCAACAGATGAATACCATCCTGCTGCTATTAGTGTTTATCGGACTGGTCGGCGTGATGCTGGTCGCCTTCTTCACGCTGGAAAAGGTCAATGACATCGCGACCGGCAAGAGCCCGTCCAAGCCACGCTTCAATGCCGCCGATACCTTTGGCGGCCTGTCCGGCAAGGACTTGTGGGATGCAATGATCGGCGTGCCCATGCGCGGCATCACGCCGAAAGAGATTCAGGGCCTCAAGCCCCGCTACGAGGTCGTGCTGCAAAAGCATCTCGAAATCCTGTTCGAGGAAGGCCAGCATGATGGCCGCGAAGGCTTCCCGATGCCCGTGCGCTGCGAGCGCGTGGTGCCGACCCTGCGCGGAGAGATCGAATCCTGGATACCGCACGACTATGCGTCCGGCATTTACAAGGTGGGCTATTCGCTGGTAACCGAACCCGACGAAGACCAAGACAAGCTGCGCGAAAAGCTCGACGAGATCGGCGACGAACTGTTTTATGCCGCCGGCCTGCCGCCCATCCCGCTGTCCAAGCTGCTGATGCCCTTCAAAGAAGAAGAGGAGATGCCGCCCGAAATGCCGGAGGAATTTCCTGAACCGCCGGCACCAGAGCCGCTGGCCGAGACCGATGCGGTGGCCGAAGTCACCGAGGACACCGCGCCGGTGGCGCAGCTGGAAGCGCCGCCGCCCGGTGAAACTACCGAAGCTGCCGAAGCTGCCGAAGTTGCAATAGCAGCCGACGCCGAGCCGGTTGCCAGCGAAGGCGACACCCTGCCCGTCAGGCAGGCACAGGCGGACCCGGTGCCTGCCGCATAAACCGGGCCGACAAATAACGACACCGGGAAGAAACCCGCGAAGATTCTGGATTTTGGAAGGACACTGACGGCTCAAGTCTTTCCCGGTACTGCCGATTATTGGTCTGACGCAATGATTTACTCAGGAGCGACAGACCATGAATATGAGAGAACGTGCCCTCGCCAGCTACGGTGATGTGAAAGTAACCACCGGTGTCGCTGGGGCCGACAGTGTGCAGCTGATCCAGATGCTGTTCGACGGTCTGATCGAGAGCCTCTCGACCGCCCGTGGCCACATGGAGCGCGGCGCGATTTCGGAAAAATCCAAGGCACTGGCCCGCGCCGGTCGCATCGTGGTCGGCCTGCAAGGCGCGCTGGACTTCGACAAAGGCGGCGACATCGCCCGCAACCTGAACGACCTCTATGCCTACGTCACCCGTCGCCTGTTCCATGTGAACGCGAACAATGATCTTGCCGCACTGCAGGAAGTCCATAACCTGATGAACGAGATCCGCATGGCCTGGCAGCAGGTTCCGGCGCTCGTCCCCGGTTCGAACCGCAGCACCGCGCTGAACTGATCCCCGGCGACGGCAGGGACACCTCCCTGCCGTCCGTCCCCTCCGGCTCCCGGCCCGCTCGGGATGCCCGCCCTGCCTGTCCTCCCCGTTCTGCCGGTCACCCTGCCCTCGACCCGATCCCGGTGCATCGATCGCGCTGGCGCTGCAAAGATTACTTCCAGTTAATATAATTCCGTCAAGCTTGCTTCTTGCGGATTGTCAGAAGCCTTGCGCAAGCCGATGAATTTGCGGGCCTTTTCTGCGCGGGCCGACCTGACATGGTTCTTGCTTAGTGTCACCCACTTGTTGGCTACTCAGGAAACCAAGCACGATGAATTCTGTATCGACTCCCGCCGTCGCTGCCGCCCATCACGCGAAAAAGCACGCCAAATCAAGCTTTGCCGGCATGCCCGGCGCCAATGGTGGCGACTTCGGCGGACTGTTCAACTCCCTGCAGGGTGGCATGGGGGGGCAAGATCTTGCCGCCCAGACTGGCAAGACCTCACCTCCGGTGGAGGGCCTCGCCTCGCAGATACTGGGGCCGAGCGTTCACATCATCACCAGCGAGACTCCGTCGCTGAGCGACGACAGCCTGTACGCGTTCGCGCGCTCGCAGGGGATGGATGAATCGGCGCTGGCGCTGATCTTTCAGCGGGATGCGGCGCTGCCAACGGATGCCGTCCCCGTGAATGCGGAACCTGTCGACGCCGCCGTATGGGCGGTCGGACAAGACGCCGCCGTGACCGACGGCGAAATCAGCGCAGAGGCACTGCTGCTCACCCAGCAACGCATGGCGCTGCAGGCAGCTGCCCTGAGCGCCGACGCCGCAGCCGCCAAAACCGCAGATGCCGACAACGCAGCACTGCCCCAGCCCACGACCGATGCCGAAGGCATGAGCGCTTTGAATCTCGGCCCCGACGCCAAAATCCGCTGGTCCGTCGGCCAGCCCGGCGCGCTTGCCGACCCCCCGAAGCTGCCCGCGCCCTCCGCCGCCGATCAGCAGGCAAAGAGGGCTGCAGACGCCAGTCAGGCGAACGCCGCCCTGGCGACGGCGCAGCATGACAAACATGAAGCTCCCGGCCGCGAGCTGGCCGCCACGCTGGTGCTCGGCGAGGCCGAGAGCAAACAATTCGCGAAGAAGCTGGAGGCCAAACAAGTCAACCTGCGTGCAGAGCGACTCGGCTCGATTTCCAGCGAAGCCTTCAAGACCAGCCTGATGAACAGCGGCGTGTCGTCCGAGGCCGAGGCCACCGACCCGCCCGCGACCTTCGACAGCCTCAGCATCGGCATGGACCTGACCGGCGAGGACCTGCGCATGATCTGGTCGCATCGTCAGGCCGTGGCCGAGCAGAGTGGCCAGTCAGCCTCCCAGAACCCGGCAGCCGCTGCCCAATCCGACATCGACCTGCGCGCCGAGCAGTACGAAAAACTGACGCAGCGTCTGGGCGAAGCGCTCGGCCAGCGACTGGCCGCGCAGATCGCCCGTGGCGTCTGGAAGGTCGAGCTGGCCCTGAAGCCTCAGGATCTGGGCAACATCGAGATCAAGCTGGACATGAAGGATGGCGCGCTGGAAGCCAGCTTCAAGGCGACGGAAGCCCTGACCCGCGATCTGATCACCGACGGCCTGCCCCGACTGAGGGAAGCGCTGGCACAGTCAGGCATGGAAGTTGCTCAAGTGAATGTCAACGTAAGACAAGACAGCCAAAATGGCGGAAATCCGACACCTGGGCGCCATAAAACGCCCGCTGGAGTCAACGGGGTGTCGAAAGGTTCGCTGGCCAAGGCCAGCCTGCCAGCCGACAGTGCGGCAACCGGAAATCGCAAGGGCTCAGACAGTAACGGCCTCGATGTTCTGGTCTGATCGAAACGAAATCGTGTAGGGGGATGTAATGGCTGAAGAAGCGGCAGCAGCACCTGAAGAACAAGTCGAAGGCGAACCGAAGAAAAAAGGTCCGCTGGTCAAGATCATCCTGATCGTGGTGGGGGTATTACTGCTGATCGGCCTGTCGGTCGGCGGCACGCTGTTCGCCACAGGTTTCTTCTCGAAGAAGCCCAAGGAAGCCGTTGACGCCCAGCTCGACAAGCTGGAAGGTCATGGCGATGGTCACGCGCCGGCCGGTGACGGTCATGGCGATGGCCACGGCGAGAAGAAAGACGACGGCCATGGCGGCGACAAGAAAGACGCCAAGGCAGGCGCCGAAACTCCTCAGAAAGAGCTGGCCAGCCCCGAAGGCGAGGCCGAGCGCTGGAAGTTCAATTACTACGCGCTGGAGAAGCCCCTGCTCTCCAATGTCGCCGGATCGCGTAAAGTCATGCAGGTCACGCTGACCATCATGACCCACTACGACGACCGCGTGATCAAGAATGTGAAAACGCACGAGCTGGCCATCCGCGCAGGTATCCTTGACGTGATGCGCCAGAAGACCGAGTCCGATCTGTTGAAGCCGGATTTCCGCAAGGCGCTGGCAGAGGACGTGAAACTGGTCGTCAACTCGCTGCTCGAGAAATATGAAGGCTTCGGCGGCATCGAAGAAGTGATGTTCACCGAATTCATCGTGCAGTAACCGGGCGCGAACTGACTACGAACGGAACACAAAGCCATGGCCACCTCCAGCAACCTGTTGTCGCCTGAAGAGCTCGCCGCCCTTGCGTCGGGCATCGACGACGGCACCATTGCGATCGACTCCGGCTTTAACCTGACCACGCGTGTGAAAAAGCACGATCTGGCCAGTGAAGACAGCACGCTCGGCGTCAATACTTCCTCGCTGGAGATGATCAACGAGCGCTTTGTTCGTCTGTTCCGTCTGGGCCTGATGGAAGTGCTGCGCACCAGCCCGCGTATCAACCCCTCGCGCGCGCAGATCGTTCGCTTTGGCGATTACCTGAAAGAGCTGCGCCCGCCGCTGGCGGTGAACACGATCCGTATCAATCCGCTGCGCGGCTTCTCGCTGGTGACCATCGAGCCGACCGTCGTGTTCTCCGCGCTGGACAATTTCTTTGGTGGCACCGGCAGCGGCATGCCGGGCACGACGCGCCGTCGCGCTTCCGACAAGGACGGCGATCTGCCGCCGAACTGGCTGCCCCCTACCCGCATGTTCACGCCGACCGAGTCGCGCGTGATCAAGATCATTCTGGAAGTTTTTTTCCGCTCACTGAAAGAAGCCTGGGCACCGCTGCTGCCTGTGGATTTCGAGCATGTCGGCTCGGAGATCAACCCGCAGTTCGCGCAGATCGCCGACGAAAACGATCTCGTGATCATGTCGCGCTTCGACACCGAGAGTGTCGGCGGCGTCAAAGGCTTTGTCGATCTCGTTTACCCTTATGCGTCGCTCAAGCCCCTGCGCGACCTGCTGCGCAACCGCGTACAGGCCGACGGCAGCGAAGAGTCCGACCTGAAATGGCGCAATGACCTCACCACCGCCGTCGGCGACTCGGAACTCGAGATGCAAGTGCTGCTCGGCCAGGTGGTCGATCACTATGCGCGCGTCGAAACACTGAAAGAAGGCGACCTGCTGTTCTTCAAGAAGCCGGAACTGGCCACCCTGTATATCGGCGGCCTGCCCGCCTTCGAATGTCAGGTGGGCATGGCCGGACCGAACGTGGCTGTTCGCATCGAAAATTCGATCAGCCCCGAGAGCATCTAATTCAACTTAACCCAACCGACCAACGTCAGGATCCATCATGAGCGATACCACGACAGACCAGGACCAGGATCAGGCCGAAGACTCCGCAGTGGCTGAAGCCAGCGAGATGCCCCATCACCACATCAACCCCGAAGTGTTGCAGAACATTTCGGTCGCGATCAAGGTGGAAGTGGGCCGTACCAAAATGAAGATCCGCGATCTGCTGCGCCTGACGCAAGGCAGTGTGGTGGAGCTTGAGCGCATCGCCGGCGAGCCGCTGGACCTGCTGGTGAATGACACCGTCGTCGCCCAGGGCGAAGTGGTGCTGGTGAATGACCGCTACGGCATTCGTCTCACCCGCGTCGTGCCTGCGTCCGAGCGCATGCGTAACATCTGATCAACCTGACTCACCGGCCCGGACGACATCATGCACGCTACCGATTGGTTATCCTTCATCGCCAGCTTCGCTGTCGTTCTGGTATTGCTCGGCGTTGTGCTCGTCGGGCTGAAGAAGATGCAGAGCGGCAGCCTGCTCGGCATGAGCCAGCGCAAGATCCGCATACTCGATACCGTATCGATCGGGCCGCGCCAGAAGATCCTGCTGCTGCGCGTGAAAGATGAAGACATTCTCGTGGGCGTGACCGTTCAGCAGATTAATACCCTCGCCGGCTTCCCCCTGACCGAAGAAGAGATCGCCGCCGATCAGGCCGCGCAAGCGCCGTCGAACGAGCCCGTGGCTCCGCTCGCAAAGCGCTTCTCCGATCTGCTCAATGCTGCAAAACAGAACAACAAGGACCGGAGCTGATCATGCGCCGCGTACTTGCCATCCTCCTGCTGCTCGTCGCTGCGCTGCTGCCTGAGACCACGCTGGCGCAGGGCCTGCCGATTGTGAATGTCGTCGCCGGCAAAGGCGGCACCTCCAGTTATAGCCTGACCCTGCAGCTGCTGGGCCTGATGACGGTCCTGACACTGCTGCCGTCGATGCTGCTGATGATGACCTCCTTCGTGCGCATCATCATCGTGTTCTCCATTCTGCGCCAGGCACTGGGCACAGGCCAGACGCCGCCCAATCAGGTGCTGGCCGGTCTTGCGTTGTTCCTGACGCTGTTCATCATGCAGCCGGTGATGATGGATGTGTACAACAACGCCATCCTCCCCTACATGAATGCAGGCATGCCGTTCGAAGAAGCGCTGGCCGCTGCCGAAGCGCCGATCCGCGGCTTCATGCTGGCTCAGACGCGTGAAGAAGATATCGCGATGTTCATGGAAATCTCGCGCTCCAAGGCCGAGCTGACCGGACCGGAATCGGTGCCGTTCACGACCCTGGTGCCCGCGTTCATGACGTCCGAACTGAAAAGTGCGTTCACCATTGGCTTCCTGATTTACATACCGTTCGTCGTGATCGACCTGATCGTATCTTCGGTGCTGATGTCGATGGGCATGATGATGCTCTCGCCAATGATGATCTCGATGCCGTTCAAGCTGATGCTGTTCGTGCTGGTCGATGGCTGGAGCATGCTGATGGGATCGCTGGCCTCCAGCTTCGCGATGCCATAACCACTCTCTCTAAAAAACAGAAAAGAACAAGGACAAGATCATGGAAATCGCCACCGTCGTCGACCTCGGTCGCAGCGCCCTGTGGGCCATCGTGCTGATCTCCTCGCCCCTGTTGGTCGTTGCACTCGGCGTGGGCTTGTTCATCGGCGTGATTCAGGCGGCGACCTCGATCAACGAAGCGACGCTGTCCTTCATTCCCAAGCTCGCCGCGATGGGTGTCACGCTGGCGCTGTTCGGCAGCTGGCAGCTGGTGATGCTGGTGGATTACACCAAAGACATTTACAAGCGCATACCCGCGCTGTTTTCCTGATTCCTGAGCTCTTTAGAGCGTTCGGGGTAACGCGATGACATTACTAGCAGCGGAAATCGTCGAGCGCTTCTACATGTTCCTGTGGCCGATGCTGCGCATCTCGGCCCTGCTCGTGACCGCCCCGCTGTTCTCGCTGGATGCCCTGACCCTGCCGATCCGCATCATGCTGGCACTGGTCGTCACGATCTTCATTTATCCGCTGATCCAGTGGCCCGTGATCGATCCGGTCACCGCCAATGGCATTCTGCAGATCGTCAACCAGATCTTCATCGGCGCGATGATGGGCCTGATGCTGCAAGTCGCTGTCGGTGCGCTGACCCTCGCAGGGCAAACGATTTCATCCTCGATGGGCCTGTCGATGGCGACGCTGATCGATCCGGCGGTCGGTAACGTGCCCGTGATCGCGCAATTCATCGTGATCTGCTCGACGCTGGTCTTTCTGGGCTTCGGCGGCCATGTGATCATGCTGTCGATGGTGCTGGACAGTTTCCGCGCGGTGCCCATCGGAGAGCACATACTGGGACAAGTCGCGTTCGGTAAAGTCGTCGCGTGGAGCAGCATGATCTTTTTAGGTGGCGTGCTGATCGCGCTGCCCGTGATGATCGCCCTGCTCTTCATTAACATCGGCATGGGCGTGATCACGCGCGCCGCGCCAACACTCAATATTTTCTCCGTCGGCTTTCCTGCATCGATCGCCGCCGGTTTTCTCGTACTCATCTTTGCGATGGACAGCATCATCGGCCGCATACAGTGGCTGTGGATGCAGGCGTTCAACCACGCGCGAGACCTTGTCGGACTGGTGAACTGATATGTCAGAGACCTCCGAAGAAAAAACCGAAGAACCTACCTCGCGGCGCCTGCAAAAGGCCCGCGAGGAAGGACAAGTGGCGCGCTCGACCGAGCTGCCCGCTGCGGCAGTGACGATCGCCACGCTGGCGATGATCTACATCACCGGCGAGTTTCTGATCTCCAAGTTGGCCGAGGCCTTTGTCTCGGGGTTCCACTTTGACCGCAAGCTGGTGCATTCCACCAACCTGCTGCCTGCGATCTTCGGGCATGAACTCCTCGAGAGCTTCATCCTGATCGCGCCCCTGCTGCTGCTGACCGTGGCCGTCGCCATCGCCTCCTCGGGGGCCACGGGCGGCTTCCTGTTCGAAATGGGCGCGGTGCGTCCCAAGGCCTCCAAACTCAATCCGATGAATGGCTTCAAGCGCATGTTCGGCGTGAAGGCGGGCGTCGAGCTTGGCAAGGCCATTCTCAAATTCGTGCTGGTCGCCGGCGTGGTGACCTGGGTGCTAAGCGATAACATCGGCACACTCAACAAGATAGGCAGAATGGCCTTCGAGCCCGGCATGGCCGTGGCCGGTGCGCTGCTCGCCAAATCGGCCCTGATCATGGCCTGCGCGCTGGCCGTGATTGCGCTGATCGACGTGCCCTTCCAGCGCTGGAGCTTCATGAAGCAGATGCGCATGACCAAGCAGGAAGTCAAGGACGAGATGAAGGACATCGAGGGTCGTCCCGAAGTCAAGGCACAGATCCGCCGCCGTCAGCGCGAGATGGCCACCGGCCGCATGATCGACAACGTGAAAAACGCTGATGTCGTGATCACCAACCCGGAACACTTTGCCGTCGCGCTCTCCTACGACCCCAACGGCGACAGCGCGCCCATTCTGGTGGCCAAAGGGGCAGACGCCATCGCTGCGCGCATCCGCGAAGAAGCCATCAAACATGGCATTGAGATCTTCCAGGCCGCGCCGCTGGCCCGTGCGCTCTACTTCACTACCGAAGTGGAGCACCCGGTGCCCGAAGACCTGTACTATGCGGTCGCCCAGGTGATCGCCTATGTGTTCAACCTGGCCAGCGTGCGGCCCGGCACGGCGCCCCTGCAGCGTCCGAAAGCGACCGTTCCGCCCCATATGCAATTCGATTCCAACGGCAGGCTGGAAACAGAGGAGACGGTTAACTGATGGACAGGAACCCCGACATGACCGAACTGATCGGCCCGGACGGCATCTTCCTCCGCACCGCCGACCGCAAGCGCTTCGACTACGTGGTGCGCGGCGTGCGCGAAGACAGCCAGTCGCTCGCGCTCTCCAGCGACAATGACGGACTGCTCGATCACTACGGACGTCTGCTGATCAACAAGCTGCGCAAGAGCGACGGCCTGCAGGTAGAGATTTTCCTGCCACAGAATACCGAAGCCCTGCTTGAGCGCTTCAATCAGATACTGGCTGATCTGTCGATCGACGAGGCACGCAATGCCGAGACCTCGCAGGCGCCGCGCCGGGTGCTGCTAGCGCATGATGCCAAGGCCATCAGCGAACGCGACCTGCAGCTGCTCTCGCGACTCGTCCAGGATTTCCCGGGCGCGCATGTGTCCGTCGTGCTGCTGGTCGACAAGCCCGGGATACTGCTGCATGAAAAAACCCTGGAAAAATTCGGGCAGCGACTGCTGCACTGGCCGCTTGAAGCACCGTCCCGCGAAGAAGGCGAGTCCCTGATCGCACTGGCCAGCGACCTCGGCTTCGATGTGGAAGCCAAAAAGGTGCTTGCAGCCACCGGCTATGCAAAACCGCCCAGGCCGGCTGCCGCCCCCGAGCCCTTGGTGGCCGAGGCCCCTGCCCCGGCACACAAGCCAAGGGAAGAAAAAACCATGTCCGGTGCCGAACTGGCGTCGATGAGACAAAAGGCGCTGAAGGACAGCGCTGGCCGCACCGAGCCCTCGCTCGACGCACCCCTTACACCGGTCAAGCCGTCACCGGCATTGCCCTCTGCCCGCAAAAAGATCGCCTCTGTGGTGCTGCGCTGGGCGGCCGCATTGACGCTGCTGCTGGTCGTGATGGTCGCGGTGATACTGCTGCTCTTCTCGCAAAAGCTCGGCCCCATGCTCTACCACTCGCCGCTGCTAAAGGACCACCTGCCGCCGTGGGCAATGGAATCGCTGGCCAGCATCACCGGCAAGCCCGCCAGCGCCCAGCTTGAAGAGGCCAAAGCGACGTCAGCGAGCGGACCGACTTCAGTTCCTGCCGCTGGCGCCGATTCTAAAGAAGAGAAAGCGGCATCCGGCAACGAGAGCCCGTCGGCCGAGGCGAAAGCCGATGAAAAGCCGGAGGTGAAGGCCGATGCGAAAGCCGAGACCAAGCCCGAGCCGAAGCCGGAAGCGAAGACCGAGGCAGCCGCAGCCACGCCCGTGACCGCCGCCGAGGCGCTTGCGCCGCGCTCCGAGCGTGGTGTCGATCAGGCAGTGAGGCAGGCGCGCCCCGGCAGCTATTTTGTCCAGCATGTCTCGCTGGGTTCGATGGCCGAGGCGCAGGAATGGCGGGCGCAGTATGCGGCGCTGAGCAAGAGCCGGATCGCGGCGGTATCGACGCAAGACCAGGGCGTGAAATACGCGGTCGTGTCGGGGCCTTTCGCGACCCTGAGAGAAGCCGAAGCCTTTGCGGGCAGGCCGGGAGTACCCGCCGATCCGTGGCTGAGGCCTGTGAAGTCATTGCAGCGGGCGCTGGTGACGAGCGGCCGCTGATGGTCGCCTCACGCACAACAGAGGTGGCTGATGTCATCTGAAGAAGAAGCCCAGGTTTTCCGGGGCGGCGCGGCGATCGATGCGATCACCGAGAACGTCCACCGAAAAAAGAAAAAACCGGTCAAGGCGCCGGACGCGGACTCGCGCGCGCTGCATGACCAGAAAGACGGCCCCGGCGGCGTTCGTGCGCTGCACGATAGCGAGAACGGCCCGTCGATCAAGAATGAGATTCGCGATGGCGAAGGCGATGCCATCAGCCGCGCAATGCACGACGCTGAGGCGCATGGCGAAGGCGGCGGCTGGCACGCAGCGGATGGGCACGGCGACACGCGGGCACTGCAAGACGCCAGCGCACAGGGTTTCGGTGAGGGTTCGCAACGCGGTGACGGTCCGTCGGACCTGCGCGGAATGCAGGATGCCAATGGCCCCGCGTTCGGCAGCGGCTCGCACCGCGACGAAGGGCCTGCAGATCCGCGTGCACTGCATGACGCTGATGGCGATGCCGAGCTGCGCGACATGCACGATGGCGAAGGTCTGATCGACACACGCGCGGCGCTGGATGCCGTCGGCCTGAGCGACAAGCATCTGCTGAGCGATGCCGACGTGTCTGTCGATCCCAAGGCGATGCGCGACGCCGAAGGACCGGCCGATGCCCATGCGCTGGCTGACGCAAAGGCACGCACCGAAGCGAAAGCCTGGCAGGACGCCGATGTTCCGGCCGATCCGGCGGCGCTCAAAGATGCCGACGGACCTTCGGATCCGAGGGCGCTGCAGGATGCCGAAGGGCCTGCCGACCGCCGCGCGCTGGAAGACGCGGAAGGTCCGTCAGATCAGCGCGCGCTGCAGGATGCCGAGGGGCCATCCGAGCGTCGCGAGGTGAAAGATGCCGAGATGCCCGACGGCGAGCATGCGCTGAGCGAGCACCCGCTGGGCGGGGAAGACGCTGCGCTCGCTGCCGATGTGGCTGAAGAAGCGCCCGTCGACCACCGCAGCACCGAAGAGCTGGTGGAAGACATATTGCACGACAAGACCGAGGAAGCAGAGCTGACCCCCTGGGCCTTGTCAGTACATTTAGAGCAGCGAATCGCGAAGCTGAACGAAATGAGTGAAACAGCGAAAGCTGAACTCGAGGCACTTGAGGCCTCCTCCAAGAAACTGGAAAAACGATTGTCATCATTATGAGCGACGAAGACAAAGACAAGCCCGAGGGTGCCGATGGCTTCACCCCTGCCCCGCCGCCTCCGCAACTGAGCGAGGAAGAGGCGGGCATTGCCCCTGCCGCTGAAATCTCCGGCGCCGGGGGTGAGCATGCCGAAGGTGACGCCTTGCCAGAAGGCTCGGTACATGTACCCCAGGACACTGCCAAGCGCGCGCTCGAAGCTGTGCAGATTCTGGTGGAGAACAATCGCTCGGCATCGCAGCAGCTCGAATCGCTGATGAGCATCGTGCTCGATGCCGCCGAAGTCGCCAACCGCTCTGCGTCGCACGTGACCACCACTGGCGGTCAGCTCAACAAGGCTGCCGAAAAACTCATCGACGGTGCTCAAAAGACCTCGACCCAATCCAAGATTGTGCTGGCGCTGGCCGCCGCCGTGCTGGTGGGTTGCGGCGGCACGTTCAGCTTTATTGCGGTGCAGCTGCAGTCCAAGGTCGAACAGCTCGATGAGATGATGCTGGCCGTCGGCAAGCGCGCGGTGGATCTCAAGCGTCGTATGGAATCGATGGATGACATCCATACACAACTAACCGAGCTCAACCTGAAGCAGGAAAACACCCAGTCCGTGCAGCAGGCGATCGAGGACAAGATCGCGACCATCGTGGAACTGGCCAAGAACGGCGCGCCCAAAAAGGCGCCCGAACCTGCGCCAGCCCCGGCCAAACCTGCAGAGCCGGTGAAAAAATCCGAAAAGTCCGACAAATCGGAAAAAACAGAAAAGGCTGAAAAATCCGACAAGCCAGAGAAAGCCGAAGCGGCCAAAAAAGCGGACGCCGAGGCCGCTGCTAAGAAAGCTGAGGCACAGGCCAAAGCCGAAGCCGCTAAAGCGGAAGCCGCCAAAGCCCGCGCCGAGGCGGCCAAAGCCGAAGCGGCCCGGGCGGAAGCCGCCAACAAGGCGCTGTTGCAACAGCTCGCCGGCCTTGATGCCCTGCTCAAGGAACAGTCAAAGTCTGTCAAAGACCTCAATGGTCAAGTCAGCAACCTGAACGGATCGGTACAGCATGTCGAAGCGCTGAAAAAAGAAGTCGAATCGCTATCGAAACAACAGGCCCAACAAGAAAAGCAGCGCGCACTCGAAGCCGAGCGCGCCGCACAGGAACTGGCCGCCGCCAATGCCCGCCGCGAGCGTGAGCTGAAGGAAAAAGAACGTGAACTCGCCCGCGAGCGTGATCGCGCGAAAGAGCGTGAGGCCGCGAGAGAACGCGAACTCGCTCGGGAACGCGAGCTGGCCAAAGAGCGCGAGCTGGCCAGAGAACGCGAACTCGCCAGGGAACGCGAACTGGCCAAAGAGCGCGAGAAAGAAGCCAAGGCCAAGGAACGGACTGTCGCTTACAACCGCGAGCAGTCACGTCCTACGGGCAATGTGGGAAATGAGGTGCCGGCTTACAGCAAGCCGGCGGTGGCGAAGCCGGAGTAACCTACCTTCCCCGCAACCGCAGCCATTCAGACAGGTTCAGATTTGAACAAACAGCTGCCCGCATCGATACGGGCGCCTGTCAGGACCAGTCTGGATCGCTGCGCATTGCCTTTGTGGGCATCAGTGGCCACTTATTGAAGAGCGCTGCTGGAATGCTGCGCGCGCAGCACGGCTTTCAGCTTTTCCGCTATCTCGGTATGGCCATATTCTTCGGCACGCGACAAAGCCGTGATCCCTCTGTGAGTCCGCTGTCCCACCTGTTTCGACGCCGATTCCAGCGCAAGAAGTTGGTCAACGATGTCAACATGCCCTTTGCGAACCGCGTGCATCAGTACCGTCTCACCGCGCGTGTCGAAGGCAAACACCTGATAATTAGCCGAATCAAGGCGCAGCAGCTCAGCCACAAAATCAGAACGCTCCTTCAGGGTTGCAAGCATCAACGCATTGGTACCATAGTATTCGTCCGACCACAGGGCCAGATCTTGACCCGATTTCAGCTTCAGCAGAAGTCTGAACCCTTCAATGTAATCTGCGGCGATCAAGTCAAATAGCAGATTGATATTTTTTTCTTTTGCATGATTGATCAATTGGTTTGCACCGGGTGCCTCAAGTATTCTCTTCAGGAGTATGGTCTTTTTTTCCCTGATGGCCTGTTCTAATTGCGCCAGCCTCTCGCTATCACTGCTTTTCAAGTGCTCGAATTGCAAAACCACCTCGAGAAGGTCGGAGCGGATTTTACGTTCACTGCTTGTCGTCGAGTAGTGATTAATTAAATCTATTTGGAGTAGTTCCAGTTCAGTTTTGTCCAATAACGACAAACATGTGTTCAGTGCATCAATCTGCGCTGCTGTTGCCGTGCTGGCTTTATCAATGACCTGGGTGAGTATGCCGGGAAGATCAAGCTTCGCGCCCGGCACCATGGCGCGCCGAACTGCCTCAGAGTTGCCAGTGCCAATCGCATCAACTATCAACGCATTCACATCGCCGCTGTTGGCGTCCGATGAAGGAACTATGTGCAGATTGTTTTTTTGTGGCGCCTCTTGCTGCTGGACTTCCATATTTTCACGCTCGGTAGGTACTGCCGACCATGTATCAGCGATCTCAGCTCGATCAGGCCCATTGGAAGTCGCAAGGGTATGCTGGCTGCTGGACTGGCGAGCATTTTGAAATGCCTCCAGCTTTTCCACTACGGCCGCATGCCCATACTCCCTGGCTAAGGACAAAGCTGTCTTTCCGACATGGTTAACGGCTGCGACCTGATCTGCCGCCGCTTCCAGCGACAGCAGCTTCTCAACAATCTCGGTATACCCCTCTTGTGCTGCCCACATCAGCGCATTAATTCCATACTGATTAGTCAATCTTGCCTGATCATTCGCCGAATCAAGTTTCAAAAGCTCTACAGCGATATCACTCTTTCCATGAAGAGCAGCAGACATCAAAGGAGTATATTGGTATTCATCCATTGAAAGTGCCCAAGATTGACCCCACTTCGTCTTCAGCAGCTGTCTTAAGGCATCAACCCGCTCGACCTTAACTTCCGATATCAGGGGGTTCGGATTATGGCCTGCCGCTAACTCCAATAGTTGCTCTATACCGCCAGACTCGAATATTCTCTGCTGGAGAATATGCTTTTTTTCACTGATTGATCTTTTCAATTGCTCGAGCCTTTTGCTATCGTCAAGCTCCAGGGATTCATATTGATCAATCACTTCAAAAAATGCAGAGTCGATCTGATAGTTTATATCTCCCGGTCGATATTTTTCCTTGAGAGCGTTTTGCAGAGAGTTCAGCTCAGCATTCTCCACCAGCGACAAACACGTTGTCAGCGCTTTGATCACCGCTTCGCTGGGAATTGCATGATCCAGTACCTGTTTGAGCAGGTCAGGCAGCTCGCTAGCCTTCACTGACTGCATAATCAAGCGCACCACCTCCGCCTTGCCAGTGCTGATCGCATAAAACAAGGACGAGCGGGCATCATTGCCATTTCCAATAGAGGCTGTTGCTAACTGCGGATTGTCCTTCAGTAGCGCTTCAAGCTGCCGCAATTGCTCGGCAGACAAGTTCGAATTTTGCTGAAGCAACTCGAACCATTCTTGCTCAGCTGCCGATTGTGGCGGTATATCGGTTGTCGTAACTGGCTCAAGTTCATTAGAAGCCGTTAAGAGCTGCTGGCTCCTGTCCTGCCGGGAATTTTGAAATGCCTCCAGCTTTTCCACTACGGCGGCACGCCCATATGTCCTGGCTAGCGACAAGGCCGTCTCTCCGATCTGATTAACAGCTGCGACCTGATCTGCCGCCGAGTCAAGCGCCAGTAGCTTTTCAACGATTTCTACATTACCCATCTTTGCTGCAGCCATGAGCGCATTCCATCCATATTTATCACGGTGCATTGCCTGATCGTTAGCCGAGCCAAGTCGCAACAGCTCTGCGGCAATCTCGGTATTTCCAAAAAGAATAGCCGTATACAAAATATTATTGCCGAATCTATCCGTTAAAAGTGCCAGATCTTGACCCGACTTCGTTTTCAGCAGAAGTTTAAAGTCATCAAAATGGCGGTGCATTCTTGCCCATTCCAGCAGATGTAACTCATCGTCCGCAGAAGATCGGATTATTTTGTCTATATTTTCAGACAAAAATATTCGCCGCTGAAGAATCGTCTTTTTTTTCTCGATTGATATTTTTAATTGCTCTAACTGCTTTCGGTCGTCAGTCTCTAGCGGCTCAAGTTGATCGATAACATCCAAAAATCTTGAATCAACAATTTTTGTCATCTTACCCGGAAGATATTTTTCCTTGAGATCAATATAAAGAGAATTCAGCTCTGTGTTTTCCAGTAGTGCCAAACCCGTAGTCAGCGCATCGATAACTGCTTTTTCAGGTGATGCATAATTTAATACCTGCTTGATTAGCTCGGCCAAATCCTGATTTCTGACCAAGGGCATGATCAAGCGCACTGCCTCCGCCTTGCCGGTACTGGTCGCATAAAACAAGGACGAGCGGGTATCATTGCGGTTTCCAATAGAGGCTGTTGCGAACTGCGGATTGTCCTTCAGCAGCGCTTCGAGCTGCCGCAATTGCTCGGCAGACAAGGTCGAATTTTGCTGAAGCAACTCGAACCATTCTTGCTCGGCCGCCGATTGTGGCGGCATATCGGTTGTCGCAACTGGCTCAAGTTCATTAGAAGCCGTTAAGAGCTGCTGGCCGCTGGTCTGCCGGGCATTTTCAAACTCTTCAATTTTTTGAACAATAGCGGCATACTCTTCATTAAAGGAAAACAAAGAGTATATCGAGGACGATTTTCTTGTAGCAGAAACTTGATCTAATGCCGAATCCAAGGCAAGCAACTGGCTAACAATACTGTAGTTACGGGCCATTAATGCATACGACAATGCATTACGCCCAGAGTTATCGCAGGCCCTGGCCTGCTCATTGGCCGAATCAAGCTGCAACAACTCAGATACAATCGCGACACACTGGTAGTTTGCCGCTTGCATCAATACATTCATGCCGTTATCGAATCTTGATAAAACTACCGCTTGAATTTCCTGATGCTTCAACAAAAGTCTAAAGCCATCAATATATCTTTCAACAATCAATTTATTCAGCAAATTGAGATCTTCTCTGACTGCTTTGTTGAGCAGTTCATCCACACCAGGCGCCTCAAGTATTCTTGTGAGAAGCATTGTATTTTTTTCTCTGATTGCCGTACGCAATTGGATCCACTTACCGAAGACGGTGGTTTCCACTGGCTCGAACTTCATAATCGTTTTTAAAAATTGTGAGTCGATATTAATCTTGCTCACTTCCGACCGGTATTTTGTTTTAAAAACATCTTGAAAAGCTCGCAGCTCGGAGTCATTGAATAATGACAAGCAGACAGACAGCGCCTCGATTTGCTCCTTTTTCGCCTTGCTGATCTTATCAATGACCTGCAGTAATGCTTCAGCGAGGTCGAGCTTCACCCCCGCCTCCATGATCAGCTGCACCACCTCCGGCTTACCCGTGTTGATCGCATAGAACAACGACGAGCGTGCATTGCTATCTGTTCCGTCCGAGGAAGCCACTAACCGTGAATTCGCTTTCAGTAGCGCTTGAAGACGCCGCCATTGATTGGATGATAACGGTCGTGTGCTTTTTAATAAATGGAACCACTCGTTTTTTTGTTCCAACAGAATGTTCTTGTTATTACCAACCAAGCTTGCCGTACTATTTTTAGCGCCTGCAGCTTGAGGATTCTGTACTTGGCGTGTGTTACTCTGCGTCTTTTTAGAAGCCTTAGCCGCGTCTGGTGCTCGCGGTGCGGAAGAACGCGGTACAAGACTTGGTTCAGTAAAAGTAAATAGCTCGGGATTAGCGGGCGTATTGAATTTATTGTTCTTGAATACTCTGGAAGCCGGCTGCCAGTCATCTGTCCTCGTTTTGCTCATTTGGGCAGGTGGCTCAGGTGTCTTTGCCGTACTTGGTCTGTTTATCTGGCTTTGGCGATCATCAGGTGTGACCACGCGCGTCATTCCTACCGGAAGCCTAACCTGAGTAGCTTGGTTGGGTGATCCGGTTTTCGAATCATTTTTCGGTTCAGTCTTCGATTCGGTTTTCGGTTCAGCCTTTGGCTCAGTCTTGTTTTCGACCTTCTGAGCAGTACCGCTCGATTCGTTATCCGGCAAATTTTCTGCTGCAATCTCGGCCGTCTGCAACTGCTTCACCAGCTTCTGAAGATCTGCCGTGGTGACATTCCCTGTATGTTCAGGTAACAGCTTACTCAGTGATCTCTGGTGATCAGCCAGCCAACCGTTGTCTTGCTGCTGGAGGATCAATGCTGCCTGCAGATACGCCAATCTATACTCAAACCTCACTTCCAACGCGGATAGCGTTTTCATGAGGTTTAACAAGATGCCCGGAATTTCAGTCGTTGAATTTCGAGCGATAGGCTCGTGCCAACAATAAACTACCGCGCGCATCAGCTGCGCTCGAGACTCGGCGGGCCAGTTAGCCAGGTCGTCGGGATCGGGCTTGTCAATCAGTGCGATCATCAGGTCGGCAACCTCCGGCTTTGTGGCAAGCCTGCTCAGCTGCAGATGCTGCAACGCGCCCGAGATGGATGCGATGGCTTCGTAGCCGTCGATCGCTGCCATCACATTCGGCAGTATCGTATTCAACTGGCTGGCGGCTCTTTTTAATAAGTCGTTTGGAAGACTGCGCGTACGCTCTGATGCCTTGAGGAAGCTATACAGGTTGGCAATGGATTGCTCATTCAGAAAACTATCGGTCGGAATTCCTGAAATAAGCGACAGCATGCGCTCACAAGCTGCCCGGTAAGGACCTCGATCTTTCCATACCGAGGCACCTTCGACCAACTCACACTCTGCCACGCTACGTAAAAAGTTACAGAAATTTGCCAGTCGCTGGCCCTGCCTTTCCGAGAAATTTTTTTCAGGTACTTTCTGTGCAAGCGTGCACAGCTTGTTGATGACGTGTTGAACCCGGCTATCGCTGAGTTTCACGATGCCCGCCTGCAGACAATCTTTGATTGTGTTGGTGATATTCGTGATTTCGCTGCCATTGGGATCCTGTGTAATCAGCTTCGCTTCGTGTCCATAACGACCGATTTTGACTGATTGCCACTCGGTACACTGGTCCAGCACATCACCGCTAGTCAATCCCAGCAACAGCTCACGCAGCGATTCCTTCTGCTCTTGTAGATCGACGAGTGAGTATTTCAGTACCGTATCGATCTGCACCATGCATTTCCCCAGCTGACGCGTATCAAGTGTGGCACTCCGGGTGGTCGGACGAGCTGTCTCGGCAGTCGTCGCTGCCCAGTCTTTCATGACACCAAGCGCCTGGCTGAAGGACTCTCTGATAAGCAGATTTTTATCTGAGAACACCCTGCGCTTCAGACCGCGGGAGAGCCAGTTCATGACATCGAGCAGCCTGGAATTGTCCCAGTGTTTTGAAAATGCTTTTTCTTGAATAGCGCGAGAAAGCAGCTCGTCAGTGATGCTCCTGAGCGATTGATGCATGCCCTTCAATTGCACGCTTGACACCAGAGCATCGCTGGCAGATTCGCCGACAATCGCTGACAAACCATTAAAGAATGTATGAATATCCTCGGCATTGAATCCGGCGACTGGAATACTCCCTGAGGTCAGGCCGGTTGAGACCTGATGAAATAAGGTTTTCAGCGAGTCACCGAGTGATGCAAGTGCTCCGGGAGCATGCTCCCGAAGGCACCGAATCTCGTGGTGTTTCTGATTCCTTTTTATGTCCTTGAATAGCTGGCTCAAGTCATCAATGTCCAGCTCTGTCTTCCGGCAGAGTAACGTGATTTGATCCTGCAGGACGGCGATGGATTTTTTTGCCTGAATTAATTTCTCGCTGTTCGATCCGACATCTGACCGGTTGTGCTCTTCGACTGATGGATGCCGAAGCGGACGAGACGTCGAGGCTTCGCGGGATTGAAGTCGTGGCGAATTATGTCGTGCGCCCTGCTGGTTAGGCTGGGACGAGTTGCCCCCGGTTTGGGAGTTCCCTGAAAACGCGGTTTGCGTATTGCTGAATGCAGACGATGAAGAATACGACGAAGATGAGGAATACGAGGAAGATTGTGGCGTGCTCATGGTCTTTTCCCTTAGGCAAACAATGTAAGCCTTTGGGTGACCTGAGTTGTCTTACTGTTCCTTCAAGAACAAAACGATGCAGCAATGTCTATGATCCAAACGCATCCACCAGCACTTCGATACGGCGATTCTTTGCCCTTCCCTCACGAGAATCATTCGGCGCAACGGGTTTGGTGTCAGCCATGCCACGCACCACGACACGCTCGCGTGGAACTCCAGCATTCTGCGTGAGGAAATCCGCAACGGATGCTGCGCGCGCGCCAGACAAGTCCCAATTGGAGCGATAACGATTATGTCCCGAGAGCGGAATATCATCGGTATGGCCTTCGATGGTGATGCGCCCGCCGGCGGCGGTGATGGTCTGGCCGATTTTTTTGAGGGTGGGCATGAAGTCGGGCGACAGCTCTGCGCTGCCCGAGTAGAAACTACCCTGCACGACCAGACGAATGACAATGCGCTCGCCGTCGCGCTCGACCTGCGCCTGTCCTTGCGAGATCTCGTTCTTCAAGGCCTCGCGAATCTTTTGCAAATTGCGCGTCGACTCGGCGATGCGCTCGCCGGTCTCGACACCCTCTCGCACTTCGATCAGGCTTTCCACCTCCGCCTGCGCATCGGCGATGCGACCGTACAGATCGATCATTTCTTGTGGAAGCACGCCGTTGCCTCGTTCAGGCAACTGAAGCACCAGTCGGCCATCCTCGGCACGTAACTGGATTTTTTTGCCTACCAGATCAGCGGACAGCGCTTTCTGCAAGGTGCCCAGGTCTTTCGCGAGCTGCTCCGGCAGAGGCGTTGCTTCGGTCTGAGCGCCGCTGCCGGTCGACGTGCCGCCCGCCGCAAGCTGGGTCTCCGTTGGCGGAGCAATGACTGTTGGCGCTGCCTCGCGGCGACCCAGTGACTTCTGTAGCGAACCGCTGACATCCTTGAAGCGGTTGGGGTCGAGATCGGAGAACGACAGCAGTAGCACGAAGAACGCCAGCAGCAGCGTGATCATGTCTGCAAAGGTGACGATCCAGGGCGGCCACGGGCGGCGCGCATGCTGCGGCGACGCTTCTTCGTCAAAAAGTGTGGAGGCAGCGAACATCGACGGATGCTCGGGCTTTTCGAGCTCGGCGATCTCGTGCGAGTGGCGGTCAAACATAAGGAGCTAATGCCGCCTAGGACTTGCTGTCCGTCTCGGCTGTGTGTGCCGGCAAGGCTGCCGGTTCAGCCTCGGCGTGTTCATCCGGTACCGGCAGTGCTTCTGGCTCCTCCGGGGTGTCCTGCTTCAGATTGCCCAAGAGCAGATCCGGCAGCATGCGCGGATCACCGCCCTTGTGCATGAACAGCATGCCGGCGATCACGAGCTCATAGTTATTCTTGACGCGCTTGCCATGGCCCTGGATCTTCTGCACCAGAGGACCGATGACCACGTTGGCGAAAATCGCTCCATAGAGCGTCGTCAGGAGAGCCACTGCCATGCCAGGACCAATCGCACGCGGGTCGGTCATATTGCCCATCATGAGCACGAGGCCCAGCAGCGTGCCGATCATGCCCATGGCCGGCGCCAGCTCCTGCGCATAGGCAAAGAAATCGCGCGCATGGTCATAGCGGCTCTTCAACTCGGCCAGTTCGCGCAACAGCGCGTCTTTCATCAGGGTTTCATCCAGCCCGTCCACCCACAGGCGCACCGCCTTGGCGATGAAATCGTCGTTGTAGTCGCGGTCTTCCAGCACCACCATCCAGCGGTCGTTGTAGCGGACCACACGCCCTACCTCGATCATTTCGTCGATCAGGTCACTCATCCGGGTCGGAGAATCCGAGATCGCTTCACGCGCCGTGGCAATCGCGCTCTTGAATTCCGGGATCGTGCTCTTCGACAGCACGACCAGAAAGGTGCCGCCAAAGACGATGAGGATTGCCGGAATGTCGATGAACTGCAGAAAATTACCGCCGGTAGCGATCGCAATCAGCAGCAGCGCGCCGCCGACACCGATCAGACTTCCGCTCTGTATACGAGGCTTGCTCATGGGCGTTGTGATGGGCAGTGAAGCTGAGCCTGCGTCATGCCGAACGCAGACGGTATTTGTCTATTTTTTCGATCAGGGTCGTGCGCTGCAGATTCAGCAGTCGCGCGGTCTTGGACACATTGCCGGCAGAGCGATCCAGCGCCTGCTCGATGAACGCGCGCTCGATCTGCGCCATCTTCTCCTTCAGCGACAGCCCCTCGGGCGGCAGCACCGGCCCGCCCTGCGCGAGCATGATGATGTCTTCGACATGATTGCGCTCTTCGACAGGCAGCGTCGGCGCATTGCCTGGCTCGCCGAGCGCGAACATATGCAGTACATCCGCAGATTCCTGTCCTGGCTCCGGCGCAGCAGACGTCACGGGTGCCGGGGTCTCATCGCCGACACGCTCCTGCTGCAGTTTCTGCAGGCCCTTGGGCAGCATGGACGATGGCACGGTCGAGAGGGCCAGATACTGACCAGAGAACAATGTGGAGAAGCGATGCACGAGATTGGACAGCTCGCGCACATTGCCGGGCCACTCGTAGGCTTTGAGCGCGTCAAGGAACTCCGGCGAGAAGCTGATCGGGGTGCCCTTGTGCGCAAATTTTTCAGCATAGTGCTTCAAGAGCACCGCGATATCGTCGCCGCGCTCGCGCAGCGGCGGCGTGCGCACGGGCAGCACATTCAGACGGTAATACAAGTCTTCGCGGAAGCGCCCTGCCGAGATCTCTTCTTCCAGATCCCGATGCGTTGCCGCGATCACGCGCACATCGACTTCCACCGGGCGGGAAGAGCCGACCGGGTCGACCATGCGCTCCTGCAGCACGCGCAAAAGCTTCACCTGCATGTCGAGTGAAAGATCACCGATCTCATCGAGGAACAGGGTGCCGCCATGCGCAAGCTCGAAGCGTCCGACGCGATCTGCGAGCGCGCCCGTGAACGCGCCCTTGCGATGCCCGAACAGCTCGCTTTCCATCAGTTCTTTGGGAATGGCCGCGCAGTTCAGCGGAACAAAGTTCGCTTCCGCACGTGGCGATTGGTAATGCAGCGCCTGGGCGACCAGCTCTTTGCCCGTGCCGGATTCACCATTGATCAGCACCGTCGCTGTCGAGTCCGCGATCGTCTCGATCAGCTTGCGTATCTCTCGCATCGGCGGGCTGTTGCCAATGATGGGATTCGGCTGTCGCATCAGGTTGAGATCCTTGGAGGTTGGTTATCGGTGCGCTGCGCAAAAATCGGGCTCTCGATCGGCAAGCAGACAAGCCCACAGTTCTCCAATGTTTCCGGATTGAAACATATCAATACAAGTCTGTCAACAAGCGCTGCACCGCGCGACCACGCATTTTTAAAGTATCAATTCGATAATATTTTTTACCTCCTCCTGCTCGCGATCTGCGGATCCGACCTTTTAAACTGCCGAATCCGATCCGTTGAAACGCTGGCTACAATGGGGCACTCCGCAATAGGGCACTCCGATAGGCGAGCAATCCGATGAAGGCCATGCACCTGCTGCTACCGACGGGCTTTACCCTGACACCGGTCATCGGCTGGCTGATCAGCGCTCCCTGGCTGACCGTGCTGGTGGCCACCGTCATCCTTCCTCTGGCTGAATGGATCTACGGTCGAAACGCACCGGCAGTGCAGTATCAATGGGAACGCGTACTGCCTCGCGCGATTTTGCTGACGGCCATCGCGATACCCATGGCATTCGCGCTGCAGGCAAATCAGTGGGTCTGGGATGATCTGTTGTGGTTGTCGCTGGGCTGCGGCTATGTCAGCGGTGGCATCGGTATCGTGCTGGCCCACGAACTCGGCCATCGCCGCGCACTGACAGACCGGCTGCTCGCGCGCGCCTTGCTGACCTCGATTGGCTACGGCCACTATGCGCTGGAGCACAATCAGGGACATCACCGACAAGCGGCCACCCTCCCCGACCCGGCCACTGCGCGTCAGCATGAAGGCTTATGGCAATTCATGCCGCGCTATTTTTACGGTGTACTGACCGCTTCGCTGCGCCTCTCGCGCCAGCGACCGGGCAGGTTGAACGAAGCGCTTGTTCTGAGCTTCTTGTCGCTCATGCTGGCTCTGGCGATTTTTTGGTCTGCGGGCTGGAAAGGTGTCACGTTCTGGGTGGTCCAAAGCCTCATGGCTCAGATTCTGGTGGCAGCCATCGATTATGTCGAGCACTGGGGACTGACACGCAGCGAGGTCGATGGCCGAAATGAACGCATGGGGCCGCAGCACACCTGGGACTGCGCGAACCGCATCTCTGATGCGCTGTTATTCAATCTGCCGCGCCATTCATCACACCATCTCGAGCCTTCGCTGAACAGCGACGCACTTTACCGCGTGCCGCAGTCCCCTCAGATGCCTACCGGCTATGCGGGGATGGCCTTGCTGGCGAGCGTGCCGCCGCTGTTCCGAAAGATAATGACACCGCGCTTGCCGGCCGAACGGCAAGCGACAGAACAACGACATGGAGACAAGGACAGGCTGGAATGGACACCAAAGTATTGAAAGCATTGCAGTGGAAGGTTTTCGAGAACGTCGCGGCGGCACAGCTGGTGCCGCTGATGCGCATCGGCGATGAGCTGAATCTGTTCACCACACTGGCCGATGCCGGCCCCTGCGACAATGCCAGCTTCGCCAAAGTGGCAGGCATCGATGCGCGCTACAGCCTGGAATGGCTGTCGGCCATGTGCGCCGCTGGCTATGCGTCGTACGATACGGATCACGGTCATTTTTTTCTGACGGAAGAGCAGGCCGCGGTGTTCGCGCATGAGGACAGCACCTCGCTGATGATCGGCGCCTATGACAGCCTCGCCGCCTGCGTGATGGACGAACCCAAGATCCGCGAAGCCTTCAAGACCGGCAAGGGCGTGGCCTGGGGCGAGCACCACAACTGCTACTTCCGTGGCACCGCGCGCTTCTTCAAGCCTGTTTACAAATCCAACCTCGTGCAGCGCTGGCTGCCCAAGATACCGGCGCTGACCGACAAGCTGAATGCCGGCGGCAGTTTTGCTGATGTGGGTTGCGGTCATGGTGTCTCGACCCTGTTGATCGCGCAGCATTTTCCTGACGCTAAGGTGCACGGATTCGATTTTCATGGCCCCTCCATTGACGAAGCGCGTCGGCTCGCTGCCGAGGCAGGACTGTCGTCGCGCGTCAGCTATGAGACCCGCAGCGCGAAAGATTACGAGGGTAGCTTTGACGTGATCGCATTCTTCGACTGCCTGCACGACATGGGAGACCCGGTGGGCGCCGCCGAGCATGCGTGCCGGCGGCTAAAGGAAGATGGCATGCTGGTGATCATCGAACCCTTTGCGAATGACAAGCTGGAAGAGAATTTCAACGTGATCGGGCAGATGTTCTACTGCGCCTCGACCATGGGCTGCGTGCCCGCCTCACTCGCTCAGGAAGTGGGCCTTGCGCTCGGCGCGCAGGCGGGCCCTGCGCGGCTGACCATGGTGCTGCAGCAGGCGGGCTTCAGCAAGGTCGAGACTGTGGCGACCACGGCGACCAACATGGTACTGTGCGCAACAAAATGATCAGGCAACTATTGGAGAACGCATGAGCACGATCGCTTATCTGCGCCGCATACTGAAGGACAACCACACGATTGCGGTGGTTGGCCTGTCGGCCGACTGGTATCGCCCGTCCTACTTTGCTGCCAAATACATGCAGGAGCATGGCTTTCGCATCATCCCGGTGAACCCGAAATACACCGAGATATTGGGCGAGCGCTGCTATCCTGACCTGAAATCCATCCCTGACAAAGTCGACATTGTGGACGTGTTCCGCAAGAGTGAAGACTGCGCGCCCATTGCCAAAGAGGCCGCCGCCATCGGCGCCAAAGCGCTGTGGCTGCAGATCGGCGTGATGAATGAGGAAGCACGGCAGATCGCCAGTGCCGCCGGCATGGATTTCGTGCAGAACCGCTGTGTAAAGATTGAATATGCACGCCTGTTCGGCGGCCTGTCATGGTTCGGCGTGAATACCCGCATCATCTCCGCCCGCCGTCCCGTCTAAATTTCTTCTTATTTACTGCCATGGCACACGACGACCAGGACCATATCTACGATTTCGACACGCTTTGCCTGCATGCAGGCCAGTTGCCCGACGCTGCCACCGGCGCGCGTGCCGTGCCGATCTATCAGACCACTTCGTATGTATTCGACAGCGCTGACCATGCGGCCAGCCTGTTCAATCTGCAGACCTTCGGCAATGTGTATTCGCGACTGTCGAATCCGACGGTCGCGGTGCTCGAGGAGCGCATCGCCGCGCTCGAGGATGGCCGCGCGGCAGTCGCCACGGGCAGCGGCATGGCCGCGCAAATGATCGCCCTACTGAACATTTGTGAAGCGGGCGACGAGATCGTCGCTGCACGCACGCTGTACGGTGGCACGGTCACGCAGCTGGACGTGAATTTCCGCAAGCTGGGCATCAACACGATCTTCGTTGATTCGGATGATCCGGAAAACTTCGCCCGCGCGATCACGCCCAAAACCAAGCTGCTGTATGCCGAGACCATCGGCAATCCGTCGATGAACGTGCTCGACATCGAGAAGGTTGCCAAGATCGCCGAACAGGCCGAGCTGCCACTGTTCATCGACAATACCTTCGCCAGCCCGTATCTGTGCCGCCCCTTCCAATGGGGCGCAGCGATCGTGATGCACTCGGCCACCAAGTTCATTGGCGGCCATGGGACGACGATGGGTGGCGTGATCGTTGAATCAGGCAAATTCAACTGGGGCAATGGCAAATTCCCGTCGATGATCGAGCCTTCGAAGGGTTATCACGGCGTGCGTTTTTACGAAACCTTCGGTGATTTCGGTTTTACGATGAAATGCCGGATGGAAGGTCTGCGCACTTTCGGCCCCGCCCTCTCGCCGATGAATGCCTTCCTGCTGCTACAGGGCGTGGAGACCCTGCACCTGCGGATGGAACGTCATTGCAGCAACACGCTGCGAATTGCCGAGCATCTGTCCTCGCATCCCAAGGTGTCATGGGTGAATTACCCTGGGCTGAAGAACAACAAGTATCACGAACTCGCGAAAAAATACCTACCCAAAGGCGCAGGCGCGGTGCTCTCATTCGGCGTCAAAGGCGGCGCCGAGGCGGGACAGAAGTTCATCGAGAATGTCGAATTCCTCTCGCATCTTGCAAACATCGGCGATGCGAAGACACTGGTGATTCATCCGGCGTCGACGACGCACAGGCAGTTGTCGGAGGCGCAGCAGATTGCTGCAGGTGTGCCGCCGGATCTGATTCGTCTGGCGGTGGGGATTGAATCAGTGGATGACATTCTCTGGGATATTGATCAGGCGTTGGCCAAGACGTGAGTCACGGGTCGGCCGGATGGCGAGAGGTTCGAGCATAGCGACGATGGATCCCAGCCCTCGCGCGCCCTACCCCACGACCCTCTGCACCAGCCACACACACGCCATCAGCAAAATCCCCACCGACCCCCAGCGCTGAATCACCCCGACCACCCGCTCCCTGCCCAGCACCGGGGCGAGCGCCACGCCGATCGCCACCACCACGGCCATCTGCCCGAATTCGACACCAAGATTAAACGCCAGCAGTGTCTCGATAAAATGCGACGATGAAAGCCCCAGCTCGCGCAAGCCGTTCGCAAACCCCAGTCCGTGGATCAGGCCAAAACCGAACGCCAGTTTCCACTGATAGGTGCCCTTCCCGCGCCACAGATTCATCAGCGCAGAAATGACAATCGACGCCGCTATGGCGGCCTCGATCAGCTTGTCCGGCAATATCACCCAGTCCAGTGCGGCGGCGGCCAGCGTGAACGAATGCGCGATGGTGAATGCTGTCACCACCTTGAGCGAATAGAGCATCAGCGGACGCGAGGACGTAGCCGCCAGCGAGAGCCCCGGAAGCAGCAGGCAGAACAGGAACAGCACATGATCGAGCCCGCTCCAGATGTGCAGCATGCCTTCCCGCGCATAAGACCAGAGGATCTCGGTCAGCGCGATGTCTCTGAGCGGTAGTCTTTGTGCTGCATGTCTCGCATCAAAGACCGCCGAGGTCTCCAGTCCATTCGCCGACAGCTTGACGAAGGCGCGTGCGATCTTCTCTTCGTCATTGAAAAAACCGTAGCGCACCCGAAGATGCGAGGCTTGGGGATCGAGGGCCGTGGCGCTGAAAGACTGCCGCACATACAAGCCATCATTGTGCAATGCGACTCCCTGTGACTGAAAACCCAGCACGACCGGCTGGCCATCGGCTTCCAGCGACAACGAAGACGCAATGACCTCGGAAAGCTTTTGTTCCAGCGCCGCGAGTTCATCGCGCTGCAGGGGTTTTTGCTCCTCTGGGGGAATCTGCAGCAGGCTGTTCAGATCGCGCACCGCGAAATCCAGCTGCACGCGCAGTGCCTGCGCATCGCTGTCGATGCGCAGGTAGCTGTTGCCCGACTGATGGGCAGTCGCATGGAGACTGAAAAAAAACAGGCATGCCGCCAGCCAGCGAAGGACTGTCATGGATTCGCGAGGGCGTCCAGCGTGGCCAGCTTGAGACTGTTGGGCCAGCTGCTGCGGAATTTGCGCACCAGTTCCTGCACGCGCTGCTGGGATTTGGCCTTGGGAACGGCGCCCGAATCAGCCGCCTGAAGGTAGTGAATCGCGAGGATGAAGTGCACTTCCTCGCTGTCGACCTCAGGATGTTTCGTGCTCAGCAATGCTTCGCCGAAGCCGATCATCTCCAGCAACGTCTCTTTGCTCTGCTGGACGGGCTTCAGCGGATTGTCGACAAAGCTGTCATAGAAATGATTTTTCAGCACCCGGTAGCGGGCAAGCGCTGCGTTGGCACCTTTGGGCTCCAGCGCCAGCGCCTCGCGCCACGGGCGAAGCTCAGCCAGTATCAGCCGAGTCTGCGGCGATTGCTGCAGCTTGTACGGCGTTGCATTCAGCTGACTGACCAGCATGGTGGTCTCCAGCCCCTGTATCTTGCCGTGGCTGATGATGTCTTCATTGAGCAGGGCGCGAATCTCATCGAGCAGCTTGCCAGCTTCCACCTGCGCTGCCGCGCGCGCCGCCGCGCTGCCGCTGGCTGTGCCTCGCTGCAGTTCATCCAGCCTGGCGATATACGCCTTCCGAGCCTCGCTGCTGATCGCGTCATGCGAAAAAGCCGGCACATGACTGAGTGCCAAAGACACCAGCGCCGCGCAGATCAGCGCCCGCATCCGCTGGCTCATGTGTTTTCTGCCGGCGGCATCTCCAGCGTCTCGCCCAGCGCGGCAGAGCGTGCGCCGGGATGCACCGTCATGCCAAGCCGGCCATCCAGCGGCACGCTCAGGTGCAGTGGTCTGGCTTCTTCGAGCAAGGTGGCAGTCACGACATACGCATGATGCAGCGGCAGGTTCTCGCGCGCGACCAGCACATGGGTGCCATTGTCGAGCAAGATCTGTAGCGGCATCGGGCTGTACTCCTCAAAGCCGGCACCCCCGGAGATCATCGCTTTGGCATCCTCATGCGAGAGCACGGCGAGCTTGGCCTGATCGGTCTTCAGCAGGCTGGCAACGCGTCGAATGTCGCGCGCGCGGCTCACCATGGCTTGTGACAATGGCAGGCGTTCCAGCAGCAGTGCCACCCACTCGTCGCCAATCGTGTCGCCATTCAGGTCGCTGCGAGAGGTCAGAATCTGCAGATGCTTCTTGCGAAAGATGTCCCACTGACGATACGGCGAGTGCGCCCACGCGGCGCGCACAGGGAGGGTCAGCGCCGCCACGATCGATGCAGCGCCCAGCAGCAGTGTTCTTCTGTTCATACGTGTGAGTCCAATTCAAATGAAAAGAGCGAGGCCCGGCCTCGCTCTTCTTTGATGCTACATCTTCATTACTTCTTGAAGATTTCCAGCGGGCAGATGGTCGTCACCGCATAGTTCGGCACGTCCACCACATTCGTCACGCGCAGGTCGCAGGCCACGCTGGTCACGACATACGCCTGTTCGGAAGTCAGGCCCTTGGACTTCTGCAGCCAGTCGATCATCTGCAGCAGCGAGTTGCGGGCTGCGAGCGTCAGGTCGTTGGACAGATTGGTCAGCGGCTTGAGCTTCTCGGCGCCGAGGTAAGTCCACTGCGGCGGGATCTCGCCAGCTTCCTTGAACGGATAGCCCACGGTCGCGTGGAAGGCATCCGGCTCCAGCTTCTTGAGCTGCGAACCACCCTCGAACTGAGGCTGCTTGACGACCGATGCCATGCCCTTGCGGATCTCGGTCTGGATGGTCACGACAGCGCCCATCTCGATCGCGGTACCGGCCACTTCGCCGTCGCCCTGAGCGTAGTGCACGTCGCCGATGAACACACCGCAGCCATCGATGAAGCAAGGCAGCAGCAGCGTGGTGCCTTCGACCATCTGCTTGACGTCCATGTTGCCGCCGTTCTCACGCGGAGGAATCGTGCGCAGGCACTTGTCCTTGTTGCTGCCCTTCGGGCCGCAAACCTCGGGAGGACGCGCGCCGGTCGGCTCGGGCGGCAGCGCAACGCCACCAGCAGCAGCCAGCTGGCTCTCGCGCTTGAGCCACTTGTCAACTTCCGGCTCACCCGGCAGCACGCCGACCGAACCCATGAAGCCGTTCATCGGGATGCGCACGCCCGGCACTTGCTCGGACACGGCCTCGCGACGGTTCAGCTTCCAGTTGGCGACGAAAGGCGTCGTGTATTTGTCTGCCAAAAAGCCGAAGCCCGGAACGATGGTGGTGTAGCCGTACTCGTCCGGCTGGATGTCGATCAGTTTGATCGCGATCACATCGCCGCGCTTTGCGCCCTCAATGTAGATCGGGCCCGTCATCGGATGAACCAGGTTCAGGTCGATGGCGGTGACATCTTTCGGCTTGGAGTTGATGTTCAGGTTGGAGTCAAGCGCATCACGGGTGTGAACCACGATCAGGTCGCCCGGCTTGGCCTTGGCCACCGGCTTGATCGCCGGGTGATAACGGTTGAAGCAGTTCGGGTCTTGCTCGCAGTGAGCGCCCTTCTTTTTGACTTCAACGATGGTTTGAGTCTTGACATCGGTCGTGTCGGCAAACGCGACCGAACCGATGCCCGCTGTCAATAACGCAGCAAGCAAAGCTGGGATAAAACGCATTGCAAATCTCCGGTGATGGGT
>JACCDP010781966.1_pt1 | contig 31005 bp, 28 predicted proteins | sample 7445841 | NCBI WGS metagenome assembly JACCDP01 (sample SAMN15323441, study PRJNA562643) | freshwater metagenome | isolation source: river surface water | place: USA:Blue River Watershed | collected 2017-08-17 | reverse complement strand
CCCATGATTGACACAAAAGCTTTAATCCAAGCCATTGATTTAATTGAACAAGAAAAAGGTATTTCGAAAGATGCCATTATTGTTGCCCTAAAAGAAGCACTTGAAAAAGCATACCGAAAACAACTCGGATCGATTGATGATGCGCTCGTGAGAGCCGATATAGATCTTAAAAAAGGTGTTATCAAACTATACCAACTTAAAACTGTTGTCGAAAATGTTGAGGATGACTTTTTAGAAGTTTCTTTAGAAGAAATCAAAGCACTTGGCCTCTCATATAATGTTGGTGATACCTACCAAATTGAAGCTTCACCTGAAGATTTCCAAAAATCCGCTGCGATGACTGTGAAAGCAATTTTAAGACAAAAAATTGCAGAAGCAGAAAAATCTGCATTGTTTGAAGTTTATAAAGACAAGATTGGCGAAATGATTGTCGGTCAAGTCGAGAAAATTGATGAACGTTCAGCGATCGTCAACATCGGTAGAACTTCAGTGTATTTACCAAGTTCAAAACGCATTCCAGGTGAAACTTTTAAAGTTGGAGATCGCATTAAACTTTATGTTGTGGATGTTGAATCAACGACAAAAGGTGCTCAAATTGCGGTATCAAGAATCCACGAAGGATTCTTAAGACGTTTATTTGAAGAAGAATTACCAGAAATTTATGAAGGCACTGTCATTATTAAGGACATCGCCCGTGAAGCAGGCTTACGTTCTAAAGTTGCCGTCTATTCTCTTGATCCAAATGTCGATGCTGCTGGTGCTTGCATCGGTCAAAATGGATCACGTATTCAAAAAATAGTCGGTCAATTAGGTAATGCAAAAGACAAAGAAAAGATTGATATTATCGCCTATACAGACAACTTACCGTTGTATTTAGTCGAATCTTTAAAACCTGCTCAAGTGACGGGGATTATCGTTGATGAAGTTAATAAAAAGGCAACGATGATTATTGCTGATGAAAACCTTGGTACCGCGATTGGCCGTCGAGGCGTGAATCCACGTTTAGCAACGAAACTCACCGGATTCCAAATCGAAATTAAAGATTTAACTGCCGCCACAGCAGAAGGTTTAAAGTACCTAGCAGTAGATCAATTAAGAACTCAAGATGACTTAAGAAAACAAAGAGAAGCTTTACCAAATCCCACACAAGGTCAACGACAAACCTCATCATCTAATCGTGTCCATGATGAATCCTTTACCATGGAAGATGTTATGCAACCCCGCCAAGATGAATCAATTGTCGAGAAGGTTGCTAAAGAAAAAGGTGATCTTGAACCTGTCATGCCAGTCTCCGAGTCAACGACAAAAGTTTCCAATGAACCGGTAAGTAAACCTGCAGAAAAGGTAATTGCGAAACCCACGATCGTTCTAGAAGCACCCAAAGTCACGGTTGTGAAAACCACAAAAACTCTTGAGGAACTTGAAAAGCAACTTGAACAACAAAAAGCAAGAACACCAAAACCAGATCGTTTCGATAAAAAGAAAAAGCCTTTTAAGAAAAGAGAACGGGATGATAAACCAGCATCACCCAATATCGGATCATCTTCTGAATCTGTTAATCCTGCAAACTTTATGAAAATTTATGATGATGAAACCCCTGTCACTGAAGAAACACCAGTCGCGGAAGTAGAAGAAACTGAAACTGATATTGAGGACTTCGATGAATATTACGAAGAAGAAAAATAGTATTCCTCTTCGTCGATGCATGGTCACGGGTGAGCAATTACCCAAATCTTCGTTGATAAGGATCGTCAAGACACCCGATCAACAATTAGTCGTTGACCTTACCCCATCAGGAAAAATTAATGGTCGTGGTGCGTATTTAAAAAAAGACCTTAGTCTATTAGCTTTACTAAAAAAAGGTCGCTTCATTCAAAAGAACTTACACATCGAACCAAACGATTTATTTTATACCCAATTAGAAACCGCATTACATGGATAAATGGTTACAGCAATTACACTTTGTTATTAAAGCCAAAGCATACCTAACCGGTGAGCTTGCAATGAGGGCTCTTGCAAAAAAAAACATATATTACGCCATTATTGCGTCAGATACTTCGATCAACCACTTACAATCCATTCAAGAACGATTGCAGTATTACCAAATCCCTTCCATCGTTACGTTAACCAAATCCCAACTATCCCAATTAACAGGGATGAAACAAGTTGTGATGATCGCCATTACCAATTCAAACTTAGCAAAGACGCTTAAAGAAAAGGAGCCATTCCATGAAAAAACCTCCGACCATTAGACAAGAAAATACCCAAGGTAATCTTGGTAAAAGTGAAACAGCAAAGGTAACAGGTGATGTTTTTATTTATAACGAACCGATGACCTTGAGTGCTTTTGCCACTAAATTAAATAAACCTGCTCCTGAAATAATCAAGTTCTTATTTTTAAACAAGAAAATGATAACGATGAACGCCATGCTTGATGATGAAACCATCGGTTTAGTTTGTTTACACTATGGCTTAGATTTTAAAAAAGAAAAAATTATCGCCGCAGAAAACATTGAAGAATATGTCATGGAAGATGATGCTAAAAACTTAGTCGAAAGACCACCAGTCGTCACGATTATGGGTCACGTTGATCACGGTAAAACCACTTTAATTGATGCAATTAGAAGCTCCAATATTGCCGAAGGCGAATTTGGAGGCATTTCCCAAGCAATAGGCGCTTATCAAAGAGAATTCAAAGGAAAGCGAATTACCTTTATTGATACACCAGGACACGCTGCTTTTACGGCCATGAGAAGTCGCGGTGCTAAGGTCACGGATATTGTGGTCCTTGTTGTAGCTGCCGATGATGGTGTCATGCAACAAACACGAGAAGCGATTGATCATGCCGTTGCTGCAGAAGTACCAATCATTGTTGCGATTAACAAGATGGATAAACCAACAGCAAATCCTAAACGTGTGAAAGAAGAACTCATGAAATTAAATATCATCGCAGAAGAATATGGCGGTGAAAATATATTCGTGGAAATTTCTGCCAAAGCTAAAACCGGAATTGACGAATTACTTGAAAATATATTACTCGTTGCTGAAGTTAAAGAATTAAAAGCGAATCCTGACCGTTATGCTTCTGGAACTGTTTTGGAAGCTGTTTTAGATAAGCGTGAAGGACCTAAAGCCACTTTATTAATCGAAAATGGAACCCTTAATGCGTCGGACTACCTTGTTGTCGGAAGTGTATTTGGTAAAGTTCGTCGGATGACAAATGAATATCATAAAGCTTTAAAGTTAGCGACACCTTCAACTCCGGTTGAAGTCATTGGTCTTAGTGAAGTCCCGATTGCCGGTGATTCTTTTATGGCGTTTCCCACTGAAAAACAAGCCAAAGAAATTGCAGAAAAGCGCCAATTATTGAAAACAGAAACCTCTCGCCAATCTAGTAATACCAATTCCATTGAAGCGTTGAATGAAAAACTAAGTGCCGGTGAATTAACATCGATCAATTTAATCATCAAAACTGATAATACTGGTTCATTAGAAGCGATTAAAGCTTCATTAGAAAAATTGAATGCAGAAGGAGTCAAACTCAAGATTATTAGAACCGATATTGGTGCAATTACTGAAAACGATCTGATGTTGGCTTTATCTTCAAAAGCTCTTATCTATGGGTTTAATATTCGCCCGGATTCTTCCATTCAACAAAAAGCAAATGAATTAAAGGTGGATATTCGTTTACATCGCATCATCTATGCTTTACTAGAAGAAGTCGAAGCAATGATGAAGGGTAAAGTGAAGATTAAGATGGTGGAATCCAAACTTGGCCAATTTGAAATTCGTCAGATTTTCAAGTTAACCAAAGCCGGTGTTGTCGCTGGTGGTATGGTCACCAGTGGTCAAATGGTAAACCAAGCGATGATTCGATTAGTGAGAAATGGTGCAATCGTCCATGAAGGTAAGATTAGTTCTTTAAAGAGATTAAAGGATGAAGTCAAAGAAGTTAAAACAGGTTTTGAATGTGGCGTCGCAATTGATAATTTTTCAGATATGAAAGTTGGGGACATTATTGAAGCTTATCAAATGGTGGAGGATAAAGCATGAACCATCGACAATCTCGTGTCAATTCAACGATTGTTAAATATATTACCGATATTATCCAATTTTCACTTAAAAATCCTCAAATTCGCTTTGTCACGGTTACCGATGCACAAGTCACCGGCGATCACACATATGCAAAGATTTTTGTCTCTTTTATGGGTGCAGAAGATAGTTTAAAGCAACTTGAGATTCTAAGAAAAGCAAAAGGTTTTATTCGTACTGAACTTGCACAACGGATGGATATTTATAAAGTACCCGATCTTGCTTTTTTTCTTGATGATACGTTTGAAAAAGCAGAAAAGCTTGAAAAAACAATCGCCGAAGCGAAAGCAAAACTTAAAAAGTAGTTCGCTTTAGTTTCTTCTCCATTTCAATGTGCTCAATATTTGCTTCTAAAAAAGTTTTTCCAATCGGTTTATAACCTAAATCCACATAGAACTTTTTTAAATAGAGTTGGGCGTGAAGCTTAATAGTTACTGTTTGATATAGTCCAACAATGTATTGCTCAAACCACCGCATCATGGTCTTTCCAAATCCCTGCATCCGGTAGCTTTTCAAAAGCGCAATTCTTCCAGGATGAATATGACCTTGGTCATCTTTGTAATAACGCATCGTAGCAATGGGGACATGGTCTAAAAAGAATAAGAATGAAACACTAGCCATGTCACTACCATCAAATTCCTCATCTATCGATATTTTTTGTTCTTCGACAAATACTTTATAGCGTAAATAACTAACCGTCATACCTTCATACGCAGTAGTTACTAACTTCACTTTTAAGGGAGAATTAGGAATGGTTAATAAATGGGGAGCTGCCATAGATGATGCCTTCTTTCTATTGATAATGTTATGATGTTATAGGAACTTTATCAATGGATGGAATTTACTTATTAAATAAACCAAGTGGGATTACCTCTCGCGATTTAGTCGATGGTCTAGGAAAAAAAATTAATACCAAAAAAGTTGGTCATACCGGAACTTTAGATCCTTTTGCGGACGGATTAATGATTTTAACCGTTGGTAAAGCAACAAAAGCAGGAATGTTTATCGAAGCGTTAGATAAGCGATATGAAGCAACGATTCAATTAGGCACTAAAACTGATACAGGTGATTTAACTGGAAATGTAATAGCCACTTCCCCATTAATTGAATTATACGATCAATACGTTAATGACACCTTGGAATCGATGATAGGTCCACAAATGCAAACACCACCAATGTATTCTGCGATTAAGCAAAATGGTACGCCTCTTTATGTTTTGGCACGAGAAGGTAAAACAGTGGATCGTGAACCAAGGCAAATCTATATTCATGAAATGAAACTGATTAAACTAACCAAAGATAGTATTCGGTTTTCTGTAAGATGTTCTAAAGGAACTTATGTTAGAACACTCGCCGAAGATATTGCCAATAAATTTGGCCTTGTTGGTCATTTAACCCATCTAACCCGTATTGCCATTGGGCAGTATAAGTTAGCGGCAGCAAAATCCCTTGACTCAATAGCAAGTGAACATCGTTTAAGCGTTTATCAAGCCTTGTCATTTATGGATCAAGTTGTCGTCAATGATCCGCTTCAAATCAAAGCAATTAAAGATGGAAAGCCTTTTATCAATCAGCATCCTAAGCATCGATTGTTACTTATCGACGGACAACAGAATGTTTTGGCGATTTATGATCGCTTTGAAGGCAATGTCTTTAAACCTGTAAGAGGCTTATTCTGATGCAAGTATGGGAAACAGACCTAACTTCTAAACCATTTTCTATTCCAAACATGACTATATGTTTAGGATATTTTGATGGCGTTCACCTTGGGCATCAAGCCCTGATAAAAAAAGGTGCATCTTTAGGTTATCCCTTAGCCGTTTTAACGTTTGATCGCAACCCAAAACCAGGCAGAGAAAAACAAAGTTTAACCCCATTAAAAACCAAAAAAATTCTTCTAGAAAACTTACACGTAGATTATTTAATTGTTGTTCAATTCAATGACCATGTTAAAAGTTTAAGTCCCTCGCAATTTCTTGATTATTTATATGCAATGGGTACGAAGCAGATCGTTTGTGGACCTGATTTTACTTTTGGTTCAGAGGGAAAAGGCAATATCTCAACAATTCAAAAAGATTCTCGATTTAAACTTTACATCGTTGAAAACTTATTAATCAACGGCAAAAAAATCTCTACACGTGATATCGTCGCTAATCTTGACGAAGGGAAACTAGATCAAATTCCAGCATTTTTAGGGCGTCCTTATATTGTGGAGGGTTTAGTCGGTAAAGGTTTGGGTGAAGGTAGAAAAATGGGTTATCCAACAGCGAATATTGTTTTAGATGCTCCGTTTTACTTACCCAAAAATGGCGTATATATCACCCTTATTAAAATCGATCATCAAACCTATTATTCTCTTGCAAGTTTAGGTTTTCACCCTACAGTTGCTAACTTATCCCATCCGACTCTTGAAGTGTTTGTCTTAAACTTTGAAGCGAATCTTTATGAAAAACACGTTGAGGTAGCCTTCTTGCATTATTTAAGACCTGAGCAAAAGTTTCCCTCCAAAGAAGCACTTATTCATCAGATGAATCAGGATAAAGCAAAAGCGCTATCGCTACAATCCACTCTTCCAGCGGATTTTTAGTTGCATTTTATCTGTGAACCCCTATAATACGTTTAGACCTTAATCGATGTTCACCGGCGTTTCCACTAGGTGATCGCTGATAAGGCCGTTCATGAAACAGGAGGAAACATCATGAGTTTAACGAAAGAACAAGTCGCCAATTTAACAAAAGCCTATGGAAAATCTGCCACAGATACAGGATCAACCGAAGTCCAAATCGCAATCTTATCTGAGCAAATTAAAGAATTAACTGAACATTTAAAAGGTCATCCCAACGATCACCATGGTCGCAGAGGATTACTCGTGTTAGTGGGACGGCGTAGTCGATTACTTCGCTTCTTAGAAAAATCCAATCGTCAAAGTTACCTTGTCGTGATTGAAAAGCTTGGATTAAGAAAATAAAACCTAAAAACCATTCCTACAAGAATGGTTTTTTTATTTACATGAAAAGGAGAGTTTTATGAGTTTAATTGAAAGATTTATTCGATATGTAAAAATTGACACTCAATCCGATGCTGACTCAAATAGCGTACCTTCTACCTCTAAACAATTCGATTTATTAAATCTTTTAAAGCAAGAATTGATTGATCTTGGTGTTAAAGAGATTCGCTTAGATGCTACGGGAAATTTATATGCAACCATTCCTGCAAATATTCAAAAAAACTCACCATCGATTGGTCTGATGGCACACGTTGATACAGCTTCTGAAATGAGTGGTAAAAATGTCAAGCCAAATGTTGTTAAAAACTATGATGGTAAAGTCATTCCACTTAACGAACAACTTCAAGTTTATTTAGATCCAAAAGTTTTTCCTTCATTAAAAAAACACAAAGGTAAAACCCTTGTTACAACTGATGGAACGACTCTTTTAGGCGCGGATGACAAAGCCGGTATAGCCATTATAATGTCCTTCGTTGAAGCGTTAAAAGATCATCCTGAAATTAAACATGGACCGATTCAAATTGGTTTTACTTCCGATGAAGAAATCGGTCGCGGTGTTGTCCATTTTGATCCTAAACTTTTTAAAGCTGATTTTGCTTACACCTTGGATGGTGGACCGATTGGTGAAATCAATTATGAGAACTTTAATGCATCAAGTGCAGTTGTTACAGTTCAAGGTAAGGCTATTCATCCAGGATCTGCCAAGAATCAAATGATTAATAGTCAAACGATTGCTGCCGCCTTTCATCTAGCACTACCCAAAGATTTAAAACCAGAAACGACGGATGGATATGAAGGATTTATTCACCTTACGCAATCCATTGGTGGTGTTGAAAAGTCGGAACTTAGGTACATTATTCGTCACCACGATATCAAAGAACTAAAGAAGCAAGAAAAAATGATGACTGATCTTATGAATGCGATGAATAAAAATTTGAAACAAAAATTAATCCATATCGAAATTAAACCCAGTTATTTTAATATGGCTCCCGAAATCAAGAAGAAACCAGAAGGTTTAAATCGTGCGCTTAAAGCCTATCAAAATCTTGGAGTAAATGTAAAAGCAGTTCCGATTCGAGGTGGAACGGATGGTGCTAATTTAACTTATAAAGGCGTTCCCACACCTAACTTAGCCACTGGTGGCGAAAACTACCACGGTAAATATGAGTTTTTAGTTGTAGAAGATGCCGAATTCATGGTGAAAGTACTGACTGAAATCGTGCGAATTAAGGTTTAACTGTGTTATAATTTTTGAGAAATAAAATTAAAGGAAAGAGGCAATTATGAGCAAGAGGACATTTACATTAGATTTTTTTGGTAAGACATTATTTGTTGAAACCGGTGAATTGGCAAAGCAAGCCGATGGCGCTGTTTTGGTTAGATTAGGAGAAACGGTCATTCTTTCAACAGCGGTCGCAAGTGATGAAGCCAAGGATGGCGATTTCTTTCCTTTAACTGTTGTATATGAAGAAAAACAATATGCAGTTGGTAAAATTCCTGGATCATTTTTAAGACGTGAAGGCCGTCCAGGTGAACACGCAACACTATCGGCTCGATTAATTGATCGTCCAATACGACCACTCTTTGATGATGGTTTTCGTAATGAAGTTCAAGTTGTTAATACAGTTTTGAGTGTGGATTATGATGCTACGCCTGAAATGACTGCCTTATTTGGTTCGGGCTTAGCTTTAGGGGTTTCTGATATTCCCTTTGATGGCCCTGCCGCCGGTGTATTTGTGGGTCGTATTAACGGTAAATTCGTTATTAATCCTACTGTGGAAGAACGAAATCAATCTGACCTACACTTAGCTGTTGCAGGTACACTAGAAGCCATTAACATGGTGGAAGCTGGTGCCCAAGAAATCTCAGAAGCTGATATGGTCGAAGCTTTAATGTTTGGTCACGAAGCGATTAAGAAACTTTGTTTATTTCAATCTGAAATAATCAAAGCGGTTGGTAAACCTAAACGCGTTATTGAATTCTACCGCGTCAATGACTCGATCAATAAAGAAGTTAGAAAGTTATCCCAAGCAAAAATGGTTAAGGCTATTTCAACCAAAGATAAACTTGAACGGGAAGATAAAATTAATGCTGTTAAAGCAGAAGTAAAAGCATTATTCGAAAAGAAATCATATTCAAATAATGATGAGCAAGAAAAAGCGCTCAAAGAAGTCGAAATGATTTTAGAAACTATCATTTCGGAAGAAGTCCGTCGTTTAATTACAGAAGAAAAAATTAGACCTGATGGTCGTAAAGTAGATGAAATTCGTCCGCTTGATACGCAAGTTGATTTATTGCCTAGAGTTCATGGCTCTGCATTATTTACACGTGGTCAAACCCAAGTTTTATCCGTTGTAACGTTAGCATCCTTAAATGACGTCCAAATTATCGATAATTTAACAGATGAAGATAAAAAACGTTTCATGCACCATTATAATTTCCCGCCTTTCTCTGTTGGCGAAGTTGGAAGAATGGGCAGCCCTGGCCGTAGAGAAATCGGTCATGGTGCTTTAGGCGAAAGAGCTTTGAGTTATGTCATTCCTTCAGAAGAAGTTTTCCCTTACACCATCCGTGTTGTATCTGAAGTTTTGGAATCGAATGGTTCCTCATCCCAAGCCAGTATTTGTGCCTCATCGATGGCGTTAATGGCAGCTGGTGTTCCCATTTCTGGAATGGTTTCTGGGATTGCAATGGGTTTAATTACTTCTGGTCCGCTCGATGGTAAGCATCCTTATACCATTCTCACCGATATCCAAGGATTAGAGGATCACTTTGGTGATATGGATTTTAAGGTCGCTGGTACTAAAAAAGGTATCACTGCTTTACAAATGGACATTAAGATTCGTGGTATCAACCGACAAGTGATTGAAGAAGCGCTTGCAGCTGCTTTAAAATCACGAACTTTTATTCGCGAACGTATGGAAAAACTCATTAGTACACCACGTACTGAAGTTGGCAAATATGCTCCAAAATTACAACAATTAAGAATCCCAGTCGATAAGATTCGTGATGTCATTGGTGCCGGTGGTAAAGTCATCAACGAAATCATTGAAAAATGCAATGGTGTAAAAATCGATATCGAACAAGATGGTCGTGTGATGATCTATCACCAAGACAGAGAACCCATTACTCGCGCCGCTTCCATGATTGAAGCCCTTACCCGTGAAGCAAAAATTGGTGAAGTATTCGAAGGTGAAGTCGTCCGCATTGAAGCCTATGGTGTCTTTGTAAATCTCTTTGGCGACACGGATGGCATGGTCCACGTTTCTAAATTAGCGAATACACGTGTGGAACATCCAAAAGATGTCGTTAAATTAGGACAACGCATTAAAGTTAAAGTTACTGAAATTGACGAAAAAGGTCGCGTTGCTCTGTCTCATAAGGAATTTGCAAAATAATTCTTTGCATCCTCAGTTTTGATTTGTATAATAGTGTGGTATCTATGAAATTCATAAATCATCAGGACGTATATGTCTTTTAAAATCCGCGTTTTTGCCCTTGGTGGTTTAGATGAGCATGGTAAGTGCATGCTTGGCATTGAACTCGATCAAGATCTTTTTGTTATTGAAGCTGGTTTAAAATATCCCGATCGTAGCAACCCTGGTATTGATGCAATCATTCCAAATTTTGATTACCTCGTAAAAAATCGTCATCGTCTTCGTGCATACATCGTCACCCATGGTCATGACGACCAGTTTGGGGCACTACCTTATCTCTATACAAAAGCACCTGCACCCGTTTATGGAACCAAAGCAACTTTAGCGCTTTTGAAACAATTCGCATCTGAAAATCGTTTAACCGTCAATTTCACAGAGCAATTAATTCAACCAACGAGTCATATTACCATCGCAGGATATCATTTTCATTTCTTTCAAACAGTTCATAGTGTGATGGATTCTTGTGGATTTTCAATTGATACACCCTTTGGCAATATCGTCTATTCTGGAGACTTTATTGTTGAGTACAACACGAGTAAAAATTACAAACATGATCTAAATGCTTTAGCAAAAATAGCTGAAAAAGAAACCCTTTTACTCCTGACTGAAAGTGTTTCTGCAGATCGGCCTGGTTATTGCTCACCTAATCATCGTCTTAAAGATCACTTGGTTCTTCCCTTTCAAATGGCACAGGGGCGTATTTTTATCGCCATGTATAATCAATCTGTCTACAACCTTGAAGAAGTCATAAAATTTTCAATTGAACAAAATAAAAAGATTATATTCTATGATCAAGAAACTGAAAACTATATTAAAACATTTGTTGATTTAGGTAGTTTATTTTTACCCAAGGAAAAAGTCATATCTCGAGAAAATCACTTAAGAACAGCCATCCGAGATGAAGTGATTATCATGATGGGCCAAGGGGAAAAAGTTTACAAGAAGATGGATGAACTTGCTAACAATGCAAATGAGGATAAAACATTTGTTTTAAGTGATCAAGACAGTTTTATTGTTGCCTGCCCATCTGCTCCAGCCTTTGAAGTCCTTGCAACCGATGCGGTTGATGGAATTTATCAAACAGGTGCAAAAGTAACGAATATTACACGTAAACAAATCAGAGGCATGCATGCGCAAGAAGAAGATATCAAAACTTTTATTAGCTTATTAAAACCTAAGTATTATCTACCGATGAAAGGTGAATATGTCCATTTGGTTGCGAATGCAAAATTAGCTATTTCAGCTGGAACAGGATTAAATCATACCAACACTTTCTTGATGGATAACGGACAAGTACTTGAATTTAATGAAGGAAAACCCCGTTTATTAACGCATGATTTGGATAAAGTCATCACGGGTGATGTTCTGATTGATGGTCTCGGTGTCGGAGATGTTAAAAAGGATGTCATCGTTCAACGTCAACGCTTGGCAGAAGATGGCATTGTTATCTTAGGTGCCACTATTTCCAAAAAGAAAAAAGTAATCATCGCCGGTCCTGATATTCAAATGCGTGGATTTGTATTTGTAAAAGAATCAGAAAATATAATTAAGGAAGTTACCCAAGTTTTTACTTCTGAAATTGAAGATTTTTTAAAACATAAAGCGTTTCAATCCCTAGAAGACTTTAAATTAAATGTCGTCGAAAAAATTAGTAAGGTTTTAAAAAGAATTAATGGCAAAAATCCCGTCATTCTTCCCCTCATTGTTCTTTATGAAGATCCCGAAATCATTTCACCGCCTCCTACAACTTCAGCTAGTTAAATAATTTTCCTTGATATAATAGGATAGATGAAATTAAAAACGACCTTTGATGCCTCGCGTTTTCCAGCTTTACAAGACCAGTATCTTAAACTTGGTTTGGGTTCTTTCCTTATTTTGTTGACGTTACTTGGTCTCATTAATCAAGGAATTGTAGCGATCATCATTAATGTTGGATTTGGTTTTTTTATCGGTCAATTAAGGTTTTTAGGTTATTTGTTCTTTATCGGATATGGACTTGCATTATTTTTAAATCGCCCTTTTATAAAATTAAAATGGTCATTAACGCTATTTGGTATTAGTCTTGCGATTCTAAGTTTGTTAGCGATGGCAACAGTCAATGGATTGATGCTGCTGGATCCTGAACCAATCGTCTCATTGAATAATTTTTCTGACATTTTTATTGATCAATTTCCGGATTTAACCACCACACTCATTGAATTACCCACTTCCATTGGCGGAGGTATCCTTGGATATTTTTTAGTGGCGTTGATGACAACGCTCAATTTATCAAGTATTCAAATGGTGATTTGGATTACATTACTTATTGTTGGTATCGCCTTAAGTTTAGAATTAATGTGGCTACAACTAATAAGGTTTGGAGCCAAACAACTTGAGCTTAAACAAAAAGAAAAAGCTTACTTCCAAAAAATTGCGGAAGCAAAACCCTCCAAAGATAAAACGCATGTTTATGCTGAACCCCTTGCAAATGGTCAAGGTTTACAAACCTATCGTTCATTATTTCCTGGTCAAAGTGTTCAAGGCCTCTCCAAAGTTCAATTTCAAAAAACTCCACCTTCTTCCGCGCATCAAACTTCTGATTCCACTACTTTAACTCAAGCAGGTTCTCATGTATTAGATGAAGATAAGGATGAACCCATTCAAACCGCTTCATTATCGTCAACTTACGAAGCACCTGAAGTTCCTCATCATGTCATGCCGACGATGCAACCAACCCCCATGCTAAGACCATCCATATCAAATCTAACTAAGAGTGTTGATTCCATAAAACCTAAACCGTATCAACTGCCTTCTTTAGAGATGCTTGATAGTCGTTCAGCATTAAGCGATATTGAATTTAACGAACAAACAACAAAAAAAAGAGTTGAAGTTTTAAATCAAAAGTTTATGGCTTTAGGTATCGAAGCTTCTATCGTTGATTACCAAATTGGTCCAGCAGTGACTGCGTTTGATGTCAAAATGGATGAAGGTGCTCAAATTAGTCAAGTCAAAAGAGTGTTAGGTGACTTAGCAGTTGCATTGGGTGGTTTTCCCATGTCTCTAAAGGAACTTGTTCCTGGTAAAACGGTTAGTCAACTCGAAGTACTGAATGAACGTATTTCCATGGTTGGGTATAAAGAACTAATGGAAGATCTAAGAGCTCAACCGCTTTTTAAGAATAAATTTGTTTTACCCTTTGGGCGTAATATTCTTGGAGAAGTCATTGCCTTAACTCCCAAAGAAATTATTCATCTTTTGGTGGCGGGTTCAAGTGGTAGTGGCAAAACAGTCTTTGTTCACTCATTTTTAACATCAATTCTAATGACAGCAAACCCTTCCGAAGCGAAGATTTTACTGATTGATCCAAAGAAGTTTGAATTATCAAAATATAAAAATCTTCCCCATCTTTTAGCGCCTATCATCTCTGATTTTGTTGAGGCAAAAATTGCTTTAGAACGATTAATTGATGAAATGGAATCACGTTATGAAAAGTTTTTGGAATCAGAAACGATATCTTTGGAAACCTATAATCAATATGCAGAAGAAAATAATCTTCCACCCCTACCGCTTATCTTTGCTGTAATCGACGAATATAATGACCTGATTAATGTGAACCCTCAGATCAGTGATATTGTCCAACGCTTGGCGCAAAAATCTCGAGCAGCTGGGATTCATTTACTGATTGCAACCCAACGCCCAACGACGAATATTTTAACGGGTAGTATTAAAAATAACCTTGCGACAATTGTGGCTCTAAGAGTGAGTAAACAAGTTGATTCTATCACCATGTTAGGGCATGCTGGTGCAGAAATCCTTGGTGGAAACGGGGATATGTATTTAGTCAACCCACTTTTTGCTCGATATGGCGAAATAAGAGTTCAAGCTCCATATATTTCTGATAGCGAGATTCAACGTATTTGTGCCTTTATTCGAAATCAAGCATTACCTCAATATGATGAACGTTTTTTAAATTTGATTGATAAAACACCTCAATTCGCTGATGCAACAGGTGTGCCAAGTATGGTCAATGAAAGTTTTATCGATCCCTTATATGCTGAAATCAAAGCAGCAGCAAGTGTGAGAAATTATGTTTCAATGTCCTGGATTTCACGAACCTATAGCACCGGTTATCCACGTGCTCTTAAAATATTTAAACAACTTCAGCAAGAAGGTATAATTGATGGCTCGCTTGATAACCCTAATAACAACCGTGGTAGAAAAGTTCTCGTGAATCCAAATTTTAAAGAAGAAGATGATGAAAAATAAATCAGCTCTAAAGGGTATCGGTATTGATTTGGCAAAAATTTCTCGTTTTGAGGGTCAATCTTCACTTGCGAAAAAGATTCTTTCGCCTAAGGAATATCAAGTTTATAGCACGCATCATCAACCTGCCAGGTACTTAGCAGGTCGTTTTGCAGCTAAAGAAGCTTTTATTAAGGCTTACCACAAGAACCCATTACCCGATTTATCTTCGATTGAAGTGCTTCATGAAGATGACGGTGCCCCCTTTATTTTATTTAAAAAGAAGACGTACCTTGTGTCGATTTCGCATGATGGTGAATATGCGATTGCTTTGGTTATAATGTAGCAGGACACTTATGAATCTAAATCAAGTTCGTTTATTGAATCATTTTGATGTCGTCTATGCTTCATCCCAGGCGTTATCATCTTTTCAAATTCAATCGATTAAATTAAACTCCAATTCAAGAGATTTATTGCCATTAACATCCATCAAAGAAGAGAAAGCAAATGGACAGTTCATCTATCACTTTCGCTCAAAAGAACCTTTTGTTTTAGGGCATAGTTATGCATTGGTTATTGAGCACATCGGCACGTTACCGATCAATGTTGAGGCTTTAATGCATACTGATGATTTTGATAAAAAATTTGATGCGACAAAAGAACAATTAGGCTATCAATATCAAAAAGAGATTACAATCTTTCAGGTTTGGGCACCACTTGCTTCTATGGTGGACCTTATTTTTTTTGATGATCAAGGCCAAAAGCAAAATGTCTATCCGATGAAAAGAAAAGCTAACGGCGTTTATCACACCGTCGTTAAAGGCAATCATGATGGTCAGTACTATCGTTATGGCATTGTCAATCATGGTCAGTATCAAGAAAGCATTGATCCTTACAGTTTTGCTTTAAGTTTAAATAGTGTTTATAGCGTCGTCATTGATCTTGAATCATTAAAAATTCCGATGCACGATGATCAACTTCCAAAGTTTAAAAATTATCAAGATGCCATTATATATGAAGCGCATGTAAGAGACTTATCAAGTGATCCTTCGATACCCTTCACGCATCCGAGAAGCTTTTTAGGAACCATTGAAAAAAATAAAAAAACCAAACAAAAGCATCCTGTTGGATTTGATTATTTGACTTCATTAGGTATCACGCATTTACAGTTATTACCGGTGACCGACTATCGTAGTGTCAATGAATTCAATATTCCTCAGTCCTATAATTGGGGTTATGATCCTTATCATTATTTTTCTTTAGAAGGAAGTTTTGCCTCAATTCCCACCGATCCACGTTCACGCATTCGAGATTTTTTGAAACTTGTCAGCCAATATCATCAAGCTGGTATCCGCATTAATATAGATGTGGTTTACAACCATGTTTATGATTATCAACATAGTCCCTTTGAAAAAATTGTCCCTGGTTACTATTTTCGAAAACATCCGAATGGTCAAATGAGTAACGGCTCTTATTGTGGTAATGATTTAGCAACAGATAAACCGATGGTGAGACATCTCATCGTTCAAGCTGCAACCCATACAGTAGCGACCTATCATGTGGATGGTTTTAGATTTGATTTAATGGGTATTATTGACCGCGAAACCTTGTATCAAATTCAACATAAAGTAAGAAAAATTAAACCCGATTTCATGTTGTATGGTGAAGGTTGGAATATGCCAACCTATCTTCCGCAAGAAGACAAAGGCATCACTGAAAATAGCCATTTGCTTCCAGAGTTTGCATTCTTTAATGATTTATTTCGAAACACCTTAAAAGGTGGAAATAATGATCATGACTTAGGCGTTCCCGGCTTTGCTACGGGAAATGTTGATGCAGGGGAACATTTACCATCGTTATTATTGGGCTCTTATCTTACCCATTTAGGGCCTACAAAAGTGAGTCATTCTTCTCAATCGATTAATTATGTAGAATGTCACGATAACAATACTTTCTTTGATAAATTGATGGGATGCCAAGCTAATGAGGGCGAAATGTTTCATTTAAGAAGAATAATCTTTGCCAATAGTTTAATACTTTTCTCTAACGGTATTCCTTTTTTCCATATGGCACAAGAAGTTGGTGGTAGTAAAAATGGTGATCATAATTCATTTCAATCAGGGGATAAAGTTAATCAGTTTCAGTACCATTTACTCGATGAACGCGCTTGGATGGTGAAAGCTTTTAAAGATCTTATCAATTTAAGAAAACGATTTAGAAGTTTGTCGCCAAAAGGTTGGGATGAATCCAATTTATCATTTCACCGTCTTTCTCACGGTGCCATTTCTGTTCAATATCATCTTGGTAAAGAACATTTTGTTTTGATCTGGAACCCTTCACTTCACCAAATCATGATGCCTACAGATTTACAGAATTTAACTCTTATCTTTGATGGGGAAACAGAAGTCAATCAACCCCTTAATTTAAGTCATATCCCGCCATTACGCTTTTTAATGTTGAAACAATAGTTGGACATTATTGAGATTATTTGATTCATATTTCCTCTACAATTTTTGGATTGGAGGTTTTTATGATTTCAAATGTGATGGTGATTGGATTAATGGACGAAGCGATTAGGGATAACGTGAGACTGATCAAAATTCAAAGACCCTACAAAGATCAACATGGAATTTTTATCGAAGATAAAATTCCTATTCAACATTGGGCAAGGGCAACGAATCAATACTTTATGACGATGAAAGTTGGCACCCTAATCGGTGTAAAGGGTAGACTTGAGGTCCTTGAAGGCATTGGTCCAACCATTATTTGCGACTTTCTAGAACCTTTACACTTGCCTTTAAAATCCTAACAACAACGATAAAAATCTTGTAAAATGATGGTATGTTTAAGTACCTTCGTTTAGGGTTTCGTTTATTACTCGAGCTATTTGTAGGTTATCTTTTTATTATTCTTCCGAACGTCTGGTTTAAGAAAAGCATTCCTTTATCAGTGCGTTATACCCGATTGAGAAAAATTATTCATGGTTTATATAAATCCTTAAGAATCAATCTTTATCTTGGTCATCCAGAAATTACAAAAGAAAAAGGACCTTATTTTATTGTTTGTAATCACCATTCCATGTTAGACCCCTTCTTATTAATATATTTATTTGAACATCCCGTACGATTTATTTCGAAGAAGGAAGTAAGAAAATTACTGATATTTGGTGATGCAACAGCCTCCATTGATGCATTATTCATTAATCGAAAAAGTGTAAGGTCCCAATTAGATCAATTGGAAGTAATGAAACAAAGTTTAATTCGCAAAGATACCCATTGGCTGGCATTCCCCGAAGCGACCAGAAATAAGCAGTACTCAAATCCAATGTTACCTTTTAAAGCCGGTGCCTTTAAACAAGCAATGGAAGCAAAGGCTACGATATTACCGATGGTTACTTATGGATTTTTCCGCCCCCTTGATCCCAAGATTGATTGGAAGAAATATCCCGTCCAAGTTGATTTTTTAGATAAGATCACGCCAGACATGTATCAAGGTAAAACCACCATTGAAGTTGCAGATATGGTTAGAAATTTAATGCAAATAAGAAGTGATAAAATGAGATTATTAGATGCAACACTTCCAAGGAAATAATATGAACATACTTAACATCATCGATCAAAAAGTACAACGGCAAACTTTAACTAAAGAAATGATTTTTTACTTTGTTCATGGGTACTCGAAGGGGACAATCCCAGATTATCAAATTTCTTCGTTATTAATGGCAATCAAACTTAATGGCATGAATGACCAAGAAACTGCATGGTTAACGGAAGCGATGGTTTCAAGTGGAGAAACCGTTGATTTATCAGGCATTAAAGGTACAACTGTTGATAAACACTCTACCGGTGGTGTTGGAGATAAAACCTCACTCGTAGTTGGTCCAATTGTTGCAGCGTTAGGCCTCAAACTTGCAAAAATGTCTGGCCGCGGTCTTGGTCATACAGGTGGCACCATTGATAAACTCGAATCCATTCCCGGTTTTACAACAAATCTATCTTCAGCGCGCTTTAAAAAGCAAGTTAATGAAGTCGGTATGGCAATTATTGGCCAAACCTTAGAATTAGTTCCAGCCGATAAAAAACTTTATGCCTTACGGGATGTGACTGGAACAGTCGAATCCATTCCGCTTATTTCTAGCTCAATCATGAGTAAAAAAATTGCTTCTGGTGCTAAAGCTATTCTCTTAGATGTTAAGTTTGGTTCTGGTGCATTTATGAAGACCTTAACATCAGCGAAAATTCTTGCAAAAGCGATGGTAAAAATTGGCCAATCACTTGGTCGAGATACTCGCGCCATGCTAACGGATATGGATCAACCGCTTGGATTTGCGATAGGAAATCGTAATGAAGTGATGGAAGCTGCAGACACCTTGCAATTAAAAGGCCCAAGTGATCTCTTAGAACTTTGTATTCAAGCTTCATCAAAGCTTTTCATTCAAGCAAAAAAAGCGAATTCCATGAAAGAAGCGAGAATGAAAGTGATGGAAGTTTTATCGTCGGGTAAAGCATATGAAAAATTCCTTGAATTTATCCGTGCTCAAGGCGGAAAGTTTGAAGAATTAAAGAACACCGACTTACTAAAAACCAAATATGCATATGAGATTAAGGCTAGCAAAGCTGGTTTTCTTAGTAAAATTGACGCGCTTGCATTAGGTCAGGCTGCTTCATTATTAGGGGCAGGTCGCTTAACAAAAGAAGCATCGATTGATCCCAATGCTGGGATTATGCTCCGTCATAAAATTGGTGACAAAATTTCGATGGGTTCAATACTTGCAAGTTTAAAAACAAATTTAACCATGAAGCAAGAAACGCTCGATATGATTTCAAATGCTTTCACCGTCACGGAAAAAGCATCCAAACCACAATCCATTGTCCATGCTTGGATTGAATCATGAAAATTGTTGTTCAAATTGTTTCTTCTGCAACTTTAAGCATTCAACCATCCTTAACCACTCAGATTCAAAAAGGCATGGTCATCTTTGTTGGTTTTACGCACCATGATCGTCCAGAAATTGTACATCGAATGGTTGATAAATTATTACAACTGAGAATTTTTCCTGACTTCAATGGAAAAACGAACTTAACGGTTCATGATATTCAAGGTGAGATTCTTTGTATTCCTAATTTCACATTGTATGCCGATGTTAGGTCAAGTCGAAGACCTTCATTTACCTTGGCGGCCAAATCTCAAGAAGCCAATAACCTTTTTATGCTAACCAAACAATTATTAATCGCTTCCTACCCCCATGTAAAGTTTGGTGAATTTGGAGCAGATATGAGCGTTGTAGTTCACAACGAAGGCCCCTTTACCTTAATATTAGATAGCGATGAAAAATAACAAAATAAGAGTGATGATTGGGTTAAGTGGCGGTGTTGATTCCGCAGTTTCTGCCTATTTATTAAAAGAACAAGGCTATGATGTTATTGCTGGTTTTATGAGAAATTGGGATGCACTTGCTAATTCAGATCAATTAGGAAACCCCACGCTTAATCAGGATTTATGCCCACAAGAAGTTGATTATGCTGATGCTCAACTCGTGGCGGATAAGTTAGGGATACCTTTGTATCGTATTGATTTTGTTAAAGAATATTGGGATCACGTTTTCTCTTTCTTTCTAAAAGAATATGAACGAGGTAGGACACCGAATCCAGACATTCTTTGCAACAAATACATTAAATTTGATGCTTTTTATGAATTTGCAAAAAGCCATGGCGCATCCTACATTGCCATGGGCCATTATGCCAAAAGAGTGGATCACTCAGATGGTTTTGCTGGTATGCATTTATCCGTTGACGATAATAAAGATCAAACGTATTTCTTATCGCAAATATCGCAAACTCAACTTGCCCATACTTTTTTTCCTTTAGCTGATATCCCTAAAGAAGAAGTGAGACGAATTGCAAAATCACTAAACTTAGCCGTCGCAGAAAAAAAGGATTCGACAGGTGTTTGCTTTATCGGCGAAAGAAATTTTAGAGAATTCCTTAAAAACTATATTCCAGCACAACCAGGCATCATGATTGATATGGAAACAAAGCAGCCCGTTGGTCACCATGAAGGTGTGTATTACTATACGATTGGTCAACGAAAAGGTCTAGGTATCGGCGGCTCGAAATCATTAGGAAGTGACAAGTGGTTTGTGGTGAAAAAAGACGTTAAAAACAATTTACTTTATGTTGCCCAAGGCGAAGACAATCATTATCTTTTATCAGATGAAATAACGGTTGGCACTTTAAATTGGATCCGTACTATTCCCAGAATCGGAGAAACGTATATGGCGAGGTTTCGGCATCGACAAGCCCTATTACCTGTCACCATTAAATCGTTAACCGATCAAACCTTAACGCTTACTTTTCCTACCGGTTATAAAGCCATTACACCCGGGCAGGGTGCGGTTTTATATCATCAAGGTGAGTGCTTAGGTGGCGGCCTGATTGATCAAATCTATTACCAAGGTCAGCAACGACTTTAGTATGCTATAATTTTTTTATTGAAACGAATCGTATAGGATGTCATTAGCGACAACGATTAGGTGAAAGCGTTGGACATCATAAGCGAAGGCCACTTCAATCCAAGCAACTAATCATTGCCGTTAACCACGTTAAGGTTATAAAGTGCATTGTGTCAATCACAATGAACAAGGATGGTACCGCGATCAATTCGTTCCTTGCGTAGGTACTTTTTTTCTTTAAAAGGAGACAAAATGAAATCATTAACAGGTTCTCAAGTTCGTCAAATGTGGCTTACTTTTTTTGCTGAAAAAGGCCATCAAATCATTGAAGGGAAAAGTTTAGTTCCTTTTCAAGACCCTACGTTACTATGGATTAATTCGGGTGTTGCTGCCCTTAAGAAATATTTTGATGGAACCGAAATTCCACAAAATAAACGATTAACAAACGCCCAAAAAAGTTTACGAACCAACGATATAGAACAAGTTGGATACACTGCTCGCCACCATACTTTTTTTGAAATGTTAGGTAATTTCTCGATTGGGGACTACTTTCGTAAAGAAGCGATCACTTGGGCTTTTGAATTATTAACAAACCCGAAATGGTTTGGATTTGAAATTGATAAGTTATACATGACCTACTCTCCATTAGATTTAGAAACACCTAAAATTTGGCAATCGTTAGGTGTTCCAGCGGACCATCTGTTTGCAATTGAAGGTAATTTTTGGGAAATTGGTGAAGGTCCATGCGGTCCTAATACTGAAATTTTCTATGATCGTGGGACAAAGTATGACCCCAAAGGTCTCGGTGTTCGCTTACTCAAAGAAGAAATTTCTAACGATCGTTATATTGAGATATGGAATATTGTTTTTTCACAATTTAATGCGATAACAGGTGTTTCTAGAGATAAATATAAAGAATTGCCTTCCAAGAATATTGACACCGGTGCTGGATTAGAACGCTTGGTAAGTATTTTCCAAGGCACACCAACGAATTTTGAAACAGATTTATTTTTTCCAATCATTCAAGGGATTGAAAAATTAGCATCAATCAGTTACGAAAAAAGTGAGTATCGGCCTTATCGTGTCATTGCGGATCATATTCGCACGCTTACTTTTGCTTTGTCAGATGGTGCGATTTTCTCAAATGAAGGCAGAGGTTATGTCCTAAGAAGAATCCTTCGACGTGCTGTACGGTATGGTAAGAAGATTGGCATACAAAAACCATTTCTTACAACCTTAATTCCGATTGTTTTATCGATTATGGTTAAGGATTATCCTTATTTGCAACAACATCAAACAACGGTAAGCAAAATGATTCTTCAAGAAGAAGAAAAATTCTTGGCTACGTTACAACATGGTGAAACTTTGCTTAAACAATACCTTGATCAAAAGCAACCGATCACGGGTGAAGTTGCATTTAAGCTTTATGATACGTATGGTTTTCCAGTTGAATTGACAAAAGAAATTGCAGAAGAACACCAATTAACGGTTGATATGCATGGTTTTGAGTCCTTAATGGAAACTCAAAGAGAACGCGCTAGACAAGCTAGACAAACCGTTGGATCGATGGCTAAGCAATCGGCAGACCTATTATCCTTTAAGCTTGAAAGCAAATTTATCGATGATGGTAAAACCATACAAGCCAAAGTCATTGGCATTTTTAAAGATGGTATTCAAAAATCATCCCTTGAAGATGAAGGTGAAATCATTCTTCAACAAACAAACTTTTATGCTGAAAGTGGAGGGCAATCTTCTGACCTCGGGACCATGTCAAACACTCACACCCAATTAGAGGTAATTGATGTTCAAAAAGCACCTCATAAGCAACACCTTCATAAGGTATTGGTTCGATTTGGCGTCATTAAAGTTGGCGATATACTTACCTTAGAAATTAACCGTCAGCGGCGCCAAATTATCCGACAACATCACTCTTCATTACACTTGTTACAGGCCGCATTAAAAAAACATCTTGGATCTCATATTCTTCAGCAAGGTTCGTATGTCGGTGATCAATATGCAAGATTTGACTTTACCCATCCTCAAAAAATTTCTGAACAAGAGCTTGCCATAATTGAACAAGATGTCAACGACCAAATCGCTGCTTCTTCAGATTGTGTAATAGAACTCATGCCGATTGATCAAGCAAGAAAAACAGGTGCAACCGCTCCCTTTGAAGAAAAATATGGTGAGATTGTTCGGATTGTGACATTAGGACCTCGTTCAAAAGAATTTTGTGGTGGAACCCACGTTAATAACACACAAGAAATTGGAATGTTTCTCATCACTTCTGAAGAAAGTATTGCTGCAGGAACGCGACGTTTGGTGGTTGTGGCAGGAGCGCCAGCTTATGCTTATTACACACAAAAAGAACGGATGATGAAGTCCTTAAGAGACCAATTAAAAGCAGGTTCTTCAAAAGAAATATTTGATCGTCTAAAGTCCTTAATGTTAGAGAAAGAGCAATTGAAGGAATCGTTATCCTCAACCCAAGAAGCTCTAGCAGAACAAACGTATTTAACACTTTCAAAGAACTTAATCTCAAAACCATTTATGCATGGTGTCTTTTATGAGCCCACTTTAACAAGAACCTTACTAATGAAAGTCATGGATCGATTGAAGGCTAGTAATCCTGAATCAATCTTAATCTTAATCGGTAAAGATAACGATTCTTATCCGATCGGATCTTACGTAGGTTCAACGTTAAGAACGCCCCAACGTAATGCCTCTATCATTACCAAAACCATTGCCCAACAGATGCAAGGTTCAGGTGGTGGTAAACCCGATTTAGCTTTCGGCGCGGGTAAAGAAATGATTGACCTAAAAACTGTTACAAAGGTATGGATTCTTTAAGTTCAGCACACTTAACCTTGATAGGCTTTGATTTAGGTTCAAAGTCTTTAGGGATTGCAGTTAAAAATAAACTGGGAATGATTCTTCCTTTGCCTGCTATCTTTTTTCCACGTGTTGATGAAACCCAATTAAGACATCACGTGATGCAATTGATAGAGGCTTATCAACCCTCTGAGCTTATCTTTGGTATTCCATTTCATGCGGATGGTAGAGAAAGTGACCAAACCCGTTGGGTAAGAGGTGTTGTTCATCGCCTTCAAATAACAATTTCGATCCCAATTAAAACGATAGATGAAAGATTTACAACGATTGAGGCAAAAGAAAGGCTACACATGTTAGGTATACCTGAAAAAAAACAAAAAGATTACATTGACTCATTATCTGCATGTGTCATTTTGGAGCAATATGAATCGAAATCTCGATAACACCTTGGAAATTGTCTTAGAAAATGGCAAAACAGAAATTTTTTACATTTACTTTACTTTTATATTCAAATCTCAAAATTATGTGATTTACTACCATCCTTCTTCAGAAGATGATTTATATGTTAAACAATACGACGATTTGACGCTAGAACTCAAGGAACCATCGGAAGAAGCTTTAAATTATGCAGAAACCATGATTGCTAACTATGAAGAAGAAGCAAGCGATGATAGCGAAAATGATGGAAATTGAACAATTTTATTGCTAAAATAAGCAAGCATAAGACCAAAAGGAGCATCAAAATGGAAAATGAAAAAGTACAATTAACCCGCGAAGGTTACGACAAATTAAAGGCCGAATTAAGAAATTTAATTGACATTATTCGTCCTGAAGTTATTGAACAACTTGCCTATGCTCGTTCACTCGGTGATCTTTCAGAAAATGCTGATTATGATGCAGCAAAAGCAAGACAAGCCGATGTTGAACAACGCATTCGTCAACTCGAGGATATTTTATCCAACGCTTCGATTGTCGATGATGCATCCGGTAGCACTAAAATCGTCAGTTTTGGTAGAACCGTTAAAATCCTTAACTTATCAAACAAAAAAGAATATACCTTCAAGATTGTTGGTACCCATGAAACCAATCCACGCGAAGGTACCATTAGTAATGTTTCGCCTCTTGGTGAAGCTATTATGGGAGGTAGAGTGAATGATAAAGTCACAGTAAAAGCACCAAAAACCTACCAAGTTCAAATTCTTAAAATAGAATAATTTACTTTTTCATTATTTTTTTAATCAAACCTCCCTATTCAAAAGTGGAGGTTTTTTTATGTTCAAAATAATGATTGGGGTTTTGTTCTTTACCATCGTTACCTTAGTGGTGTTTTTAAATTTAGACCCAAATATTGTCCAAAACCCGATAACCGATACAAGCTCGATCAGTAATGACTTCATCACAGTCACTTTATCGGGAGAAATTCAAAAGCCTGGTACATACATCATCCAAAAAGATAAGACTTTGGGCGATGTCATATTGTTGGCAGGAGGGGCAACAAGCAATGCAGATGAACATGCATATCATTCTACAACGGTCCTTATCCCTAGTTTTCATTATTATATTGCACCAGCATTTGATCCTAATGATGTATGCGGAACCACTGCACTCGTTAAAGTGGGCATTAATTCTGCATCAGAAACCAATTTAATGACTCTTTCAAATATTGGAACAAGTTTGGCGAATGCGATTATCGAGTATCGTCAGAGTCAAGGTTTATTTCAATACATTGAACAAATTATGGAAGTCCCGGGTATTGGTCAATCAACCTTTACAAGGATCAAGAATTATATTCATCTACTTTGAAATATTGGTTATTTGTTTTTGGCATTTTATGCTTTCACTTAGCACTCCTTGAACGAAACGTTTTTTGGTTTTTAAGTTTTCTCTTTAGTTCTATTTTTCTGGCGATTAAATTTAAAGTTTCTTTTCGATGGTTGATTGTTTATATGCTCACTTTTTTATTCATATTTTTTGGAATGAGATTATTCTTTCAATCTAATCAAAGTTATTATCTTGTGATTGATCATCGACACGATTGGGCATTAATTCATAATGGTGTGAATGCCTTTTACATGGAAGTCAATCCTTCCTTGGATACCCATTGGGGAGATCTCTTGCGCATTGAGGGAAGCTTTGTTCCAATCAGAATGACAACGTATGAAGGATTATTCAACTTTCCCCTATATCTAGAGCAGAGGGGCGTTTATGAGGCTATCGAGATTGATGAGATTCAAATTTGGATGCGATTCCCTTTTCGGTTTGACGAACTTATCTCGCAACGCATGAATGTATTGGAACCAAAGATAGGATCATTCGTGTCACAACTCTTTTGGAAAAAAACATTGGAAGATAATCGAATCGATGAAAATCTATATGAAATGATTCAATATTCAGGATTTGGTTTTTATTTATCCAATCAATGGGTAGATGCTATCTTGAAACTTAAATTCTCTGAAAAACAAAGTCGGGCGCTAAGGCTGATCTTTTTCTTTCCATATTTATTGATGAATTTAAGACAATTTGGCATGGTACGAGTCTATTTCATCGAATTATTAACCTTCATGCATCCTAAACAAAGCGCACCTTTGTTCAAAGTGATTGTCATTTCTATTCAAAGTTTGCTTAATCCTTATATGTGGCTTCAATCTGGGACGCATTTATATCTTATATATCAATTATGGATGAACTTTTTTATGGGATTATTTCCTAATTTAAAAACCTGGAAACGATGGTTGGGATTTGTTTGGATTGGGATGATATATGGCTGGTTCCGTGAAGGAATTATCTTTAACTTATCATCGTTTTGGTTTTTACCATTAACCTGGGGCCATAGTCTCTTGTTCCCTTTTTGGGTTACCTACCTCTATTCAGGTTCATTAATACCAGGTTTAAGCCATCTTACAGATCTATGGATAAACTTTTTAAATATTTTCAGTAAACTTAACGCCAATCTTTATGGTGGCGAGGTCCCGCCATGGATGCAAATAATGATGTTCATAATCCTCATCTTTATCGGTAAATCGGTTTGGCTTCATTTAAAAGTTTATCAACCTAAATTGATTATGATACTGATGATTTTAATGCTCTGGCAAATCAGTGGGTGGGAAAACCTAATAAGTACATCCGTATATTTTATTAATGTAGGTCAAGGCGATTCGACCTTGATTCAATCTTTCGGTAAAACGATGTTAATTGATACGGGTGGGGTTCAAAGTTTTGACATGGCTCAGGAGGTGCTTATCCCTTTTTTCAAAAAACTTAAGATACGATCATTAGATTATTTAATCATTACACATCCAGATTTTGATCATGATGGCGCAATGCCCTCGCTTTTAGGATTATTTCGCGTCAAAAATATAGTGAAAGAACCATTTGAAAGGATTCTGTTAGGAGAGTTAACAATACAAAACTATCAGCATTTTCATTCCATGTTAATTGAAGATAATGAACGTTCATTAGTAATCGGTGTTCATTCCTTTGGTTGCCAGTGGCTGATCATGGGAGACGCTACCGACAAAACTGAATCATTGATTCAACGGTTTTATCCTACGTTAAAAGCCACGATATTAAGAATTGGTCATCATGGATCAAATTCATCAACATCCATTGAATTTTTAAATCAGATACAACCAAAAGAAGTCGTCATTTCGGTAGGTGGCGGTAATCGATATGGCCACCCCCATCCGGATGTAGTAGAACGGATTGATTCATTTAATATACCCATTAGGCGTACCGATATCGAAGGGACAATTCGTTATCAAACGTGTAAAATATAAATATGGTTTTATTAATAAGTTCACCATCATTTCAACTAATGATGCAAAAACTTCAAGAATACTTACTTAAAGTTCCTCAAACAACTGCCATTGAGAAAGTAGATGGATCATCGGTGCCGATTTCATCATGGTTACCAGAACTCCTTCAACCTAGCTTATGGTCTGAAAACAAGTTAACCATCATTTCTCAAGGTTCGTTTTTTGGAAAGAGTGCAGGAAGACAAACGTTACAAAAAAAAGAAGAGGAAGAGTTGTTAGAAAATTTACTTAAGCAAAAAGAATTAAATATCGACATGATTTTTTTATACCAAGGTGAAATTGATGAACGTTTAACTGTTTCGAAGTTGCTTATAAAATTCCACGAGTGGCAACATGTTGAAATTCCTTCAAAAGATCAAGCCTTTATTCTTGCCCAACAATGGATAAAGTCCCTTGGGGCGACCATTAACTCAAAAGCTTTGATGAAATTAATAGACTCGACCTATCCAGATATCGACCGACTTTACCAAGAAATTCATAAATTAACGTCTTATGGATCCACAATTGAAGAAAAAACGATTGATCAATTAGTCAAACCTAACCTTGAAGATAATGTGTTTGAATTAACCAATCAAATCATGGCAGAAAATCTTAAACAAGCATTAAAAATTTACCAAGATTTTATCGTGCTTCAAATTGAACCAACTGTTTTGATTAGTATGCTTGCTAAACATTTTCAACTTTACGCTAAAGTTTGCTATCTTCTGGATCAAGGCCTAGACACTTTCAAGATTAGTCAATCGTTAAAAATTCATGAATTTAGAATTCGATTGATGGCCCAAGCAAAAAAACGCTTTCCATTAAAGCGTATCAATCAAATTTTATTAAGTCTTGATCAACTAGACGAACGTATTAAAAAAGGCCGCCAAGACAAAGTGGAGGCCTTAAGTTGGTGGATTGTAAATTTTACCAAAGCTATTTCTTAAGTAAGCGTTGATACATGGTCGGTCTACGATCACGAAAAACACCCCAAGAATATCGCATTTTATCAATGGCATCTAGGTCAAATATTTGTTGGATAAATCCTGTTTTTAAGCGATCCATTTGTTGAAGGATAGAACCATCATAATTGGCAATAAAACTCGTCCCGTAAAAAGTCATATGATGTTGACCATAGGTTTCTTTACCAATACGATTAGCGGCAATTAGAGGCGTAAGATTGGCGGCAGCATGACCCATCATTGTATGTTGCCAATGGGGTTGGGAATCAATCGGTAAAGTGGGTTCCGACCCAATCGCAGTTGGATATAGTAATAATTCGGCTCCTTCAAGTGCAAGGATTCTAGCGACCTCGGGAAACCATTGATCCCAACAAATCGCTACACCCAAGTTGGCAAACTTAGTCTTAAAAACTTGTAAGGGGGTATCACCAGGGGTGAAATAAAATTTTTCTTGATAGGAATCACCAGTTGGAATATGCATTTTACGATATTGACCCAAGATAGAACCATCCGCATCAATGATTGCAATGGAATTAAAAAATACTTGATTGGCGCGTTCAAAATAGGAAATGGGAAGTACAACGTTTAATGATTTTGCCAGTTTTTGGAAATATTGTAAGTCTGGATTGTTTTCAAATGGTTTCGCCATCGAAAAGTGATCATAATCTTCAATTTGACAGAAATATTTACTCATAAAAAGCTCTGGAAGGAGAATGACATTCGCTCCATTTTTTGCTGCTTTTTTGATTAAATCAGTCGCAAATTCTATATTTTGCTTGGGGTTTTCTGTCATCGCCATTTGAATAGCACTAACATTGACTTGACGCATATTTATAAAACCCCTTTTGGAATTTGTTGAGTAATACAGTGAATATTTCCGCCACCTAATAACACTTCTTTACTGTCTAACATAATGATTTTTCGGCCTGGTAAGGCATCTTTGAGTTGTTGAAAAGCAATTTCATCTGTCTTTTGATTAAACTTGGGAACAATAACAGCACCGTTTACAAAATAAAGGTTGAGGTAAGATGCGGCCAATCTTTCATTCATTGGGCGATTTTTACTAGAAGGGGTTGGTGTTAAGCCTGCAGATTCAAAATAAGTTCGATGGATCGCCTTTGGCATAACAATTGTCGTTATCTTTAATGGCTTACCGTCAATATCAGTTTGAGATTTTAATGCGTTAAGTGTTGCTAAAGAAAGGGGTTGTTGGGCATCTCTAGGATCAACGGCTTCTGCAACGAGGACGTGTCCGGGACCAATAAAGGTTGCGACATTATCAACATGCTCTTTGGTTTCATCATTATAGATACCACGGGGTAACCAAATCATTTTTTTGCCACCTAACATATCTAAAAGCTTTGATTCAATTTGTTTTTTGGATAATTTTGGATTTCTACCTTTATGAAGGAGGTTATATTCTGTGGCCATCACCAATCCTTCGCCATCCACATGGAAAGCACCACCTTCCATAACAAAAGATTCTGTGCGATAGCTATCTAATTGGTAGCGTAAAGATAATTTTTGAGCTAAGGCATCATCGAGATTCCAAGGGGCATAAAGACCAAAGTCTTTTCCGCCATATGCATTAAATTCCCAATCAATTGTTCTATACTCACCTAATTTATTCTTAATGAAGGTTGGACCTGTATCTCGAACCCATGCATCATCGTAGTCTACTTGAAAGAAAGTGATATTTTTTATCTTTATTTTTTCAAATTGACTCCAAATTGTATGATGTACGCCAATAAAAACAGGTTCAAATTTTGCAATTTCTTTGGCAATTTTGATGAAAACTTCTTGCGCGTCCTTAGCTTGGTTACGCCAAACATCCCCACGGTATGGCATAAGCATAAGGGTACCGTCGTGAGAAGAAAATTCAGCAGGCATGAAATAACCATCTTTTGAAGGGGAAATTAGTTTGGTTTTCATTAAGATAATTTTACAACAAATCGTGGTTAAAGTTAACCAAAACTATTGTGATATGGATTTAGATTGAAGATTGAAATACGTCATTAATCTAGATTTTTGTCTAGAAGCGGTTTGAGATTTTTGTATACCATGGGCAACTGACTTATCAATGAGTTTAATAGCTTGGTTTAATGCTAATTTAGCACCTGCAAGATCTTTTTTGCCTAGCAAGGCTTTTGTTTTCTTCATCGCTGTTCTCATACTTGCTTTGAATGTAAAGTTATGTTGCTCGGCTTTG
>JACCDP010183739.1_pt1 | contig 31026 bp, 63 predicted proteins | sample 7445841 | NCBI WGS metagenome assembly JACCDP01 (sample SAMN15323441, study PRJNA562643) | freshwater metagenome | isolation source: river surface water | place: USA:Blue River Watershed | collected 2017-08-17 | reverse complement strand
GGACTCCGAGGACCTCGTCATCTACCAGCCCATCAAGATGGAGCGGATCGGATGATCCGCTTCACCAAGGGAGAGCTGGTCCGAGTGGACATCCCCAGCTCCGCGGTCATCGTGGAGAGCGCGAGGAGGGAGCTTCACGGACAGATCGGTGTGTACATGGAGACGAGGCGGGTGACCCACAGGAACTGCCTGGAGGCGTATCCCAGGGTCCTGGTGGGAGGACGGGAGCAGGTGGTCTGCTACCTGTGGCTGGAGAAGGTCGACTTCAACAAGGAGGAGGAGGAATGAGCGAGGACATCAACGAGATCATTCGACAATGGGAGGTGATCTGCATCGGCTGGACCAACGGCTCGATCTCCTCTGAGGTGGCGAAGGAGTTCCACGCAAAGCACGGTCCTGCGATTGTCGCTGAGCACCTTCGACTCTCAGAAATTCAGCGGCGAGAGGAACGGTCCCGACCCTGTCCTGTCTGCAAGGCCGATGTCGGGAAGCCCTGCAAGGACGACTACGTCAACGTCGTCATGAACTGGCAGCACAAAGAGCGCTACACAAAGGAGGCAAAATGAGCGAGGACAACGACTGGCAGAGGCAGTGGGAGCCGGAGCCGCCGCCCGAGGGCGGGTACGAGGTGATCCGGATCTACCCCTACGGAGAGGACGCCGACGTCTTCGCAGAGCGGACCACCGAGATGGCGAGGCACGACCCCGACATCGCGGCCATCTCCGCGGCGGGAGTCGGCTTCCCGCTGGACAAGGAGGAGATCACCTCGGTCCAGCTCGGCGGCCTCAGCCACGACGGCCGCGGGAACCTGATCCTGGAGCTGCGCGGGAGGCGCAAGGAGGTGCTGGAGGCGGAGAGGAAGGAGCGTGCCGCCCTCATTCAGGGGAAGATCGACGAGCTGATCGCCGATCTCACGGCGCAGGTCAAGCAAGACGACAGCAACAGCGAGAACAGCGAGGAGGTGACAGATGGCTGACAACAAGGGGTTTCCCCCGTACATGCAGACCATGCGATCGGCGGAGGCGATCCTGGTCCGCGAGTTCAAGTCCCAGCTCTTCGACATCGCTATGAACGAGGAGCGGTGCCGCGAGCTGATCATGGTCCTCGGCGAGGTCAACAGGGCTGACGTGGACCCGGAGTTTGAGGCGATCCGCAAGCTCATCGACAAGGTCGAGGAGGCGAACCGACACTGGGAGTTCATGGAGCAGATCGGCGATCCGCCACCCTACGGAACCACGCCGTAGGTCACAGAATCACACACACCACACACAGGAGGTGAAACATGGCTTTCAACAGGAAGTTGATCCTGCAGCGGGCGGCTGACGCCCGCGCTGTGGCAGCGGTCAACGCGGCTCTGGCTCCCAAGGACGAGGAGGACGATCCGCAGCCGGCGCCGACCCCAGTCCGGCAGCCGACCACCAAGACGAAGAAGGATCCACTGTTCCGGCCCAAGCCCACCGACAAGCTGGAGCTCTGGGCGCCGACCTCGATGTTCGGCGTCCCGGTCACCCTTGCCAATGGTCGGGTCAGCAACTACCCATCGGGCACGCCCTGCCTCTGCCTCACAGCGCCGAGGTCGATGTGGAAGGGAAAAGAGATGATGATGGACATCCGCATCGACGACGCGGATGGACCGATCGAGGGGTGGATCCGAGCTGCCCACGCTCGATGGGCGCCGCGGTGACCCCCGCAAACGTGGCCCACCTGTGCTGGGACCTGCCGGACAGAGAGGTGAGAGCCAAGGTCGGAGACCTGGTGATCTGCAGGCTCATGACCACCTCCCTCGGTCACGACCGAGTGGAGTTCGTGGGCCAGGTGGTCCGACAGACGGACATCATGTCAGAGGTGATCACGACATCAGGCTCACACATGGTGAGGACAAACAGCCTTGAGGTGGTTCAGCCCGGCCACCCCAGGGACACACACAGCACGGGCGGAGGTCAGAGAGCATGACGTACGAGCAGATCAAGGCGCACGAGGCGCTCATCGACAAGCTCTGGAGCAAGGAGGAGGTGACGGACACCGAGCTCTGGCTCGCCTTCTGGGACCTGAACGAGCCCGAGGCGAGAATGTACTGCCAGGAGAGGTGGTTCAAGGACCGCAGTGTCACCCAGAACCACATCACGAGGAAGCTCCGCCGATGGTTCCCGCAGGTGGAGGCCGCCAAGGAGCGGCAGCGAAGGGAGATCAAGAGCGATCCCAGCCACCCCAAGGCCTACCGCTGCCAGAACTGGGCGGCCACCTTCAGCTACACCCTCGGCTGGGTGACCGCCGGATCCGAGGTGGAGGCCCAGCGCCTTGTCGATCTCTTCCTGCCGGTGACGGAGAACGAGATCGACAAGGGCACACAGGTCCCGGGAACCCGCTACATCGACCTGCCGGAGATCCTGCCGGCGAGCGAGGTGGCGGTGCGAGTGATGTCAGGCAACGCTGAGGTGGTGGCACACCTCCTCAGGCAGTCGCAGGAGCGGAGCCGCGATGCGGAGCGCGTCGTGAGCAAGCTGAGGGAGGCGATCAGCCTGATCGACGGCCGACGCGACGCCCTCCAGATGTTCATCAGCACGACGACCGGCAAGAAGGTCGCAGTCGAGGAAGAGGCTGAAACGCAGGTTGAGTCCGCAGACGCGGACGAGGAGGTGAGCTTCTAGCACGTGTCAGTGGCTCCTGGCGGTTTCCAAGTGGCCGCGAGGAGCTGAGTTGCCGGTCCGAACCCGGCCACTTGGACTCTCAAGTCAGTCAACATCACGGGCACAACACACGCCCACACTCAGTCAGGAGTCAATCATGGAAATCAAGCAGCTCATCACGGTCCTCCCGATCCTCCCCGCCACCCTCTCGGTGCTCCTCAAGGGCCCGCACGGTGTCGGCAAGTCGGCCCTCCCCCGCTTCGTCGGGAAGGTGCTGGGCATCCCGGTCGTCGACCGCCGTCTCAGCCAGATGTCGGAAGGTGACCTGGTCGGCCTCCCGGAGCTGGTGAACGGTGTGACCCGCTTCGCCCCGCCGGACTGGTACATGCAGGCGTGCCGTGAGCCTCGCATCCTCTTCCTGGACGAGCTCAACCGCGCCACCCCGGAAGTGATGCAGGCCGCGTTCCAGATCGTCCTCGATCGGGAGCTCAACGGCCACCGCCTGCACCCCGAGACCCGGGTCTACAGCGCGGTCAACGCCTCGGCGGAATACCAGGTCAACGACATGGACCCGGCGCTTCTCGACCGCTTCTGGGTTGCGGACGTCGAGGCAACCGCCGAGGACTGGCTCGCCTGGGCCAAGGCTGACGGCAAGATCGGGTCGGACATCATCGACTTCATCGCCACCAACCCGCAGCACCTGCGGCACAGCGGACCGATGGAGCCGGGGCGTGTCTACCCCAGCCAGCGCAGCTGGGAGCGGCTGGACATCGCGCTCAAGCACGCCAACCTGGCGGAGGACCCGGGCAACCCGATCTACCTCCACATCAGCCAGGGCCTGCTGGGGATCGAGACCTCCCTGGCCTTCCAGGACTTCGTCAAGAACAGCCAGCTCCGCACCCGGGCGGAGGACGTCCTGGACAACTGGTCCAAGATGGAGAAGAAGATCCTCGGCCTCGGCCTGGATCGCAAGAACGACCTCATCGAGAAGGTGAGCGACCACTGCGCCAAGAATGACTGGACCAAGGCGCAGGCAGACAACGTCGAGAAGTTCTTCAACGCACTTCCCGCCGAGCTGCAGCTCACCCTCTGGACCAAGGTCTGCGCCCACGGACGGCAGCGCATCGAGAACATCAAGAAGTTCCACGCTCGCTGCAGCCTGGACGTGGTCAAGGCGGTTGACTCCGGCAACCGGGTCAAGTAGTCAAGGGCAGGCGGCGGGGCTTCGGCCCCGCCGACCTGCGGCCCCTCAACAAGTTCGCGCTCCCAAACCTGGGTGGGAGCCGATCCCTCGGCGGAATCCTCCGCCGAGGGCACAATCCCAGAGGTGAACGGGACCGAGACTGACTGGTCCCATCTGACAAGGAGTCAATCATGGCACAGGACAAGGGCACGTCAACCGACCTTCCTCGGCAGGACGAGGACGAGGTGGATCCGGTCAAGGCAGCGGCCTTCAAGCTGGATCCCTACATGGTGCGTCTGCTGATGGAGGAGCCGTTCTTCGCGGAGCTGATGCGAAGCATCGACCGAGTCCGCGACGATAAGTTCCCCACGGCGGGAGTCACCGTGCAGAACGGCAGTCCGACTCTGATCTACAACGGCGGCTGGCTCAGCACCATGGAGAGCAACCGCGTCATCGGCCTCCTCAAGCACGAGGCGTACCACCTGATCTACCGGCACGTCGTGGAGCGGCGCAAGGAGCCGCATCGGACCTGGAACTACGCCACCGACCTGGCGATCAACGGCCTGCTCAACGAGGACGACCTCCCCAAGGGCGGACTCTATCCCGGCAAGCCGCTGACCATCAAGCCTGAGGTCCTGGCCCAGCTTCCTCCGGACAAGGCGGCGTCTTTCAAGGCGCTCAGCGACCTCATCCAGTCCTTCCCACCGGGCAAGGCCAGCGAGTGGTACTTCAGCCGCCTCAACCAGAAGGGCGACCACAACGGCGCCATGGAGGGCAACGGCAAGATCAAGCTCAAGATCAAGGGCAAGGGTCAAGGCCAGGGACAGGGACAGCCCGGAAGCGGCGGCGGCGGTGACATGGAGGTCGAGGTCGACATCGTGGGGACCGACTCCCACGACGGCTGGGACGACCTGGACGAGGCCGACCGCGAGATCGCCAAGGGCAAGCTCAAGGAGGCGCTCGCCAAGGCGCAGCGGAAGGCGGACAACAGCAACTCCTGGGGCTCCGTTCCGGCTGAGATCCGCGAGGAGATCCGCCGCATGGTGGCCGGCGAGGTGGACTGGAAGGCCGTCCTCCGCAACTTCGTCGGCATGCGGCAGCGCGCCAAGCGGACGCACACCATGAAGCGGATCCACCGCAAGTACCCGTACATCCACCCAGGCAGCAAGATCGGACACACGTCCAACCTCGCAGTCTACGTGGACCAGTCCGGGTCGGTCAGCGACGAGTGGCTCGCCATGGCGTTCGGCGCACTGGAGCAGCTGTCGCGGCTGGTGACGTTCCACGTCTACCCCTTCGACACGGAGGTGGTGGTCAAGGAGTACGTCGAGTGGCGCAAGGGCCGCAAGCTCAACCTCAAGCGGGTCCGCTGCGGCGGCACCGACTTCAAGGCGGCATGCGACCACGCACACGCCAACCGCGACCGCTTCGACGGCTACATCATCATCACGGACGGCGGCTGCTACGATCCCGGTCCGGCGCTCATCAGGCGCTGCTGGGTTCTGGTCCCCGGCACCGAGCTGGCCTTCACGGCGTCCTCAAACGACGTGGTGGTCAAGATGAAGGCGCCTCTCGCACGGGACAAGTAGCGACAAGCCGGCGGCAGGCGACAGCGCCTGCCGCCACCCTCACCCACACACAGGAGAAGACATGCTCAGCAAGCTGGACACAAGCAGGTGGAGGAGCGACATCAGGAAGAAGGACCTGATCATGCTGTCCGCACCCCGCCTGGAGTTCGTCAAGAGCGGAACCGTGGTCGGCAACCTCTTCAGCGGCGACTCGCCGAACCACACGATCGGATCGGTCGAGCAGGGCACCCCGGTCACGGTGATCGCGAGGACCACCCAGTACAACAACGACGTGAACATCGTCATCCTGGCCGACGGTCGGACGGGTTGGCTCTTCACAACCGAGAGCGAGGTCCTCTAGGAGGTCGACATGGGAAAGTCAAGGTACGGCATCGTCGCCTGGACTGCGGCGAACTACATCGGCAGCAACCCACAGGCGTCCAGGCGGGAGGTGAAGGAGCACCTGGACATGACGCTCGGCTACAACGTGAACGTGAACATGCTCTTCGCGCCGCACGATCCCCAGCGGGCACGTCGCGGAATGAAGAGTACCACGATGAACATCCTCTGGACACGAGAGCGGGGTCGGTGCAGGATCAGCGGACGAATGGTGTGGGTCCACAAGCTCACGCCTCGGGGCCACCAGGTCGCTGACTCAGAGCGGCCTCCCACCCACGAGGAGTTGGGGCGACTGTGGCACGAGAGAAAGCGTCGAGAGCCGCACGAGGCAGACTGGGTGCGGATGGTCGATCCTGGTGAGCTCTTCGCGGTCAGAAAGAAGACGACCTGGGGTGGGCTTTATGTCTACGGATCCAGGAATCCCGAACACTCGTCAGAGACAATCAAGCTCAACAGCGACGAGATCTTCATCCTCATCGATGGGATCTCCCGCATCACCACACGATACTGCTGCGACCGTCAGCGGTACGTCAACGACGGCAGGGTCCAGGTGATCACAAGTGATGGCCAGATGATCTGGATGGTCGCAGGCCACCTCAAGCCCATCAAGGGGACACGCCGCATCAACACCAACAGCGACAGGTAGGAGGTCATCATGGGAAAGGCGAAGCGGATCAAGGAAGAGCGGAACACTCCGGTCAACGACATGGGGTTCCCCATCAACCTCAGCTGCAGCGAGGAGGACAACATCAAGTCGCTCATCTCCCAGACGCTGAAGATGATGCCGACAGGGCTGGACTTCATGCCCACCCCGATCGACATGTACTTCCTCCACGAGGAGGGGACCAACCGCTGGATGACGCTGTTCACCCTCGGCGATCCCTCGAGCGACGCCAAGGCGGACATGCGGGCTGAGACGATCCTCACCCGCAGGGACATGGAGGCGATCGTCGCCAGCGGACAGGAGCCGCTGTGGGAGTGGCTCCGAAACGTCTCGGTCCAGATCTGCATCGAGGCGGTGCTCAAGGGGAAGGAGCTTCCCAACCGCATCGGCATACAGCTGGCCGGAGCGATGAGGGCGCACGACATCGACGGGGACAGGGAGTTCCAGGAACAGATCATGACGATCGCACGCCACCAGGCGATGAATCGTGTGATGGGCCAGGAGCTGAGCGAGTGATGGGAAACCACCTGAAGCGGGTAATGGTCCCGGTCCGCGGGGACCTGCTGGAGACGGTGCACAACGCCGGTATCATCATCGCGGATGGCGATCTGAAACGGGACCTGGCCTACGCGATCAGGCATGTTCCGATCGGAACGCTGCTGATGGTGACGCCCACTGAGGAGCGCCCACACGGCTTCGCACAGCGCGGACACAACAAGGTTCAGGTGCACGTCCTCGACCCCGAACGGGGACTGCAGGGCTGGGTCTGCATGAGGAACGTCAAGATCGTGCAGCAGACGACAGAGCGCATCAGGCGCAAGAAGCGGGCGGCATTCTAACAACCACCAGGAGGTGAGACATGGCAAGGTACATCACACGGGAAGTGACGGACGAGGACACCGAGATCCACCGGATCATGCGTGAGGATCCGGTCAGGGCGATGATCGACGTGGGCTGCTTCGTGGCTGGAGGCTCTGCTCTCGCCGCGACCTTCGGCCTCCGGTCGGTGGAGCGGTACCTCGGCGACAGCAGGGGCGACATCGACATCTTCGCCTCGTCCGAGGAGGCACACGGGCGGGCGATGGTCGAGGCGGGAATGAGGGGATTCACCTCCTCCACCATGGGAACTGCAGTGAACCTGCTCACCAAGCCGAGCGGCTACAAGCTGCAGCTGGTCGCGCCTCGGTTCTCCGGCAGCTTCGAGGAGGCGATGGAGAAGTTCGACATCGCAAACTGCAAGGTGGCGACGGACGGCAAGGTCCTGGTCTACCACGAGGACGTGCCTGAGCTGGAGCGGACGCGGACCCTTCGGCTGGACAAGAGCCCGGGCTTCATGCTCGCCTGGCGGGTGGTGAAGTACATGAACCGCGGCTATGAGACGCTGGATCCCGCATCCCGCGAGTTCATCGTGGAGTGGTTCATCCGGCTGCGGTCCAGGGAGTGGGACCTGGCTGACGCCTCCCGAAAGTACTTCTACAACAAGCACCAGATCCGCAGCTTCCTCAGCGACAGGCGCCTGGTGCACGACGAGGACCTCCTCCTCGCGGTCGGCTTCATGCAGATGGTGGTCGACGTGATCAAGGGCGCTGGAACCTACGACCCCAACGAGGAGCTGGTGAAGGACCTCGCTCTGGAGGAGCTCGAGAAGCGGCTGGGAACGAAGCTGCGGTTTCCACAACAGGGACTCTAGGAGGCGAGCATGGGAAGGACGATCAGCAAGGCGGAGTACCAGTCCAGGCCGGGAGACAAGATTCGACTTGCGGGTCGTCGCCTAACCCGCTCTCTCCCGATCTGGTCTGCGACAAGGGACGAGCTTCGAGAGGCGGTGAGCGTCTTGGTCGCGCCCACCGAGGAGATGACGATCGTGGGACGGGTCCCTTACTCCTGCTCCTACGACTGGGTCGCGGACAGGGGAAACTCTGACTGCGGCCTTGGACGCTGGGTGATGCTCAGGGACAACGACTTCGTGACCACGAGGACGGTGTTCCAGGCGTGCGTCGGTCAGACCGCGGTCGTCCGATACGGCACGTCGGACGCCAAGCGGGGAGACATCATCCTCATCACGAGGAAGTACACGTCTGACGTGACTCTCGTGGACGGAGTCAAGAGCGGTGAGGAGGTGCGGAGGATCCCGCTTCTGAGCCTGGACATCATGGTCGCTGGCCCCGAGGGTTACACCTGCGACTGGGAGAAGATCATCTCCTAGGGGACAATCAACACACACAGGAGGACATCATGGCAAAGAAGCCCACTAAGAAGGAACTCAAGCAGCAGGCCGAGGATCTGATCAACAACATGCTTCAGGCGCAGACGCCGGAGCTGATCACGGCGGACACGCTGCTGGCTGCACTGCCGGGAGGCGCGAGCGGTGAGGCGCTGATCTTCGCCTGCCAGTCGCTGAAGAGCAGCCCAGGCATGAGGATGGACGCGCTGCAGGAGGACGCCTGCGCCCAGTCCGGCCTCAACTTCAGCACCGCAACCTGGATCGTCGGCGAGTTCTGGGGAAGCAAAAAGCACTTCGGCAGCCTGAACCTCCTCTGGGAGAGGCGCAAGGAGAAGCACAGCGGGGACAAGCGGGCCGTCTGGCACTACTACCTGCTCCCGGCGGGACAGACCCTGGCGGGCGTGAACGCGACGGAGAACACCTACAGGACCAACGTGGAGCGGATCGAGAGCGGATCCTACGCCAAGCCCGGAGGTCTGCTGATGGGACGATGGGAGCCGCACGGCTACTGCTACTGGAGCTCCGAGTACAAGCAGGTCTACCAGCGAGATCGGGACACGCCTGAGTCTGCATTCATCGCCATCACCTACCTCGGCCTTGTGCGAGGCTGGGACCCGACGGGCGTGCATCGGATCTGGCAGCTGGTCGAGGCGAAGGGACCCGATGATCCCAACTGGCAGACGGTGATGAACTCTCGGCAGGTCTCCCTCGGCTGCGTCGGACCCGAGGGCGTTCAGCTGGCGATTCCTCTCACCGAGGCGAAGGCGATCAAGCCCTGACAGCGAGTCACACAACACACAAGGAGGTCGACATGGCGAATCTTCCAAAGGGCGCACTTCGAGGCGTCAGGCGGGCGATGAAGGAGCAGGGAGGACCGCAGAAGCAGGTCAAGGCGGAGTACGGCGCGAAGACGGTGCAGGAGATGGGGTCCAGGCCGAGCAGGATCCGCTCCTACAACGTGAGGATCCACGACCTGGTGGAGTACAGGCCGTACGACCACAGCTACGTCCTGATGGACTGGCAGATCGGTCAGGTGGTGGGCATCAACCAGGTGCCGACCTACAGCGGCATGTCTGAGACCACCTACCGGATCCTAGGGCCGGACGGCATTGGCATCCAGGAGATCCTTGGCCGCAACGTTCGAATGATCAGCCGACCGGAGGACACATGAGCGAGCCAGTCAGGGGTCTCACCACCGGCGACCTGGTCCACGTCCGGGTCAAGGACAGCCGAGGCAGACCGATCGAGACGGTCGGCGTGGTGGTTCAGGTCAGGTCGCTCGTCTGGCAGGGACAAAAATACGAAACCACACAGCCTCCCACCGCTTGGGAGACGTCAGTGCTGGTGGATGGAAGCTTCCACGACCTGCTCGTGGGAAGGAGGGACATCATCGAGGAGTCAGAGGAGAAGGAGGTTCTCGCGGTCGCAGTCTGACCGCAGTCAGTCAACACACACGGTCTTTCACACACTCAGGAGTTCTACGCCATGAAGCTCAACGTTCGCAACGACAACATCGCCAACAACACCAACATCCTCGACGTGGTCGTCCCCGAGGAGCTGAAGAAGAAGCACAAGTCCGGCCTGGAGTTCTTCGACGACGCCCTCGGCGGCGGAGGCTTCACCCCCTCCGCGGTGGTCCTCTTCACCGGCACGCCCGGCGCCGGCAAGACGACGATGATGCTGGAGCTGGCCGACAAGCTCACCAAGTCGGACGCAGCGGTCCTCTTCAACACCGCTGAGGAGAGCCTCCACCAGCTGCGCATGACCACCCAGCGCCTGGGTCTCCAGAACGGCTTCGTCGCCGGACAGGACAACTCGGTGACCAAGATCCTGAAGCACTGCGACGAGGTCCGCGAGGCGAACCCCGGCAAGCCGTTCTTCCTGATCGTGGACTCGCTCCAGACCCTGGACGACGGCTACTTCGACAGCGGCCGCATCACCTCCGCCACGGCAGAGCGCTCCCTCCAGCAGATCACCGACTACTGCAAGGAGCACTTCGTCAACGCGATCGTCATCGGCCAGGTGACCAAGAGCGGCAAGATGGCCGGCACCCAGAAGCTGAAGCACATGGTGGACGCGATGATCACCCTGGACGTGGAGCGGAAGGACGAGCAGCTCCTCGGCTGCCGCATCCTGGAGGTGGAGAAGAACCGCTTCGGCGGCGCCGGCCACATCTTCTTCCTCGCCCTCCGTCAGGACGGGTTCACCGAGGTGCAGCGGGTGTGCATCAGCTAGGCAGCATCGGGTCGGCGGTCAATGGTGGCCGCCGACCAACCCACACACAGGAGGGCTCATGCAGTTCTACAGCTACGTGACCAACAATCCCAAGATGCCTGGCATGGCGGACGATCCGCTCGCCGGCGCACCCAGGTCGGTGGATCGCGACCTCAAGACGCTGAAGGGCGTGGTCAGGCGTCTCAAGAGGGCGTGGCCCGGGAGGTGCTTCAAGGTCTTCAGCTTCACCAACATCTACGACCCCAGCACGTTCAAGCTTCTCCACATCGAGATTCCCTAGACACAGGAGGCAGCAATGGATCTCTACCGCGGACACCACGTCACCCTTCAGTACACCGGCATCCCCGAGAGCGACGATCTCATGGTCGCCATGATCGCACTGGATCGATCCTGCCGCTTCGGCAATGGCGGCGGCTTCTTCATCTCTGCGATCGATCCCAAGACCAACATCCCCGCCAAGCTGCGGGCGGAGCCCGACGGTCCCTTCGAGACGCTGTACTACGCCGATGGCAAGTGGGTGGAGGGCGACAAGCTCGAATGGGCTGACGATGTGTACGACGACGACGAGGAGTGCGAGTGCGGGGACTGCAACCCCGAGCAACAGATCAACGCTTAGACAGCAACAACAGGACAGAGCAACAAGGAGGCAACATGACAGTAGCAGAGCTGATCGAATCCCTCAAGGCCCTCCCCCAGGACATGCAGATCCAGGTCCTGGACTCGGAGGAAGATGGTCCCGTCGACATCGTCCAGGTCTCCCGCGGAACCTGGGGCGGGGATCTCGCAGAAGAGCAGGAGGAGCGCATCGAGGCTGAGTTCGGAGACAGTGAGATTCCCGAGGATGTCTACCGCGGTCTCACGGACTACGACACAGAGCGATTCTACCAGGAAGATCAGACCGGCAAGGTCGCCGTTCTGGTCACCTGGTGATCACAGACAACACAAGGAGCACACACATGCGACACTTCATCTACCTCATCGGCACCTCGGACGACTTCGAGTCGCTCGAGGACCTCAAGAACACGTACTTCAACGGCGACACCGAGCGCAACATGTCGGCCTTTCCCGTCAGCCTGTCCGAGGTCTGCCAGGTGGTGGGATACGACAAGCTGGAGGAGATCGCCACGATGATCGGCCGCGGCGAGGCGATGAGCGCCGACTGGTGCCTCGACGGAACGCTCAGCTGCCTGCTTGAAGCATGACCAACAACAACAACAACAACAACACACCAAGACGGAGAGAACATGACCAAGGAAGACTTCCTCAACAGCCTCAGCAACCTGGCCACCGAGTTCCTCGACGAGGAGGGCGACATGAAGTGGGCGGCCCAGCAGCTCCGCGAGATGGCGGATGAGGTCGAAGGGTGGAGCGAGGACGAAGAGGACGAAGAAGAAGGGGAGGAGTGACACATGACCAGCAACATGAACACGCTGGCCCACCTCGAGGCGGCGCAAAAGACCGAGCTGGACGCCTTCAAGAGGACGCTCAGCGAGCTGGACGAGACCGACATCGACAACCTGATCCAGCTGCTGTCGACGGCCAGCGGCGCGATCATGATGGGAGGCAGGATCGAGGAGCTTCGGTGCCTCTCGATCAACGCCTGCAGGATCGGCGGCGCAATCGAGGGGTTCTACTGCGTCAACTACAAGAAGGATGGTGAGTGATGTACGGAAGGAGCGACCTCAAGAAGCGGATCCTCGACGGACTTCGAGGGTGCCTCGGGATCACAGTCGTGGACCGAGACATCGCGGGCCGCCTGGTGGTCCAGGGCGCGTCCAACGACACGAAGCAGTACGGGTGGGAGGGCATGCCCGAGGAGATGAGGGTCGAGGGAAGGGTGGTCTACTGGTGCACTGCGGAGTGGTCGGACAGGATCTTCGTCTTCGAGGACGAGGTTGAGGTGGTGGACGCGCCAGCGGACATGGTGGTCGACGCCATGATCGACATGATGTACGAGGTGGGCCTCTCAGAGGCGGCAGAGAGGCTGACAGACCCGACCGAGACCATCCGCTACGATGACGACAACAACAACGAGGAGGAAGCATGAGCAAGACTAAAGCGGCTGAGCGTATCATGGAGATCGCTGAGGAGATCCGAGTCCTGGTCCAGGAGGCGATGGACCTGGTCAGGGAGGAGGGATCGGACATCGCCCGAGAGCGAGCTCGGAGCTACTGGTATCCCCACATCCTCGTCGCCCTCGGCGGGGATCATGGCTACATGGGCGGATCGATGTGCTCGATGGAGGACACCGCCCGAGAGATGGAGGACTCCTACGACGAGGACGATGAGGAGGAGGTGGACGAGGAAGAGGAGGACATGGGCACCCTCGAGGGAACGCCGGACGCAGATCTGTAAGGACACACACAGACACACAGGGAGGTGAGACATGGCAATCGAAGTGACTGAGACCGGCGCGATCGTGGCGACCGGAGATGGAATCAAGGTCTTCCAGCTTCTCGCCCTCAAGGGCGCGCTGAAGATGGAGGCGATCGGCATGAAGCGACGCGGCAAGTCCGCCCTCAGCATCGTCAAGTCCATGACCGGACTCAAGGCTCGGACCGCGGAGGACATGGTCCCCAAGTACGATGGGTGGCTGCAGGCGCAGGGAATCCTCCAGTAACAACCACCACCAACACACGACATCATGGAGCCAGACATGGGATGCGACATTCACGGATACTGGGAGCTCTACCACCCGCACTTCAAGCGCTGGGTCGCCTTCAGGAGGATCAACGACGGCCGGAACTACGCCTGGTTCGGCATCCTCTCGGGCGTCCGAAGGGACGGACCCCGCGTGGCGTCGATCGAGGACGCTGGGCCCAGCTTCAGGGGAGGCAGAACGCAAGACATCACCGAGGAGCAGATCACCTCGGATGTCGAGTACTGCAGCGTCGCCTGGTGCAGGTACGTCGCACAGTGGGGTCAGGACCTTCACAGCTTCACCGTGGTTCCGTGCAAGGAGGTCAAGCTCGCGAATCAGTGCCTCAGGAAGGAGATGGGACGGATCAAATTCGACGACGACGAGAAGGAGGACAAGCACGAGGACGATGAGGACTACGAGCCGATCCCATCTCCCGACGACATCGTGGAGAACCTGATCCTGGACTTGAAGCGGAACGCGGACTGGGAGGAGCATCCCAAGCACCTGATCATGAACGTCCCTCTCGGTGAGATCATCGGAACCTACGAGCCAGAGGAGGTGGCCAAGCTCATTCGCATGGTCGTCGCATACGACAACTAATACAAGACAATAACCTGTACATCTAGAAGAAACCGCAGTATATCTTTACTGCAGCTGACGCTGCGCTGGTTCACACAAGGAGCTAAGACATGTCCTACAAGAGCATCATCGAGACCAAGGGTCTCCTCCCCCTCCTCGGCAACACCTCGGACGACAAGGTGGCCGAGCTGGCTGGCCTCCACCCGGAGTCCGTCCGCGCCTACCGCGTCCGCCGCCGCATCCCCGCCCGCTGGATGGGAGAGACGGCGGTGGGCGAGACCTCCATCCGACCCCTCCGCGCTGCTGCGCAGGCTCCGGCTCCCGCCCCGACGCCTGCTCCCGCTCCGGCGGCGGTCGCTCCGGTCGCTCCCACCCAGGAGCCGCAGCCCACTGCGAGGAAGTACAGGACATCCGCCATCGTCTCCGCCGAGGACTGCGACGGTCGGACCACCACCAACGAGGGCAACGCGCAGAACATCATCACGGTGTACACGCCGACCCAGACTGCGCGGACCAAGACCAAGGCACGCGTCACTCTCAGCATCCAGCACGGTGAGGACAGCGTCCTCACCCTGAAGGGCACTGCGGTCCACACTCTGTTCCGCGTCCTCTCCGCCCACTACGGTCGTCCCCTCCCCCGCAACGGCTGGGACGAGTAGCACACACAGACAGAAAAACCGATGGCGAGGCTGGTGGGCGGCGGGTTTAGAGAGAGACCGCCCACCAGCCTCGCTCTTTTCATCACAGGAGACAACATGACATACGAACAGATCGATCAGGCCATCCAGGAGGAGGCAGCGCAGTCGCCGCCCATCACGACGCCCACGACCTACGAGGAGCTCCTCAAGCATCCCAGCATCAGGTTCTTCAGGCCGCACGTCCTCTGGGAGGCGTGCAGTTACATCCACACCCATCCGGGATGCAGGCTTAGGGACATCAACACCCACCTGCTGGACACCTACCCACACGGACGACCCGCCCACTACAAGGTCAGCGGGAGCACGCTGGAGATGTCAGGCGTCGCAGCTCATCGCATCCGGCAGCCTGACGCCGGAATCCAAAAGGCGGGGATCTACATCGCCGACATGGGTCGGCTCCTCCTCAGCGGCCCCAAGCCCCAGTTCAAGCAAGAGACTCCCAAGCTCCATCCTGCCGAGTGGGCGCTGAATCCCGAGATCGGTGCGATGTACGCACCCCGCGGCTCGAGGACGCCGTTCTACGTCGAGCGGGAGTTCCAGATCAACACCGCGAGCGGAGTGCAGACCGCATCCCAGCTCGGCCTGGCAGGCCACCTCGGCAAGGACGAGGTGATGGTGCTGCTCGACGCATCGAACGCGAAGCGGATCGACGACGCCTCGACCTTCCGCCTCTACGGTGGTCCAATCGCCTTCGGCTACGCGGAGTTCATGGCGAACGGCAGGAAGGTCACGGTCGACGTGGCGAACGTCAAGGTTCTCGGACGACGACTCAAGCGCAGCAAGGGAGGTGAGTGATGGCGATCAGCGAGGGCGACCAGATGGGAATCGTCGGCCAGGAGGGCTTCATCCTGGTGGCGATCGCGGAGGACGGCAGCGAGGAGGTCCTCCTGGCCCTGACCGGAGAGGGAGCGGAGGACGGGATCCAGGACGCTGCCCGCAAGGCGATGATGGAGCACGACAGGCTGGAGGTTCGACTGGGCATCGCCCCGATCGACCTCACATGGAACTGAGCCAAGCATAACACACACACACAGGAGGCAGCCATGGGATACACGACAGAGTTCAAGGGCCTCGGCTTCTGGACCGACAGGGCACTCAGCGAGGAGCACAGGGCGTACATCGTCAAGTTCGCCGATCGGCGTCACATGCAGGTCAACCCTGCCCTGATCAAGGCGGGACCCACTCGGATCGCCGCGGGAATGGAGGCTGGGCAGCACGGCGAGTTCGTCCTGGACGACGACACCCACGCGAACGGGACGCTGAGCGAGGACAGCGGATGGGTGATGAAGAGCACCCATCCCTACCTCATCGACTACAACGCGCCTCCGCCCGGAGTTCCCGGCCTCTGGTGCCAGTGGACAGTGGACGAGGACGGGCACATCACCTGGGACGGGAACGAGAAGTTCTACCACTACGAGGAGTGGCTGGTGTGGCTGATCGAGAACGTCCTCAGGCCGTGGGGGTACGTCCTGAACGGCACCCTGGACTACCAGGGCGAGGACGATGATGACTTCGGTCGTCTGATCGTGGTTGACAACGTGGTGACAAACGTCTTCCAGTGGAAGGGAGGTGAGTGATGGCGAGGAAGGTGGTCAAGAAGGGCGAGGCGCCCAAGGTCGAGGTCGTGGTCGCGGAGCAGCAGCCGCAGGAGGTCAAGCTGACATGGAAGATGAAGGAGCACGACAGCGGGATGCGGGAGTGGACCCAGCCCAGGGCGACGGAGGACAGCAGGGACCTGTCCATCCACTGGTTCAACGACACATGGGGCCACACGGTGACGATCGATCGGGTGATGTCAACGGTGTCCCACTTCGCGACAGAGGACCAGGCGATGACCTTCTGCGAGGGGATCGTGAGGGCGCGAAGGACTCCCAAGGCACGGAAGGCTGCAGCCCGAAAGGCTGCGGCGTCCTGATCCTGGACGCGGTCCTCAAGGCCGCGATCATCATCGTCTGGTTCATCATCTTCTCGGTCATTCGTCTAGAGGTGATCGGGAAGATCCTCAGGAACCTGTGGAGGTAGACATGGAGTTCAAGGTGGGAGACGCGGTGTGGGCGTACACCACGCTGCCCGACACAGTCTGCAGGGGCGTCAAGCCGGTGATGGGAGTCCTCATCGGCTTCTACGTCTACGGCGGCGACAGGCACTGGCACGTCAGGGACGAGACCAGCAGGCACGGATCGACCGGGGAGTACAAGGAGCAGTGGCTCCAGCATCGCACAGGAACAGCGCAACCAGACAACGGGAGGGATCATGGGAGTGGTTCTCAGGCCGAGCGGCCAGCGGGTGAAGAAGAGCGACCTTGATGAGGAGGCGATTCGCTCGGCGATCGATGAGCTCAGCAGCGTCAACCTCATGATCATGGCGGCGGCCATGACGGTGGACGGCAGGATCGGCCTGATCGCGGACGCGGCGGTGGATCGCATCATGGAGCGGTTCACGCTGGAGGAGATTCGGTCCGCCTTCATTCTGCACAGGGAGGGTGAGAGCGGCTACGAGGAGCACCTCCTCAGGAGCATCGTCCAGTTCGAGGTGGGAAAGATTCCCGCCTGCCTCCTCGAGGGCAGGAAGCTGGAGGGAGTTCGGAACAGGAACTACTCTCCCACACGGCTCGGCCAGGTGGTGGCCCAGGCGGGAGAGCGAGAGGTCCGACGCCGCCTGTCATCCCCCAAGAGCGATGTCAACCAGCGGCTGGACCTCTACGGCCGAGGCACGACCAAGGAGGTGCGGCTGGTGCCCATCCTCGGAAAGGCGCGCCTCCGCAAGGGATGCTACGTGAACGTGAAGACGATGGCGGACGAGGACCTGATCCTGTGGTCCGGACAGGCGGGAGGTCGGGTGGTGACCTGGCGCAAGGATGCCAGCCGCATCGGCTCCTCCACCCTGTCGGACTTCACCAAGGCGATGGGTGTCTGCCTGGTGGAGTTCCCGGACGGAGTCCACACTGCGAGCTACGCGGATGAGCCGCTGGAGCACCTCCAGTTTCCCATGTTCCTCTGGGTCGCAGGATCTGACCTGGTCCGCGACGATCCGGACACGGAGGTGACGCAGTTCACTCGGATCACCGAGACCTGGTCCGGCAACGAGCGCATCACGATCGTCCGCGACGGAGATGAGCCAGAGGTGATCCTGGACGAGATTGAGGGGAGGCCGTGGTGAAACTCAAGTCGAGCGAGAGATGACAACCGCGAGCTGGCAGCGGATGCCGGCGAGGAGGCGCTGAGCCTCCGAAATCCACACACACAACGGAGGTTTCAATGAGAGCGATCGCAAACGGCATTCGGAAGGGCGACCTTGTCAGCTGCCAGTACTATCGAGAGCGGCTCCTCAGCCCGAAGGACGACATCACTGTGGGGCACGCCTCACTCGGCGAAACCTTTCTGGTCACAGAGGGCGCGACGAGCAACTTCTTCCAGAGCCACGTCGAGGTCCTGCACATGGATCTGGGGCGGGTGAGGATCAGCGCTGCCTGCCTGGAGGTGGTCAATGAAAATGAAGAAGGGTGATCTCGTCAAGGTGGTCCAGCCGCTCGGCTGGCAGGTCACCGTCTTCTGCCCGGTGGACACGACCAGCGTGATCGGGAAGGTCAACCCGGACGAGATCGCTGTCGTCATCCGGAGAGGACTAAAGTGGGACGGCGTGGGCATTGCAACGGCAAGCTGGTCGGGGGACGCAGAGATCCTCCACCCAGTCATTGGATCCTGCCTCATCGGACAGGAGTATCTGGAGGTGATCAATGCAGAAGGGTGACCTGGTCACGATTCGGGGCTTCAGGGGCGGTCCGGTCCGGAACGTGATTCCCAGACATTCCCTCGCCCTGGGCATCCTCATCCCAGACGGAACTCCCGCTGTTGTCCTTGAGACGGGACCCACGAAGTCCCGGGTCCTCCTCGAGAGCAAGCAGCTCTGGATCTACAACAATGACATGGAGGTGGTCAATGAAACCCGGTGATCTTCGTCGGTTCAAGGACACACACAGCCGCTATCCCGGCGTAAGCTTCCTGGTCCTCGAGGTCGAGGAGAAGGACACAAGTTGGACCACCCTAACCACTTCAGTCACGTTCCTGGTCAACGGGAAGCGGGAGTTAGGGTGGTGCGGGGAGCTCCTGAAGCATGTCTCGGAGGTGGTCAATGAAGGAAGGTGACCTCGTCAGGGTGGCCCGGCGCTTCTCCGGAAACTGGGGAGCTAATCGTGACCCGATCTTCAACGATGGCACCGCCGCCCTCGGCCTCGTGACGGAGCTCGACAGGCAGGGCGTCATGGCCGTTGTCCTCATCGACGGACATCGCGAATGGGTAGTCCTCAGGAACCTGGAGGTGGTCGATGAAGCTCAAGCGGGGTGATCTGGTCAGGCGGATCGTCAATCCCTCGTTCGGACTTGCGATCGTGCTGGAGATCAAGGGCAGCGTCATCGAGATCCTCACAGACACGGGGGCTATCAAGTGGGTTTTCTACGACGCGCTGGAGGTGGTCAATGCAGAAGGGTGATCTGGTCTACATCATGGGCGATCCCAGTCGTCCCATCCTCGGCAGGCACGACGCGACACGCGGGCTGGTCGCCGATCTCACGCCCATCACCCACGCCACGCCGGCGCTGGTGCTCGAGGTTGACAGGGACGCCCATCGGACGCACGTCAAGGTCCTCGTACAGGGCGAGATGCTCTGGATGCCCAGCGGATTCGTGAAGGAGTCCAATGAGGAGGGGTGACCTGGTGAGGATCAAGGAGGGGTGCGGGGACGAGGGAAAGATCGGCATCGTCATGTCTGCCGATCGCGAGGATCCGCGATTTTTTGCCAAGGTCCTCATCGACGGCGCCCAAGTAATCGTGAACTTCTACTGGTTGGAGGTGGTCAATGATTCTCAATGAGCATCCGCGCGCAGGCGCGCTGGTCAAACTGACAACAGGCGTCTACTGGTACAGAGACCAGCGAATCGACGACCTGTCAGATCTGCCCCTTCTCCTGCTGGGTTTTGAGACGAAGTATGCCGGCACCGCTGACGGTATGACCATGGACAGGGGAAACAGGAGCGGCATCGCGACCTTCCTGATCGACGGCGCGCCTCGAACCGTTTGGATCTTTGGACACACAATGACAGCATTGGAGGTGTGACATGGAGGATAGGGCCAAACTGGCAAGAGTGGGCGACCTGGTGGTGCTGAGGCACAATGATCCGTACAGGCGCCTGGGAGAGACGCACAGGATCCCTGTGTGGACGTACGACAGCGTCAACCAGATCTGCTACGACTACACAAGGGAGGACGTAGTAGGCGTGCTGCTGAGCGTCGCAGAGCAGCTCGGCTCAGCCCAGGTCATATTGCCCACAGGCGAGCAGTGCTGGGTGCGGCTGAGCGTGGTGAACACAGTTCAGAGAGCGCGGAGGTGAGAGATGAGAGTCGGCGATCTGGTCCTGCTTCATCAGGGCGACATCTACAGGAAGGAAAAGGAAAAGCTGCTCAGCATTCCGGTCTGGAAGTACAAGGCGAACGGCACGCCCACGCCGTACAGTCAGGTCCTCGAGGGCCAGCTTGCGACCGTGCTGGACTGGCAGCCCGCCGGGACGCCGTTCCCGAACAAGACGGGAGCTGTCAGGCAGACTGGAGCGGTCGAGGTGTTGCTATCAGACGGCGAGAGGTGGTGGCTCCTTGAGCCGCGGTGCGTTTCAGTGCAGGAGGTGTCAGATGACGGCGGAGCCTAAAGTCAGGGTGGGCGATCTGCGGATCGGGTCTCGAAACATCCCATTCATCGTCGTGGATATCGGGCCCGCAGGCGAGTTCGCCCGCATCCTAATCGCGGGAGAGACGCACACAGTGCGGGTGGAGGGCCTGGAGGGAAACAGCGTCCTCCTGTCGAGGGGATCCTAGCAGACACACAACACACACACACGAGGAGGCAACATGCGTTTTCTGCGACCCGACATCGGCGATCTGTGCGAGATCCATCACATGGGCCGAAGCCCGATCGCACACGTCTCAGACGAGGACCTTCACATGCCCCGCTTCAAGGCGACAGCAGGCGACCTCGCAATGGTGACACACGTGGTCGACACGACCGCCTCGCAGCTCGCGAGGCAGAACCTCGCCTCCTTCCTCACGCTGGAGGAGCGGATGGCAGCCATGCGGGGCAGCAGGGTCAGCGGCGAGGGGCACCGCGTGCTGTCGATCGTCATGGCGTCAGGCCAGCACGTCGGCATGGTGGGCTACGTTCCCTCCTTCTGGCTGCGGATCGTGCAGCCAGCGCCGCTCCGCTAGCCTACTCAGCGTCAGCAGGGGCCTCAACGGCGGGATGAGTCTCCTTCATCTTGTCCACGAGGGCCTGGGCGACCTTCCTGAAGGACCCACCGTAGCGGCGGGGGCTGATCTCCTGACCCTTGGAGGAGACGACCTTGTCGCCCTTGTAGTCCTCCTCGGGCGCGCGGATGACGACAGCGCGCGTGGGAGTGACCGTGTAGTAGACAGCGTAGACGAACTCGGGGTCGGTGGGATCCTCAACGATCTCGAACTGCTCACCCGCCTGGCGTGCAAGTGCTTTGATGTCATTAGGATCCATTTCTTTGTCGTCACCCTCGTCTGCCGCGTCGAGGAACGTGTCCACTGCTACAGCTCCCTTCCCGTCGTTGCCTAGACTGAAGGTAAAGTTTGCACCTTGACGGACGTAATCTGGCGTTGCACCGGATCCTGTTGCGCGCATGATCGCGACCACAAAATCGCTGCTATTATCCGTGGGTGTAAAATTTACTGCTAGTTCTTGACCCGCTGTTACTATTCGCGGTTCGTCAAAATCTGCACTTAAGTCATTTTCTTGATCAGCATCCTGTGCAGAATAAATGCCGTCGATCTCAATTGGCGTCTTCATGTTGTTCTTGACGGTGACAGTCGCCTGCGTGTTCGCTGCCTCCATCAGCAGCTGTCGGACGAGGTGACGAAGGCCGGACTCTGTGTAGCGCGCCATGATGCTTTTCCCTAGAAGATGCTTTAACTATTCTGGCGCTGCCATCGTGATGGTCCGCGAGCTCTGTGCATCCGCGGCGCGGCTGTGCCACAATGGGCACATGAGAGACCCACGCATCGTCATTCCCCGCGACCTCCGCAACCTCGGCTTCCTGGTCGGATTCCTCATGATCGCCGCTGGGCTGATCATCGGGTGGATCAGGAGCGGCAGCGACGTCCAGCTGCCGCCCACTGGGTGGAAGGGCGGAAGGACCTAGTCCCCGTCGGGACCGTCGTCGTCCAGCGCGGGAGGCACCTGGCCGAGCGCGATCGCCTGACGCCGCTCGTGCCTCGCCCGCGCGCGCGCCTTGGACTTCCTGCTGACCTTGATCTCGCCTGCCGCGATCTGGCGGTCGCGCTCTGCCATCTCCGCCTCCTGCTGCCTGTCCAGCTCGCGTTCCCTCGCGGCGATCATGTCCTCCCTGTCCTTGAGGGACTGCTGGCCGACCATCGCGTTGCCGTCGCGGTCAGCCTTCACGCTCTCGTGTCGCAGGACCCGGTTGTTGAGGAAGATGTTGTTGATTCTGTTGTGGGCGTACAAGTTCTTGTCCCACGCAATCTGGTGGTCGATGCGGCCTCGCAGGGTCTTCACCTGGCCGGGCCTGTCGCCCGGCACGCCGTACTCGTACTCGGTGTATTCAGGCGTGACCTTGATGCGGCCAGTTCCCGCCGTGAGGGGCGCGTGGTAGCCCATCTCGGGGCGGGGAGCGAGCTCCTCGGGCGAGCGAAGGACGGGACCGGGAGGAGCCTTCTCCAGCTTCCCCATCAGGGCGGAGATGTCCCTGCCCTCGAGGATCTGCCTGACGATCCTGCGAATGACCGACTCTGACATTGTGCTCATGCTCTTGCCCCGCGCGCTGCTAACTATCGGCCTGGCCTGCGGCGCCTGAGGCTTCGCCTGAAGGGCCAGCGTCCCCATGACGTGGTGGCTTCCAGTGGGCGCGGACGGATCCCGATAGAACTGGGTCTCGACCAGCCTGAGGACGGGCACATCGGAGCCGGGTCGGGTCAGCGCGATCAGCGCGTCCCAGTTCTCAGCGCAGCCTGGGAACTGCACGTCCAGCTTCACGCTGGCGCCCCTCTTCACCGCGACGGGAGACCTGATGAGGTTCGCGTCAGGATCGCCCATCGGCTGCCCCGCTGTAGTGCCAGGCAGCTTTCCCCGAGCGTCAGACAGCAGCCTCTTTGCCGCCTCGGAGTCGAACCGCCTGATGCCGCGGTTGATCGCGCCCTCCGCGCTGAAGACGCCGACGACCGTGACGTCGAAGTCCCGCTCGTTCTTGACCGTGAAAGTGGACCTTCCGCCTGCGACCCTGTTCTGTGGCATGGCCTTAACTATTGTCCCGCTTGAGGCTCGTCCCGCACGCCTGTGCGAACAGCTCGCCGTCCAGCTTGATCCCCTCGCCGCGGAGCTTCCTCGTGAGGCCTGCGACGATCCTGCGCCTGTTCCCCTCGTCGTCCACCTGCCTGAGGATCTCCACGATGCCTGTGATCATGTCGCGCTGGTCGCGGTCGACAGAGTCCGCGAGGTCCTCCATGGCTCTGTCTCGGGACTCATGGAGCGCGCGCCTGACAATGCTTCTGATGTTCATGCGCTAACTATTGTCAGGCGCGGGTGTAAAGGGTGACTGGGTGCGTTATGATCTGCGCATTGGTCCTCGTAGCTCAATTGGATAGAGCGCCAAGTTCCTACCTTGGAGGTTGCTGGTTCGATCCCGGCCGAGGACGCCATCAACGCAGGCATGGCATATGGGTTGTGCACCAGCCTTCCAAGCTGGATAACCGGGTTCGAATCCCGGTGCCTGCTCCACTTCGGCCAGGTAATTCAGTGGTAGAATGCCGGACTGTTAATCCGTTAGTCGCTGGTTCGATCCCAGCCCTGGCCGCACTTTCTCCCTCTTAACAGCAAGTTACAGCCTGTGTGGCGCCGTCATCCTTACTTACTAATGGGGAGGTGCCCCATGGGTGAGGGTGAGAGGGATCATGAGATAGCTCAACACGCCGAGCGTCTTGTTGGTCACATCGAGGGCGCGCTGATGTACGACGAGGTGGGCAAGTCCTACCTTGTGAAGTCGTCCATCCTCACGCTGGTGTTCAAGATCACAGAGTTCCTGCGGCACCTGTCCAAGCGAATCTAGGAGGCTCAATGGCGCTTCTTCTTCTGCTCTCATGCCTCACTGAGGGTGAGCCACGGCGCGAGAGCGGCTGGCGTGAGACGACTCCACCGCGCGCAGACATGCAGTGCTGGGTTCGTTGGAGCCAGCCGAACACCACAGTCTGCGCTCCCGCCCTCAACTCCACGCACGGCGCAGCGCTGTGAGCGCAATACTTCTTCTTCTGGCGTGCTCATCGCATGAGGACAGGCAGGACGCGAGCGCGAACGCCAGCGATCTAGCAAACCCATACGCTTCATCACAGCACGCTTACGCAAGCTTTGTTCGACCCAAAGTCCCATCATCGGATGGAAGCGGCAGAGAGGCTGCAGAGTGGCTTATGTCAGTGCAGACTCCCCGCAAGGGAGTAGAGTGCTACATCTTGCACACATCGCCTCCCGCAATGTCGTGCGTGTACTTGCCATCGGGAGAGTGACGTGGTCCCAGGCACGCTGTTTCGCGTCAAGGCATACAGGGCTGAGTTCGAAAGAGTGATTCTCGGCAGCCTAGAAGATGAGCCTGTGCCCAGCGACGCAGTCCCACGCGATGAGGATGAGACGAAGCTGCGGATCGGTGAGATTGGCGTGGTCCTCGAACTTCATAGGAGAGAGGGGAGCGTCCGGGTCGAAGCGTACAGGGTCCTCGTGCAGGGAAAGCAGGGGTGGTTGTTCCGCGACGAGATGGAGGAGATGCACATGGATCCTGTACTGTGAGGCCCGGCGACCTACTGGTCATGCGCGGTCCGGACGATCCGTGGGGCAGTCATGTCGGCGACCCCACAAGCACGCGTGGCCCGCCCATCCTCACGCCCAGGCGGATAGGGATTGCCCGCCAGTCGGTGCGTCCTGGCCGTGGGACGCCGCTGCTGATGATCGGCGAGCAGGGAAGCTTCGCCGTCGTCCTGCACGACGGCGTTGAGCACCTGGTGGAGAAGACGTGGGTGAGGCGGGCTTAGTCCTCGCCGTCCTCACCTGTCATCTTTGACCTGATTTTCGCTGACACGCGGTCCATGAAGCTGTCACCCCCCTCGTGGCGCCCCTCCATGAACTCGCCGGTGGAGAACATGCCGCTCACCATCACGGCAGTGCCTCCCACCTTGCAGTCTCCCACAATTACTGCCTGTCCCATGATTTGTGCGTCGCCAAACACCTCAGCGTTTTCTCCCACTGTGCCCGCTACGTGCGCGTTGTCGTAGACCTTGGCGAATCCCAAGACCTTAGCGGGCTGCCCCTTGTATCCAGTGATCTGAGGCGATCCCTTTGAGGTTGCCAGTATCACTGGACTTCCCTGTATGTGGGCGTAGCTGATGAAGATGGGCGGCTTGCCTGACACACCCTTAATGATCTGTGTGCCTGCGATTCCCTCTTCGCCGACGGGTGGCGCACCTGTTCCAATCACAGATTCGTCCTGTATGATTGCTAGTGTAATTTTTCCCTGTTGCCCAGCCGCATTGTTGAGCAGGACCCGGGAGTCATTGATGGTGCTTGATGTGATGAGCGGCTCCTTGCCTCGAAATGTAATATGGCAATGATCTAGTTCAGATCCGTGGATTCGGCCGCCCCCAACAGCAAGAACGCTTCCGTTAAGAGACTTTGTTCGTGTAATAACAAGCTTGTCAGCCTTCTCTGACTCTGTCTCTGTTGCGAAGTAAGACGAAGCGATTTTGCAGTGGTCGGACATCTTGACATTTGCGAGCATGCTGCCTTGGACATCGCACGAGTCTGACACGTTTGATACTCTGACTGTGCCACCTGACACCTTGCTGTCTTTCACAGTTGATGAAATGACAAAGCACCGATCTGACACCACGCTGTCCTGCACAACAGACTGCTCACGAACGTACGAGTTGTCCACGACACTGCCCAGAACTTGGTCAACCTTACCGTCTGGATTGCCGAGTTCGTCAAAGCCCACGCTTGATTTGTTCGTCACGGATGAGCTTGCGTCGATCTGCGCCAGTGGCGAGATCTTGCTGCCTGGGAATCTGCTCGCCCGACCTGTCTTTCTGACGGCAGGTGCACCCGCTTGAGGCTCTGGTGCGTCAGCTTCAATTAGGATCCTGCGAACGGCTGCTCTGAGATGTGACATGCGCTAAATATCTTGATTAGCGCCCATCCTGAACAAGCGCACGTCTGCGTGTTACACTTCCCGTCAGGAAGGGAACAGATGAGGGCACTGCCAACAAACGCGCCGACCAACGTCGCTGCGATCGACGAGAGGGATCCCAACGCGGGAGGCGCCTCGCACTCCTACGCCGTCCAGTGGGGCGGACCCAAGGACGTCACGCGCGTCCAGTTCCAGCACGGCCCACGCGGCCTCGCGACATCCACAGCGGGCCTCTTCGACGACGACCTGCTCGCAATCCTCGAGGATCGTCTGGTCTGCTTCCAGTCCGGCCCCTTCGCCTGCGACGAGAACGAGCAGGCCCTGAACGGCGTCCGCCACGCCCGCTTCCACCTCGGCCAGCGGGTCGCGAAGAGGATCGCGCAGGGCGTCCTCGGCGAGAACAAGGAGCACAAGTCGTGAGGGTGATCAAGGCGGACGAGGTCGAGGCCTTCCTCGAGCAGAATCCCATCAGCGTCCTCATGTTCGGCGCCTCCTGGTGCATGCCGTGCAAGGCGCTCAAGCCCAAGGTGGAGAGACTGGGCGAGCAGTTCTCACACGTCCCGCTCGCCTACTGCGACGCTGAGGACCACGCCGCTGGCCTCGTCGCTGAGCTCGAGATCATGTCAGTCCCGACGGTCGTCGCCATGGTGCGCGGCGAGGGCGCTGAGGAGGTGGTCGGGACGAGCGAGGATCGGATCAGGAAGCTCTTTGAGACCTGCGGCGACATGATCGCTGCGGGCGGCGGAGCGTAGAAGTCTTAAGCTGGGCCGATTGACGCCATTAGACGCTCGACAAAGAGACCGCTGGTCACCATGCACCCTTAGCTCAGCGGTTAGAGCAATTGGCTTATATCCAATCGGTCATCCGTTCAAATCGGATAGGGTGTACCACTGCCGATGATCGTGTGGCTGAGCTTCGCCGACCCGTTGTCAATCTCCTGGGTCAGCGCGGCCGATCTTGAGATGGTAGATGACCTTCCTGCGTCATAGATAAGCAGACAGACAGGAAGGCAGCTATGAGAGTCACAGAAAGCAATCTGCGTCAAATGATACGCAACATGCTGACAGAGGCAGATACAAGCAGCATGTTTGGCAGAGACAAGCCGTATCAGGAGACGCCGTATACTCTCTACCTCGAAAGGGCGCTTGAGATTCTCAAGTCTCGCGCAGAGGCTCAGGCTGGTCCCGATGTCAACAGCGTCCAAGAGTTCCACATGGTAGTGGGACCGGATAGGCAGGGCAAGTCACATAATGGCCTGATTGTGCGACTCTACGCTGAGCCGACATTCGCCATGCCCTGGACAAAAAGGCCGCAGAAAGTCGTGGCGGGAATCGCTGGTGACTACACAGAAGAGACTGACTACACAGTTGGGATTCGAGATGTGCTTGGTCCAGACGTTGACAAGGCGCTCAATGAGGCTCTTGCGCAGGCAGCAAAGGAAATGGGCGTGCAGCCTGTGATGGTCGACACGCAGAGGCAGGTTGCATACGCGGGACGCGCCAAGGGAGAAAAGGGCGCCACGCGTTACGCCCTACAGTTCACGCTCAAAAAGCCCGGGCCAACACCCGTGGTTCACGTGGTCAGGCGAGGCGACAACCTGGGCAAGATCGCAGCAATGTACAGAGACAAGATGGGAATGGGATCTGACGTTCGCAATGATGATGTTGCAGCAGAGATAGCCCAGTTCAATGGGATGACGGATCCTGACAGTATTCGACCGGGCGACAGGATCAAGATCCCGGTCAAGAAGTAGAGACATTGTCCCATAGCTCAGGGGTTAGAGCACTGCCCTGATAAGGCAGGGGTCGTCGGTCCAATTCCGACCGGGACAACCAGATCACCCCACCGATCGAGAGGTCGGTGGGATTTTTGTTACTCAGACCGGGAAGACAAAGAGCACGCGCGCTTATCAGTTCACGGTCACCCAGACCACCTTGCCCTGCGTGTCCGCTGCGAACGCCTCAGGCAGGTCTGCTGTGATCTCCTGGATCTTCCTTGCAGCGGCCTCGATCTCTTCCCTGTACGGATGGTCCTTGAGGATGTGCGAGAAGTCAGGCACGTACCCCTCCTCCTTGGTGAGCGCTGCCGTGAGGATCTCAGAGATCCTGTCACCCTCGCTGCGATTAACGTAGTTTCCCGCCCTGATTGATCCCGCCTGTGTCTTTGACAGCACTTCCTCGTACGACTTTGAATCACTGTCGCCGATGTCGCGAAGGGATGAGGTGCCCTTTCCCCGTATGCGCTGCCCAACAGGAGGCGCTGCTTTTTTCCGCGTGATGTCACCGTGCTTCATCTTTCCCGTTGCGATGCCCTCAAGCTCTGTCTTGATGATCTCTCGAGAGTTTGCACCCCACGTCGAGTTGACTGTCAGGCCAAGCGCACGTGTGACTTCTGTCGCCTGCCTTGCGGCGATAGCACTGCGGTACAGGTCATCCGCCTTCCCGCGTGTCGTTATGTCGTACGGCATGGGCACGCCGTACTTGATGTTTGCGAACTTCTCCACAGTTCGCCTGTGCGTCTTGACATGCAGCTCATCGAAGACCCTCCCGACCTCATCGAATATCTTCTTTGTCCTTGACATGGTCTGCAGGAGGTTGCCCGGACCTGTGTCGAACATCGCGTGCGCTATCATCCAGGGCGTGGGAAGCGAGTCAATCCCTGCAGCATTGGACACGGGAACTATGGTCGTCGACGTAGGAGTCAGACCCTTTTCACTCACGCCCAGCTCTCTAAGGATTGGCACGGCCTCGTCGTTCGTTGTCATCGTCACACGCGCTATTCTAAAGCCTGCTGCCTGGGTTTCCACTGGAACTGGCGCGTTGTATTTTGCAAGACCTGTCTCCTCAAACACGGAGCTCATCGATCCCGCGATAGGCTTGATGTTCACATTGACGCCGAGATTGCGGTACAGGCGCTTCGCCTGCGTCACGAACTGCGCGCTCTGCATGGTTGCTTGAGCTCGTCGAATTGCCGCCTTCTCGACTTCTGTGCCCAAGAACTTCGGGTGTGACGTGTTCGGAAGCAGAGATCGTGCTTTGATTTCCTCTCTTCCCCAACTTGTGACGGGGTCTCTCGAGTCGTAGCGGCCCGTGCTCATGACCTTGGGCTTCTCTACAGACACCTCGCCCCATTTTCTCTTTGCCCTTCTCAGCGCTGACTCGCCGCCTGCGCCTGGCGCCATTAGATCGGATGCTGCCTTTTCCGCCGCTGCGACGCGAGATGTGTTGAGCGCGGGTGTTGCGTCAAGCCTGTTGGTCCTGATTGCCCAGCCCGCCTCTCTGCCCAGCTTGTAGGCGTTTTTGACGCCTGCTCTCTCCATCCTGTAGCCAATTTCCTCTGCGGCCTTGGCAGCTGCATCCTGCCCTCGAAGGATCGTGATCTGCTTGGCGCCGGCCAGCTTGCCGGAGAGCTCAGTGTACTTTGTCGCAGCGACCTCTTTGGCTGCTCCCTTCACTGACGCTGACGCCTTGGTTGCTGGAGAGCTGAACATCCCTGCCAACGCGATAGTTGCGATGGCTGCCTTCCGGTCGCCCTCCGCCGCGTAAACGAAGGAGTCGAGGAGCATCGATGCGACGATGCCGCCGGGAATTAGAGATGTGGTCTGAAGGATGTCGTGGAGGACACTGCCCGCATAAAGATCGTTCGCGAAGTCCTCACCGTACTTTGCAGCGGTCAGTTCGCGAACAGGAAGGTCGGCAGCGTCCATGATCTTTGCGCTGATGCGAAACTTTGTGAGAGCGACATAGGGGAGCATCTCTCCCATCACACTGAGCACAAGCTTGCCGAGCGACGCCTGCTCAGCACGTGCGCGTTGGACATCCTCCTCGCTGCCAGGCGCATGTGACTGCCCCACAAAAGTGTCCAGCGTCGCCTTTACCACTGTGCCCGCCATGGAGGCTGCGTCACTGCCCAGCTCCGCCGCTGCATCCGCCCAGCTACCCGCCTCCTTGCTGACTCCATCCCAGTAGCTTGTCTCCTCGGCCTCTGCCTCTTGGGTTGAGGCTTCGATGAGCAGGCTGCGGACGATTGAGTTTAGCTGCGACATGCTCCTAACTATGCGCTCTGGGCCCAGCAGGCTTGAACCCAGCGGGTCCCTGTGACTCTCTCCAATCGAGCGTGTGTTTCCACTGGGCCCCAAATTTGCCTTGACTCCTCGCGTCCCCGCGTGCGCCTGCGGGCTAGAATCGAGACCAAACGGGAGAGGATGAATGAGGCCGAGTGAGAAGTGGGTGCTGAGCGCGGAGCGAGCCGCGGAGGACGGTCTCCTCTCCTACCAGAACTGGTTCGACAAGGCGACCTCCCTAGAGCGGGTGCGGTCGCAGGCCTGCGTGGACTACTTCTGCAAGATCATGACTCCCGACGTGCTGGAGCGCATCGGGGACCCGCGCGACCAGAGCGTGCTCGAGATCGGGTCGGGAGGTGGGCGCCTCATCGCCTGCGCCGCCCAAGTCTTCAGGCGCGCGGTGGGCGTGGACATCGTCTACTCGCGGCCCAAGCTGGCCGAGATGTCCCGTGAGCTTCACCGCCTGTGGAGGGTAGAGGGCGTGGACCTGATCGAGCCGAAGGCGCTCACCGCACTGGAGCCCGGGTCCTTCGCCTTCATCTACTCCTTCATCGTCTTCCAGCACTTCGACACGGAGCAGGTAGTCTTCGACTACCTGCGCGAGGCGAGGCGCCTTTCGCGGCCGGGAGGCCTCATACGCATCTTCATGGGCAGGTCCTCCTCAGGCGACATCGTCAGGCTGGAGGGCATGCCTTTCGACCCGGACCGCCTGCAGTTCGACAGCTCCCTCCAGATGTCGCCGGACGCGTTCGCGAAGATCGCTGAGATCGCCGGGCTGCGGGTCGTTCGGGTCGTCCCGCAGATCAGGAAGCAGCTCTGGTCGGACCTGCCCTCAAGTCAGATGATGTTTGACCTGGTTTGCGACGCCCCATTGTAAAGGGTGGTCGGCGCCGCCT
>JACCDP010459634.1_pt1 | contig 31034 bp, 46 predicted proteins | sample 7445841 | NCBI WGS metagenome assembly JACCDP01 (sample SAMN15323441, study PRJNA562643) | freshwater metagenome | isolation source: river surface water | place: USA:Blue River Watershed | collected 2017-08-17 | reverse complement strand
TCTGTAAGATAATACCCCTGACCATTACGATTTGTTGTTCCCATGATCTCTACAATTAGTTAAGATATTGAAATAATACAGAAAATTTGTTTACAATTATACAGTCTATATATTAGGGATTTCCTTAGTGGCTGATTCGTTAGATTCAAGACTGCGAAACTGGGCTTGGTATGTATCTTGGGGGACTGTAATTCCTCAACCTGATACTACTTGCAGATCGTTTGAAAAGAACTACATTCCAGAACTCGGAAACCTATACGCAGAAGAAGAACCGCACTATGAGCCAGACCACAAAGACGGAGAAGAAATAGAACAGGCAATTAAGGGTTTACCCTTAGAACTCAGAAAGATACTAAAGGCTCGGTATGTGAGCCATCCATATGCTAGTCAGAATCAATTAGCCCATCACCTTAGAATATCGCCTAAACGATTCGAGACAGATCTACAAAATGCTAAAAAACGACTCCAAGACCAACTCGACAAGAGAGCCAAAAGTAATCAGTATAAGAGTTTGCTCAAGGTGCAACCAAAAGAAAACGACCCAGAATGGGATTTTTCAAATATACAACAATGGACTTAATGAAAAATTTGTTTGTTCAGCTTGTAGAAGCCAAAAATAGATGTATAATTTTCTTGGGAAAATGCACCCAAAATTTGTGGTTTCTACACTAGGGGTCTTATGAAAGATAAGGGAATGTCAATAATGATCGGTCTTTTAGGCAAAGAACCTAAGATGGCTGAGAAGAAAGAAGGCGGTCTCCTAGAGTCAGACATGGAATCTTGCCCACTTTCTACAGTTGATGCGGACATCAACAAGGGCAATATGAAAAAAGCCATTATTACAGCCGATTATGGTGATCGTAAGGATGGCGAAGGCAAGTGCAAAGCCTGCGAATACTACGAAACAGGCGAAGAAATGACCAAATGCGGTGTGCCTAAAGATATGGGTCATTGCGAGATTTTCGACTTTGTTTGCAAAGGTGAACGAGGCTGCATGGCTTGGGAAGCCAAAGGCGAAGAAGAAATGGAAGAATCCGAGGAGTATGAAGAATGAAACAGGGTCTTTACAGCAATATCGCAGCAAAGCGTAAGCGGATCTCAGAAGGATCTGGCGAAAAGATGCGTAAGCCAGGCACAAAAGGCGCACCAACCGCTAAAGCCTTCAAACTAGCAGCAAAGACAGAAAAAAAGAAAAAGTGAGATTAGGGATCATAATCCCCTACAGAAACCGAGAGGAGCATCTAACCAAGATGCTACCTCATACAGTCTCATTCTTTCGCAGAAATACCAACATAGAGCCTCTGTTTGTTCTAGCCGAACAAGCAGATAATCTACCTTTTAACCGAGGTGCATTAGTCAATCACGCTTACGCAGCTTGTGCAGGCATGATCGACTATGTATGTTTCCACGATGTAGACTATATGCCCATGTGGGCAGACTACAGCGAACCAAACCTACCAAGCAGAATTGTGTGGTATGGCATGGATAAACGACCAGTAGGGCATGGCACAGACAGGATAGTTTCTGCCCAACGCTACGGATTAGCAGCAGTCGCAGTCATGCGGAAGTGGCATTTTGAGGCTTGTAACGGATATTCCAATACTTATTGGGGATGGGGTTACGAGGACACAGATCTTGCTAAGAGGCTCGAATCAGTCGGTCTGCCTATCGGGTATAGGGATGGCACTTTTATCGCCTTAGATCACGATTCTAATGGCTACGATGCCAACGGAGAGACCGAGGCAAGTAAAGCCAACGCAGAACGATTCAAAAACAGAATCTATCCAGATATGGCAGATGGGGTTAATAACCTAAATGCAACTGTTGTTTCTATACAACAGCACATAGCAAGAGGCATGGCAGATGGAGAAGAAGCTCCTCTGTTGTGGTGCAAATACGACCTAAAGGATCTATACGATGAAAATGTCAAAAACTGAAAAAAAGATTGGCAAGGTAATGGGCGAATACAAAGAGGGAAAGCTGCACTCTGGTAAGTCAAAAAAGATCGTTAAAAACCCCAAACAGGCAATCGCTATTGCACTCAGCGAAGCTGGTAAGTCGGCTCGCTACAAAAAATGAAAGTCCGAGAGGCAGCAGGCATCATAGAGCGGATGGGTGTCGCTGGATTTAACAAACCCAAGCGCACACCAAACCATCCCACTAAAAGCCATGTTGTAGTCGCTAAAGAAGGCGATAAGGTCAAGACGATTCGATTTGGTCAGCAAGGAGTTAGCGGTAGCCCTGCCAAAGAAGGCGAATCCAAGGCAGATAAAGCCAGGAGAAAGTCATTTAAAGCTCGTCATGCAAGCAACATCGCTAAAGGCAAGATGTCAGCAGCATATTGGGCAGATAAGGTTAAATGGTGATATATGCCAGGACTACTAGATTTATTAATGCCACAACAACAACCTACAAGCGGTTTGTTGAATGTTCCTACAGGATTTGATGAGCAAGGTTTTCAGAATTGGATCAGAAATACTGATTGGTTTAAAGAGTTTGTAAAAGAATACAAAGAAGAACCAGACCTAAATACTTCTGATTATGACTATAGAAAAGCATGGTTAAGCGGTATTGTTCCTGAGAGAGATCCATACGATCAAAACAGATACCATTGGGCATCTTCTACAAACTCAGGAGAAATGCTAAAAGCATTAGACCATCCTACTGCTTGGAAAGAGTATTTCATGAGAGATTATGGTGTAAACCCTGATTCTCTTGGGATTACAAAGCAGATGTATGAGAATATGATCTTTAATGGTGAATGATGTTGCAGTTGTAGAACTAGCAAACTGCCCTAAAAGATTTGACAGTTTTCAGCACAAAGCAGATGAACTAAGGTTAGTCTACAAATTCTTGATAGACCTATCCAATCAGCTAAAGTGCTATGAAATCTACTTTATAGATAAAAGACCCACAGTTCATTAAATGTTGTAGAATAACAACACATCAACCATCAACCCATAGGGAATGGAATGGAAAACGCTACAGAAAACAAAAACTTACCACTCGTATCGAGTGATAAAGGAGGAGGTCAGCCTGGCAATCAAAATGCCAAGAAAGGCAGACTATTCTATGAGTCATTACGAATTGCATTAGTGCAAGAAGATCGCAAGACACTCAGAAAGATTACAGATACTTTAGTCAAGGCAGCTATGGATGGCGAGCCTTGGGCAGTAAAGGAAGTAATGGATCGAGTAGATGGCAAGCCTGTTAATACTACAGAAATTGGTGGATCAGATAGCTCTCCAATAAAAATGGTGGTTTCTTGGGAGAAGTAGAACAGGCACAGGAATTTGTTGAAGTAAAAATCAAAGTTCCTTATAAGCCTAGAGATCCTCAGAATCAAATCCACGAAGCAATGGAAAAAAACCGCTTTGTGGTAGCAGTAGCCCATCGCAGGATGGGTAAGACAGTCGCAGCCCTAAATGAAACCATAAAGGCTGCTATGGAGAACGATAAGCCTAACCCTCGGTATGCGTATATAGCACCGACATATAGCCAGGCTAAAAGGGTGGCATGGGATTACTTAACACATTTTGCAGCTCCGTTTGAGGCAAAAGCCAATATTGCGGAATTAAGAGTCGATTTTTACGGAAGAAGAATCCAACTCTACGGATCAGATAACCCTGATTCTTTACGAGGACAGTATTTCGATGGAGTCGTGCTAGACGAGATTGGAGACCAGAACCCTAAAATCTGGAACGAGATCATTCGACCTGCACTAGCAGACCGCAAGGGGTGGTGCTTGTTTATCGGCACTCCTAAAGGAAACAACCACTTTAAGGAACTGTTCGACAGAGCAGGGAATGAGGATGGATGGGCAGCGTTACAGTTTAAGGCGAGTGAAACACACCTGCTAGATGAGGATGAACTTTGGGCAGCCCGAAAGGAAATGGGCGATGACAAATACAACCAAGAGTTCGAGTGCAGTTTTAACGCAGCAGTAGAAGGCAGTTACTACGGAAAGCTCATCAATGAACTGGAAGAAAAGAACAGGCTTTGTGAGATTACAAGAGATGATCTCTGTAGAACTTATGTTGCTTGGGATTTGGGCATGGGCGATTCTACAGCGTTATGGGTGGCACAAGCGACAGGACAAGAGATAAGACTGCTAGACTATGTAGAGAATCATGGTCAAGGACTTGATTGGTATGTCAATTGGCTAAAAGAGAATAACTGGCAAAAAGCAGAGCAACTCTTACCGCATGATGTAGAAGTAAGAGAGTTAGGCACAGGTAAAAGCAGATTGGAAGTGTTGAGAGAAGCTGGATTAGATGTTCGGGTTTTGCCAAGACTTTCTGTAGAGGATGGCATCCAAGCAGTCAGAAGGATGCTACCAACTTGTTGGTTTAATATGCCAAAGGTCAAGCAGGGATTAGATTGCCTTAGAAACTATAGGCGAGAGTATGACGAAAAGAGGAATGTGTTTTACGATAAGCCTCTGCATGATTGGGCATCACATGGTAGCGATGCCTTTAGGTATCTTGCTTTAGGCATGGAACAGACAACATCTTGGTCAAAACCAATTGCAGTAAAAACTTCATGGATCGTATAAATGGATGAACAGAAACTAAAAGTCATTGTCGAAGCAGAGATCGAAGATGCTATCGGTTATGTAGAGACAGAGACAGTAGAACAACGCACAAAGGCGATCAATTACTACAATCGTTATCCCTATGGGAACGAAGTAGAAGGTCGTAGCCAAATCGTTACAGGCGAAGTAGCCGAAGTCGTTGATGGTGCATTGCCACAGCTACTCCGAGTATTTACTGCCTCAGACGAGTTAGTCCGTTTTGATCCTCGGATGCCAGGCGATGAAGAAGGTGCTAAACAAGCTACCGAACTCTGCAACCTCGTATTCTTTGAGGACAATCCTGGAATTATCCTAATGCACGATTGGTTCAAGGATGCACTTCTACAAAAGAATGGTATTGTTAAATACTGGTGGGAAGAAGCAGAAGATCCAACCAAAGAAGAATACAAGGGTCTCAACGCAGAAGAATTGACTCTTATGTTTGCTGATGGGCAGATGGAGTTGGTCAGCCAAGAGACAGAGGAGATTGGTGTAGACCCAATGGGTATGCCCATCCTTTCCTACAATGTTGTGGTTCGCAAAAAAAAGGATGTAGGTCGTGTTCGGATTGAGAATGTGCCTCCTGAGGAGTTCTTGATTGCCAAGCGAGACAAGAGCCTAAAAGATGCTCGTTTCGTAGCCCACAGAACAACAATGACTCGTTCAGACTTGGTGGCTGCTGGTTATCCTAAAGACATCGTAGACAAGCTCCCTGCATACAACGATCTAACCTACACACCTGAGAGAGTGGCTCGTTTCAGTCAGGGCGAGATGCCAGATGAGACACAGACGCTAGACTTCTCAATGCAAGATGTAGAAGTATTCGAGTGCTATATCCGCACCGACTTTGATGGCGATGGAGTCGCAGAACTCCGCAAGGTTACCTACGCTGGAGATGCAATCCTAGATAACGAGGAATACGATCACATTCCTTTTGCTAGTGTTTGCCCAATCCCAATGCCTCATAAGTTCTTTGGGCAGAGTTTGGCTGATCGTGCAATGGACATCCAGTTAATCAAGTCCACGATTACTCGCCAGATTCTAGATAACCTTTACTTGACCAATATGCCACGCATGACAGCGTTAGATGGTCAGGTAAACATGGATGATCTCCTAACAGTCGCTCCGAATGGAGTGGTGCGGATGAAGTCTCAGGGCGCAGTCGTTCCTTTGACTGTTCCTCCTACCGCAGCTCAGTCGTTCCCCATGTTGGATTACATGGATCAAGTTCTACAAAAACGGTCAGGTGTTACACAAACAAGTCAGGGCTTAGATCCGAACATTCTACAAAATACCACAGCCACAGCGATTGCATCCATGCAACAGGCTGGCGCAGGTAAGATTGAGATGATTGCTCGTATTTTTGCCGAGACAGGGGTAAAAGACCTGTTTAATGGCATTTTCCATCTCTTGTTAAAGTATCAGGACAAGCCAAGAGTCGTGCGGATTCGCGGCAAGTATGTCTCAATTGATCCAAGAGAGTGGAAGAATAACTACGACCTAATGACCAATGTAGGTCTAGGAACTGGTGGCAAAGATCAACAGATGGCGATGGCAGCAATGGTTCTACAGAAACAAGAGCAAATCTTGTCATCCCAAGGCTTTGCTAATCCGTTAGTATCTGTGGGTCAGTATCGCAATACTTTGGGCAGATTTATCGAGGCAGCAGGATTCAAAGACTCAGCCGAGTTCTTCAAAGAGATTCCTCCAGAGCTTGATGCCCAACTATCACAGCCACAACCACAACAACCTATGCCAAATCCAGCCTTAGATGCGCTGATGGCACAGACACAGGCACAGATTGAAGTAGATCGTGCCAAAGCATTAAACGACATTGAAATAGCCAAAGCAAAAGCAGAAGCCCAAATCCAACTCGAAAGAGAGAAGGCAGCAGCTAACTTAGAACTCAAGACAGCAGAGTTCCAAGCAGAGGCTCAGTTGAAAGCAGCACAGGTCGGAGCTAAAATCACAGGAGATGTGAGAATCCCTGGATGAACAAAGTAGACCGAGCAAAACAGTTTTTACAAGATGACTTCTTTATTGAGCTACTACAAGCTCAGAAAGAGGTCTATAAGTCCTATATTTTTGGCTCTAACGAGGATGATGTAGAAGGCAGAGAAAAAGCCCTAGTCAAACTCAGAGCCATAGAAGATTTTGAAGCCTCAATCCGATCAATCGCACAAGATGGCGAAATCGAGAAAAAGAGGATAAAGTTCTTTTGATATGCAAAAAATTTGTAAAATTTGTAACACAACCAAAGAAATATCTTGTTTTGTAAAAAACAAAAATGGTTTGTATGGTGTAAGCACAAGATGCAAAGATTGTTTTAGCGCATACAACAAGCAAAGATATTTAACTAATAAAGAACAAATTAAAGGCAAGTCTTTGGAATATTACAAATTAAACAAAGAAAAAGTAAAGCTATACAAACAAAAAAATGTAGATAAGATCAAAGAATACAATAAAGAATATCTACAAAATAATAAAGATTTGTTTAGAATACACATAGCAAATCGTAGAGCAATAAAATTAAATGCAACTCCAAAGTGGTTAAATAAAGACCATAAGTTGCAAATGAGAAAGTTATATAAATTAGCAAAAGATAATGAGATCGTCTCAAACCAGAAATGGGAAGTAGATCACATTGTTCCTTTACAAGGTTCAAATGTTTGTGGGCTTCATGTTCCTTGGAACTTGCAAGTAATTACTGCAAAACAAAACCGAGTAAAGAAAAATAAGTTTTTTTAAACAACCTGTAAGGTGAGAAAATGAGTGAAAACACCAACCCACAAGGGAGTGTAGATACATCTGTAAGAGGTGCAGCTAACGCATTTATGTCTTTTCTTGAACCGCAGACCGAGGAGGCGAAAGCCCAACCCGAAGCTGTGCAAGAGCCAGAGCAAGTAGAAGAAGTTTCTGCTGCCGAGGACTCTGAGTACGAGGAGCAAGATGTAAGTGCGGAAGAAGCTGAGAGCCAAGAGGAAGAAGTAGAGGAACTGCCACGCTACCGAGTTAAAGTCTCTGGTGAAGAAGTGGAAGTAACCCTTGATGAGCTTTTGAATGGCTACAGTAGGACTGCCGACTATCAGAAAAAAACCCAATCTTTAGCGGAACAACGCAAAGCTGTAGAAGCCGAGCGAGTAAAGATTGAGGAAGCAGCAAAGACTCGTGAAACCTACGCTCAACGACTCCAAGTCATTGAAGAATTGCTACAACAGCAAAATAAAGGCGAAGATCTGTCGCAATTAAAGGCAGAAGATCCTATTGCTTATGCAGTTGCAATGGCAGAGAAGATGGAGCGAGATAAGCAGTTGCAAGCGGTGCAGATGGAGAGACAGCGTGTTCAACAAGAACAAATGACTCATCAGCAAACACTTCTACAACAGCATATTCGACAAGAGCAACAGAAATTGGTCGAAGCTATTCCTGAATTTAAGGATGATGTTAAGGGCGAAGTAATCCGTAGGGATATTCGCAATTATGCAAAATCCATCGGATTTACTGACCAAGAGTTGTCTCAGGTTTACGACAGTCGTGCTGTGCAAACACTTTACAAAGCGATGCAGTACGAGAAGTTAATGGCAAACAAGGGGGCTACGACTAAAAAAGTAGCTACTGCTCCAAAAACTATCCGACCAGGAACATCTAATCCGCAGAGTTCTGAGAATGAAGCAATTAAAAAGGAACGAGCCAAACTCCGCCAAACTGGCAATAAAAAGGATGCGGTTCGATTATTTGAACGATTTTTATAAAGGAATTAAAAAATGGCAGCATATGATCGCTATACAGCAATCGGTGCGCGTGAGGACTTAACCGATGTTATCTATGACATCAGCCCTACCGACACCCCAATCATGTCATCTATTGGCAAAACCAAAGCGACTTCTATCAACCACGAGTGGCAGACTGACAGCCTCGCAGCAGCAACAACTTCCAACGCTTTAGTTGAAGGTGCATCTGCTACAGAAGCAACAATCAGCCCAACAACTCGCCTCGGCAACCTGACACAGATCGTTGGTAAGACTGTTATGGTTTCTGGCACTCTCTTGGCTTCTGACCTTGCTGGTCGTAAGTCTGAGATGGCTTACCAGTTGGCTAAGGCTTCTGCTGAAATTAAGCGTGATATTGAGACAATCATCACAGCTAATCAAGCTCAAGCAGCAGGCACATCTGGCACAACTGCTCGTAAGATGAGTTCGTTATTGTCTTTCATCAAGACAAACACAAACAAGTCTGCTGGCACAACTGCTGGTGTAGACCCAACAACAATCGGTGTTTCAGTTCGTACCGATGGCACAACTCGTACATTTACTGAGACCATCCTCAAGGATGTTATTAGCAAGGTGTTCGTAAGCGGTGGCACACCTTCTGTATTGATGGTATCGCCTGCTCTCAAGCAGACAGTATCAGGCTTTACAGGTTTGGCAGCTCAACGCTATCAAGTGCCTACAAGCGGTCAAGCAACCATCCTAGCTGGTGCTGATCTTTATCAGTCCGACTTTGGTGTATTGCAGATTGTTCCAAACCGCTTTATGCGGACTCGTGATGCTCTCGTACTCGATCCTGAGTATGCAGCATTGGCTTACCTGCGCCCATTCCAAACGAACGACATCGCTCGTGTTGGTGATGCTGAGAAGAAACAGATCTTGGCTGAATTGACATTAGAAGTTCGTAACGAAGCTGCTCATGGTGGAGCTTTCGACTTATCTGCTTGATAATCGGTAGATAATAAGTAGAATAGAGGGTAGACAAAATCTACCCTCTTTTCTATGATCGTTTACATTATGGGAGGTCTGGGAAACCAGATGTTCCAATACGCAGCAGGATACGCAGTAGCTAAAACATTAGGGGAAACCCTAGAGTTAAATACAACTTTTTACGAAACAAACAAAAACAGGCAGTATGAACTAGGGGTTTTCCCTATATCGTTTCAAGTAACAAACAATGTTGCCGAGCCGATACAGGAAAAACAGCATAGTTACCAAGAAATCACTAAATCAGGAATGATGGTGGGATATTGGCAGTCGGAGAAATACTTTGACTTTGTAGAAGATGAGATCCGCAAGGAGTTTTATCTGCCAAAGTCTGAGATAGACGAGAACATGGTGGCAGTAACAGTCCGCAGAGGCGATTATTTGAGCCTTCCTGAGGTTTTTGCACAGTTGGATGAGACTTACTATGGCGAGGCACGAAAAGCCTTTCCTAACAGCGTTTTTGTGGTTTTCTCTGACGATCCAGTTTGGTGTGCGCAAAACCTAGAATGGGCAGATTTTGTAATGCCATGCTCTGATCCTGTGCAAGACCTAGCGTTGCTTTCTTCCTTTAAAAACCATATCATAGCGAATAGCTCGTATGGATGGTGGGGTGCTTGGTTAGCTAACGGAAAGAAGGTAGTTGCACCGAAAAAGTGGTTCACCAATGGGCTAGACGATAGCGATTTAATTCCTGATAGGTGGATCAAACTGTGAAAAGATACTTAGAAACTGTAGATGGTGAGGTTAGATCAGTTATAGATGATGGCGAAGGTGGCATTATCATCAAGCATGAGACCGATTTAACCGACTTTATAGACCACACCAAAGCACAATTTAACGAGAATCCTGGCAAAACAGGATGGTCAGACGAGTTGTTTGACCCAAAGAACAAAATAGCATCACTACCCCTAGCAATCATCAATGACCTTAACCAAAAAGGCATTATGAGAGGTTACTTTATTGTCGATCAAAAGGCAATGAAGAAATGGCTTAACGATCCTGAGAATCAGGTGTTTCGCACAAGGGGAGGTCAAGTATGAGAATCGCTATCTGCATCCCTGCTAGAGGGCAAATGGAGGTCGCTACAGCATTTGATTTGGTGGCGATGTGTGCATATACCATTAAGACCACAAAACACGAAATAGACCTGTTTACGAGTGCTGGAACGCTGATATTTGATCAACGAAACAATTTAGTAAAGACAGCAGTAGAAGTAAAAGCAGACTACTTGTTATTTGTAGATGCTGATATGCGGTTTCCAAAGGACACACTAAAGATCCTGATGTCGCACAACAAAGACATTATTGGTGTCAATGCAACAACACGATCTGAGCCTGTAAAACCGACAGCTAAAAACTTTGTAGTAAACGAAGATCAATCTGTAGATTGGATTCCAATTTACTCCAATGCAAAGTCAGGCATTGAAAAAGCCGATGGTATTGGATGTGGTGTAATGCTAGTAAATACAAGAGTATTCAAAGCAATGGAAGAACCATATTTCTACTTTGAACAACTTAGTGGAAATAAGTTACTAGGCGAGGATATTTATTTCTGCATTAAAGCAAAGGATGCAGGGTTTGATACTTGGGTAGACCATGACTTATCCAAAGGCATCAGACATATCGGACAATATGTTTATGGGTGGCACAATGTTGAGCTGCCTAAAGAATAAGGGTTAATATGCCATTTACGAATTACAGCGATCTAAAGACTACAGTAGCAAGCTACTTGGGTCGGTCTGATTTGACATCAACAATACCTGACTTTATTACATTGGCAGAATTGCGCCTCCAGAGAGAGTTACGCACTCGCCCAATGCTCAAGTCAGCTACTGCTACGATGACAAGCGCAGATGCAAAGGTAGCACTTCCTTCTGATTTCTTAGAGATTCGTGATTTACATATTCAAGGCAATCCAAGGATGCCTGTAACCTATATGTCTCCTAGTGCGTTTACTAGGGATGCTTACGCAGATGAAAATGGCAAGCCAATGTATTACACAATCTTGGCTTCTGAGTTTCAGTTTGCACCAATTCCAGACACAGCGTATGTATTGGAAGTTCTTTACTACGCAAAACCATCTGTTTTGTCTGATGTAACACCAAGCAATGTATTTTTAGCAAATTATCCAGATGCTCTTTTATACGCATCCTTGCTAGAAGCAGAGCCATACTTAATTAACGATGCTAGATCGCAGACATGGGCAACCTTGTATGATCGTGCTATTAGAAACATTATAGATGCAGACCAAGGAAGCGAATACTCTGGTATTCCTTTACAAATGCGGATTACTTCTCGATAAGGAAACAAAATGGCTGAAATGTCAAACTACCTAGAGAACGCACTTATCAATGCGACTCTACGAGCAACAACCTTTACATCACCTACTACAGTTTATGTTGGCTTATACACATCTGATCCAACAGATGCCAATAGTGGAACAGAAGTAAGTGGTGGATCGTATGCTCGTAAATCTGCAACTTTTGGCGCACCTTCTAATGGAGTAAGCACAACATCGGCAGACATTACATTTGACCAAGCTACAGGATCTTGGGGAACAGTTACGCACATTGGCATTTTGGATGCTTTAACATCTGGAAATCTTTTGTATCACACAGCATTAGATGTTTCTAAAACCATTGATACAGGCGATATTTTTAAGATTGCATCAGGAAACCTAACAGTAACATTGGCTTAATATGCCAGCAGATTACTGTGGTGCGTTCACAATTGATGACATAGATCAATTTGGAACGCTTGAAGAAATACTTGTTTCGTTTGACGATCCTGCATGGGAATCTACAAGCACCTGTATTTACTACGGAGATGCCTCTGTTTCATGTAACGCATCTGTAAGCGCACAAGCAACAAGAACTAAATTTTTCTCAGGATCTGTTAATGCTACAGCCACAGTTAATGCACAAGGAAGTGGAATATTTGATGGACTTGCTAATGTCGAATCAGATGGTTCTCTTTCGGCAGATGTTAATGTTTTATATTTTGGCAACGCAGAAATTGATGGAACTGCAAGCGTATTAGGAAGAGCAGCAAAAACAACAATTACTAGCGGTTCTGTATTAGCAAGAGCAATTGTTTCAGCAAACGCAAGATCAAATATCTTTGGTAGAGCAGTAATAACAACACAATCTGCTTTGAATAGCAAAGGAGTTGTTCTTGGAGAAGAATGGGCTACAGAGGCAATACAAACAGAAGCTTGGACAACATCACCAGTTTCTACAGATGTATGGAGCTTAGAATCAACATCTTCTACATCATGGATACCAAACAGCAGCAGTTCAGATACATGGACAGATAAAAATATTGGAACTTCTACATGGCAATAACTCGCATAACTTTTGGAGAATGGACTCCAGATCAGCCAGGGGTTTCTGGTAACTTACAAAAAGCGGAAAATGTTTATTCCAAGTTAATCGGTTATGGATCTATACAAGGAACAGCAGATTACTCGCAATCAGCATCAGAAAACCTAACCAATGTTGTGGCTGGTAGGTCAGAAACAGGCGCTACATTAGTCTTTGCTGGTGGAGAGACATCATTGTTTAAGTTGGATGCCTCAGATCTGTCATTGGACAATGTTTCTGCTGGTTATCAAACTATTACTACAGTTGCAAGAACATCAAATGTAGTAACAATTACTACAGCAGCAGCGCATGGGTTTACAACTGGAGACGATGTAACCATAACAGCATCGCCAACCACAGGAGTAAACGGAACATTCCAAATTACTGGAACTCCTACAACAACAACATTTACCTATGCACAAACTGGCACAGATATTCCTAGCACAGCAAATACTGGAACTGCATTTGTAAAGTATGAGACTCCAAGCGGTCAAAGATGGAGATTTACACAGTTTGGTAATGTAATTATTGGTGCAAATGGACACTCCAAATTACAAAAATTTAACCTAAACACAGACACAAAGTTTGCAAAACTGTCTAATGATGCTCCAGAAGCTAGGTATGTAACTGTAGTTCGAGACTTTGTAGTGTCTGCATGGATAAACTCTACAACTCTTAGACCTTATCGAGTGCAATGGTCAGCATTGGGAGATGAGACATCTTGGGCAACATCTGCAACAACGCAGGCTGATTTCCAAGATATTCCTGATGGCGGTGCAATTGTAGGCATTACAGGTGGTGAATTTGGTCTAGTCTTAATGGACAGATCTATTCACAGAATGTCTTACATTGGCAGCCCATTAGTCTTTCAGTTTGACAACATTAGTCGTAATTTAGGATGTTACGAGTCTAATTCTATTATCCAGTACCAAGGAACTACATTTTTCTTGTCTGATGATGGATTTTATTCATGCGATGGACAGACTGTTTTTGGAATCGGTAACGAAAAGATAAATAGGTATTTTTATAGCGATGTAGACGAAGGCGCATTAGATAAAATGTCTGCTGCTGTAGATCCAGGCAAAAAGTTAATTGTTTGGGCTTATCAATCAAAAAGTTCTGCAACAGTTGATAAATTGCTAATTTACAATTTCCAAACCCAAAAATGGTCAAGCGGAACAACTGATGCAAGCAGAGTTGCATCATCTTCTACACCATCTTTTGACTTAGAAGGTTTAGATATTTTTGGTAACTTAGACCAAATTGGAACACCATTAGATTCTAGGATTTGGCTTGGTGGTAAGTTAGAGTTTGCTGGTGTTAAAAATGCAAAAATAGTTACATTCTCTGGTTCTACAAATCAAGCAATCATAGAAACTGGAGACATTGAGATTCCTGGAAAATTGTCAGCAGTAACCCTAGCAGAGCCAATTGTAGATAATGGTTCTGGAAGTGTTGCGTTAATTTCAAGAAAATTGCTAAACGAGCAAATTGACTTTGAGGCAGCAACAAGCGTTGCAGCTAACAGCGAAAATAGAGTGTCTATTCGTGGTGTTGGTCGCTATCATCGTCTACAATTGAAACCATCTGGAAACTGGAAAAATGTATTCGGAATGGACATTGATATTAACCAAATGGGAAGTAGGTAATGTATAGGGTATTGCCTCCATTTGGAGCAGATCAAAGGGGTGTTGCCGAAGTAGTCAATGGGATTATGAATGGCAAGACCAACAATACAGGGTCGGTTACTCTAGCGACAGGTGGAGCTTCTACAACAACCATTACAGATGCTCGGATTGGTGTAGATTCTGTCATTTTGTTGATGGCTACAGATGATGTATCAGCCACAGCTTATTACCCATATTTAGCTGTTCAAGATGATACAGACCAAGCTGCGACCACAACGACAGCCGAAAACATCATGGCTTTTTCTACAACAGACTATAGTCTTGGTGCTAGTCTTGTAGATAACACAAAGTTAAAAGTAGATTACTCAGGACTGTATAACATCCAGTTCTCTGTGCAGTTAATCAATACGACTAACGATGTGCAAGAGGTTAGCATTTGGTTTAAAAAGAATGGCACAAATGTAGCAGGCAGTAACAGCGAATTTGGTGTGCCACAGCGCAAGTCATCAGGCACAGCAAGCCGATTGATTGCAGCACTAAACTTATTTATTGCATTGCAAAAAGACGATTATGTGCAGTTAGCATGGAGACCAAGCGACATTGGTGTCAGTATTGAGCATTTCGCAACACAGACAACGCCTGACAGACCATCAACACCAAGTGTTATAGCAACAGTTAGCTATCTGTCATCGAACGGATATACAAGCAACATCTTTACAAGACCTTATATATCAGCAGTAACAAGTGGAAGTGCAACAATTAGCCATCCAGCTAATACAGTATCAGGCATGACTTATAAATACATCATCGTAGGATAAAAAACTATGGCAACAACTACTACTACATCGTCAATAGATCCAGCGTTACTACCTTTCCTTACACAAGGTTTAGAAAGGGCGCAGAGTCTATTTTTGACAGGACAGCAACCTGAGTTCTTTCCTGGTCAGACTTATGTAAGCCCATCTGCTGCTACGACTGAGGCTATTGCACAACAAGAGGCATTAGCTCGCCAACAAAGTCCATTATTGCAACAAGCACAACAAGCATTTTTAGGTGGACTTACTGCACAATCTGCTGCAAGCCCACTATTCCAAAATATTTATGGTGCTGCTGGAACACAACCAGTATCTAATGTTTATCAACTTGCAGCTAGTGGAAGAATGCCTGTAGCTGGTCAGCAACAATTCCAAAGTTTATATGGTGCAGCAGCAGCGCAACCAGGAAGATCAGTATTTCAACAAGCTGCTAGAGGTCAATTAGACAATTTAGCAGAAGCACAGTTACAAAGAATTTCTGGCGGTAGTTTCTTAAATAGAAACCCATACCAATCGCAGATGATTCAGGCTGCCACACGACCATTGCGACAGCAATTTGCAGAAGAAGTATTGCCTGGTATTTCTAGTCTTTATAGCAAGTCTGGTCGATTGGGAAGCGGATCTATGGAGCAGGCTTTGGCTAGGGCAACAGAAGCACAAACCAGAGCATTGGGAGACATTACATCTAATATTGCTGGTGGTCAATATCAACAAGAACGAGCATTGCAACAACAGGCTTTGGGTCAATTGGCTGGTGTATCTCAACAAGACATTGCTACTCGTTTGGCTGGTGCAGGAGCGTTGGAAGAGGCTCAAAGAGCGCAAATTGCTCAACAGGCGGGTCTTGCTGGACAACTTAGCGGTCTTTCTCAGCAAAACATTGCAAATCGTTTCTTGGGCGCGCAAGGTCTACAACAAGCTCAACAGGCAGCACTTGGAACACAGTTGCAAGCAGCAGGGGGCTTGGCTACAACTCAATCGCAAGACTTGGCAAGACAGTTATCAGCAGCATCGGCAGCACCAAGCATTTACAGCCAACAGTTCCTCCCATCGCAAACACTTGCCCAAGTTGGCGCACAACAAGAGGCTATTGCTGCACAACCTTTGCAAGAACAATTGGCTCGTTACCAATTTGGTCAGCAGTTGCCATACCAACAACTCCAAGGCTATCTGTCATCTGTCTATGGCACTCCATTAGGCGGTTATGGCACAACGACACAAACAGCACCAACTTATCAAAATCGTGGCGCAGGTATACTTGGTGGTGCGTTAGCTGGTGGTTTAGGTGGATATGCACTAGGACAAATTCCTGGTGTTTCTAGTTTCTTTGGTAGCCAATATGCAGCACCTGCCCTAGGAGCATTGGGCGGTGGTTTATTAGGCGGTTTCCTATAATTGCTAGTAAGGCGATATAGCCCAAAACAAATACAGTCTGAGTGGGCTGTAATTGAGGGTTATATTGCCGATGCACTCACCAAAAGCGAGTGCGATGAATATGATGTAAATGATGTAAGAAGTTCTTTAATCAATGAGCATTTACACTTATTTGTAGGTGTAGAACAAGATAAAATACAAGGTGTCATAGTTATATCTTTTGTTCAATATCCTAAACAAAAAGTGGCTTTTATATGCGCTTATGGTGGTAAGTTTGTAACTAACCAAGAGGCATACAAACAGTTGTGTTTATTGTTTAAAGCATTTGGAGCAACAAAAGTTCAAGGCTATGTCAGAAACTCTGTTGCAAGACTAACAAAACGACTTGGATTTGTAGAAAAACAAATATTAGTGGAACATAAACTATGAGATTCAACAACAGAGCCTGTGCATTGATGGACATTCCAGACTTGCCACAAGGTGCTTTTGAGCATTGTGGAGATGGCAAGATCAAACCTCAAGGCGGTGGCGGTGGTGGCATTGTTTCAGCCATTACAGACCCAATTTCGTCTGCTTTAGGCACAGATGGTGGTGGAGGTGGAATCCTTGGTGCTGTAGAGGATGTTGGGCAGTCAATCGGAAGCGGTCTTGCAGAAGTTGATAAATTTGTTAATCGTGAAATTCCTGGTGGATGGGTAACAGTTGGCTTAACAGCAGCAGGAACAGCAGCATATATTGCAGCAGCAGACGCAGCAGTAGCTGCAGGAGCAAGCACAGCAGAAGCAGCAGCAGCAGGTTCGGCAGCAGCGCAAGCAGCAGACGCAGCAGCATTATTAGATGCAGCAGCATTAGCAGAAGGTGGAACTACAGCAGGAATGGCAGCAGCAGCTAATACAGGATTGCCAGCAGGAACAGCAACTATTGGTGGAGCAGCAACATCTAGTGGCGCACCAATATTTGATTTCTCTACAGAGGCAACTCTAACACCTGGTGGTAATGTAGTTCCTGCAACAACATTGCCTACAGAAATGGCAGCAATAGATGCTCAGATTGCAACAGCAGGAGCAGAAGCAGCTAAAGCATTGCCAATGAAAATATCTCCAATGCAAGCCATTCAAGGCGCAAGATTAGCTACAGGACTTCTTAGTGGAGGTCAGCAACAATCACAAGCATTGCCACAAATGAGTGGTTCTATGAATAGGATGCCTGGTGGCGCAGTAGATTACTCAGGCATTTATAACTTATTAGCTCTACAAAGAGCAAGAAATCCAAATTCTTTACTAGGATAAATTATGGCAATTGATCTATCAGCACTATTTGGTCAGCAACCAGACTATTCTGCTTTTTTACCTCAGACCGAAATTGATCGGATGCGAGGTAACGCAGGTCAGCAAGCATTGTTAAATGCAGCTATTTCTGCTTTGTCAATGACTGGTCAAACAAGACAGCCTATTAGCACAGGTCAAGTATTGGCTGGTATGTTGGGCGCAGGATCAGAAGGCTATAACCAAGCATTTGATCGTACTCTAAAGCAGATGGTTACAGGTATGCAGTTGGAGGAGTTTAAGCGCAAGCGTCAAGCACAAGATATGGCTAGAGGCGCAATTAAGCAAACTCCTGTCCAAATTCCTATGGCTACAGGCGAAGGATCGCAGTTAGAAATGTTGTCTCGCCCTGAGTTTGGTGGTGATATGGCTGTTCCTGAGACAGCAGCAGCGTTGCGTGGAAATTTGCCAACAAGAACATCAGTAGACATGGATAAGTTAATTGCAGCAGCAGCATTAGAAGATCCATTAAAAGCAGCACAATTATTTGCTAAAGAAGATAAATCACCATCATCGGTAAAGGAATATGAATTTGCAGTCCAAAACGGATTCAAGGGATCTTTTACAGACTTCCTTGCACGAAAAACTCCCTCCACAAATATTTCTGTGGACACAGGCAAAGGGCTCGCTCAGATTGCGCCTGTTCTCAAAGATGCTCAAGCACAAGCTCAAGGTTCTGTATTACAGATTGATGCTGCGGATCGAGTCATTAGCGCAGTAGACACCAATAAAATCATCTCTGGAACGATGGCAACACCAAGAATGAGACTTGCTCAGTTAGGCTCTACATTAGGTGTTACTGGTCGTGATACAGAAGAAACCATCGCCAATACTCGCCAAGCTATTCGTGGATTCGCAGAACTTACACTACAAGGTCGTAAGTCAATGCGAGGCGAAGGTCAGATTACCGAGAATGAGGGTAAGTTAGCAGAAAGAGCATTTTCTGGTGATATTGACAGCTTAACACCTGCTGAAATAAAACAAATTGCTAATGCCTCTAAACGAGTAGCACAATACACAATCGGTGAATACAACAGACGATTAGACATTCTAGGTAAAAACCCTGATATGGCTAATATTGTGGATTTCTACAGAATTGCACCTATTTCGCCAGTTGCTCCACAAGGCAAAGTTAAAAGATTTAATCCAGCTACAGGAAAAGTAGAATGATTATTGACATCCCAAAAGTAGGGCAAGTCGAGTTTCCAGACTCTATGTCTGAGGCAGAAATCAATAAAGCTGCCAAGAAACTATACGATGAAGCTAATGTAGAGCCTAAAAAAGAAAAAGGCAGTTTAGAACGGACAGCAGAAATCGTTACTAGAGGTATGGCTCAGACAGTTCCAGGATCAGTCGCTGGAGGCGCAGTAGGAGGCGCACCAGGCGCATTAATTGGTTCTATGGCTCTACCTATTGGCGATGCTTTAAACACACTTGTAAACATGATTTCAGGCGGTGTAAACAAGGTCGCTGGTACAGACATTCCTCGCCTACAAATGCCTAGCCAAGTCGCAAGCCAAGCCATGACACAGATGGGTCTTGCTGAGCCACAAAGTCGTGGCGAAAGAATGATTGAGGCAGGTGCTGGTGGCATTAGTTCTACATTGGCACAATTACCTGCTTTAATGAAATTAGGCGCACAGGCAGTTAGCCCTGTTACAAGAGAAGTGTCTAAGCGTTTGGCAGAAGCACCTAAAGCACAAGTCGCTGCATCTGCACCATCTGCTGCTGCTGCTCAGTATGTTACAGAAGCTACAGGTAGCCCACTAGCAGGTATGATTGCTGGAGTTACAACTGCTGCTCCATTTGGCGCAACAGCTACTCGTAAAGCTAAAGGCGCACCAACAGCAGAGCAATTGGCACAAGAATCTACAAATCTGTTTACCAAAGCATCCGAATCAGGTGTTTTGTTCCAATCCGATGCCTTTATCAACAGAATGGATAAGATTGGTAAGGATCTGCGAGCAGAAGGATATACACCAAAAGCCTATCCTAAGATTGCATCTGCGATTGAGGAATTAACCAATCCTGCTACACCAAAAGACTTTACCGAATTACAGTCTTTACGCAAAATTATTAAGGGCGCACAGGCAAGCACAGACCCACAAGAACGCAGATTAGCATCTATTCTTGTAGATGAGTTTGACAGCACCATCCTAAACGCTCCTGATTCTGTCATTATTGGCGGTAATAAAGAGTCAATCAAAATGTGGAAAGATGCTAGAGATTCGTATAGCAAACTAAAGAAGTCAGAGGTTTTTGAGGATATGCTCAACAACGCTCAGCTAGACCAGTCTAAATTTACAGCATCGGGCGCAGAAAACTCAATGGCTCAACAGTTACGACAGTTGGCTAAGAACGACAAGAAAATGCGTTTGTTTAGCAAGCAAGAGCAAGATGCAATTGAAAAAGCAGCTAAGGGTGGAACAACACAAAACCTATTAAAGTTCTATGGTCGATTTGCTCCAACAGGTGTTGTATCAGGTATCTTCTCAGGTGGTGCAATTGCGTATGAGCCAACATTAGGCGCACCATTAGCAGCAGGTGCAGCAGCCTCTCGTATGGGTGCAGAAGCAATCCGTAGGACAGCAATTGAAAACTTAGCAGCACAGATGCGCCTTGGAAGGATGCCAGAACTCCAACCAAGAACTTATAATGTTCCTGTTACAGGACTTAGAGGTTTATTATCTGGTGAATTTCAAACAGAACAACAGTAAGGAAAATCATGGCATATACAAAGTATTCTCTAACCCCTGCTAATAACAACGCTGCACCTCCAAATGGCGCACCAGAGGGAATGCTCCCATCCGCAGTAAACGATACTATGCGAGATATGATGGCGCAGATCCGAGATGTCGGTGATGGTATTCGAGATGGCACATATACCATGACTGCGCCTGTTATTACTGGTGGAACTATTAGTGGAGTTACGATTACTTCTACAATATATACACCTAGGATTGGCACAGTAACATCTGCTTCTACAATTACTCCTACAAGTGCAACGGCAGATCAATACAATGTAACTGCACTAGCAGCCACAGCAGCAATTGCTGCGCCTTCTGGATCGCCTACAAACGGACAGAAACTTATTATACGCATAAAAGACAACGGCACAGCAAGAGCATTGACATGGACAACCACAAGCGGTGGTTATCGTGTTGTAACTGCTCCATTACCATCAACAACAATTGCTAATAAAACTCTGTATGTTGGATGTATTTATAATTCAGCAGATACATATTGGGATGTTGTTTGCGTAGCACAAGAAACCTAAGAGGAATAAATGATAGTCATTGACTTTGAAATCAGCAAGGATAAGCATACTCTAAAAGATGCTATCCATTTGCCTGAGAATCATGGACTAACAGATGAGCAGATCGAAGCAATCAAGCAAAAACGATTTGACGATTGGTATGCAATTGTTACTGCTCCACAAGAAGAACAGACAGAGGAATAAGAATGGCAACATACTACTGGGTAGGTGGTTCAGGTAACTGGGATGCTACAACCACTACAAACTGGGCTAGTTCATCTGGCGGTGCTGGCGGTGCTGGTGTACCTACATCTGCCGACAATGTTATTTTTGATGCTGGTTCAAATGTAGGAACAGGCGCATTTACTGTAACTGTTACTGGAACTACATCATCTCCAGCAGTATGTAATGATTTTTCTACTGGTGGTGCTGGTGGTGCGTTAGATGGTGCAATGACACTATCTTTAAGTGCAACATCTTTTATAGACTGCTATGGCTCTATGACTTTGCCAGCCACAAATTTTACTTGGTCTGGTTCAACTGGAGCAGCAGTAAGATTTAGAGCTACAACTACAGGAAAAACCATTACAACTAATGGGGTAGGATTAACAGGCACTAAAACAGAATTTAATGGTGTTGGCGGTGGTTGGACTTTAGGCTCTGCATTGTCTTATGGCTCTGGAAGTTTTTTAGAAGTATCTGCTGGAACATTTGATACTGGTAATTACAATATTACTGGCGGTGCATTTTCTGCTATTACAGCATCCACAAAAACAATTAATTTAGGTTCTTCAACTCTAACATTAAGTGCTACAAATGTATTTTCCTATACTGGTTCAAACCTAACATTTAACGCTAACACATCCCAAATCACCTGCTCTGCTGCATCTCCAACATTTAATGGCGGTGGACTGACTTTCTACAATGTATCGTTTACAAGTGCTGCTAGTGGAACAACCACAATTACTGGTGATAATACATTTAATAATTTAACGCAGACAAGTAGAAGTGCAGATGGTCAAAGATTTTTTAATCTTGGTGGTAATCAAACTGTATCTGGAACGCTGACTCTAGGAGCTGCTAATACGGCAGTTAGAAGAATAGAGGTCGTATCTAATACTATCGGAACTCAACGTACGATTACTCTTAATGGAACACTTGCAACATTAGCAGACGTTGACTTTAGAGATATTGCTACTGCTGGAACCGCTGGAACTTGGACTGGAACTCGCATTGGAGATGGTTTAAACAACAGCGGTATTACGTTTGATGCTCCAAAAACTGTTTATTGGAATCTAGCAGCCGGTGGTAACTGGAGTTCTACGGGATGGGCAACGGGTTCTGGTGTTGCTCCAGCAGCAAATAACTTTCCATTACCACAAGACACGGCAATTATTGAAGATACCGGTCTTAACACTGGCGCAACTATTACTGTCAATGCCTCATGGTTTTTACCAGCAATTAGCGCTGGAACTAGAACCAATGCCTACACGCTTGCTATTGGAACAAACAACCCAACTATCTATAAAAATCTAACGCTAAGTTCTGCGGCAACGATTACTGGAACTGGTCAGCTAAGATTTTGGGGATATGGAAATACGCAGACTATTACATCTGCTGGCGTTTCGTTACCATTAAGTATTGACGTATCAAAAACATCCGGTACATTACAGCTTTTAGACAATCTTACAAATACGAGCACCACGGCATTCAACCATGTGTTTGGTACATTGGATTTATCAAGTGGAAATAGAACTCTCACATGTGTAGCATTTAACTCAAATAGCTCTAATACTCGCTCTATTCTATTTGGTACGGGGAACATTACTGTTACAGGAAATGCGGCAACTGTTCTGGCAATGAACATTGCAAATAACTTTAGCTATACTGGAACGCCAACAATCAATGCAACATATTCTGGTTCAACAGGTACTAGGTCAATTAGATTCGGTTCTACAAGCGGAGCAACCGAATCAAACGCTTTAAATTTGAACATAAGCGCTGGAACTGATATTGTAAATATCAGCACCTCTCAATTTAAAAATGTAAATTTCACTGGATTTGCCGGTACATTAGACATTGCTTTAAATATTACAGTTTATGGAAATTTAACAATGTCGACTGGCATGACAACTCCATCTACAGTAAATTCAATTACATTTGGCGCAACATCAGGAACTCAACAGCTTACTTCCAGCGGTAAAACATTTGATTTTCCAATTACTCAAAACAACCCCGGAGCAACACTCCAACTTCAAGACAACCTAACAATGGGTTCTACCCGCACATTTACTTTGACTGCGGGAACATTGGATTTGTCTAGTGGTAACAGAACACTAAGCACAGGATTGTTTAGTTCTAGCAATAGCAATACAAGAGCTATTACATTTGGCACAGGACAAATTGACGTTACTGGTAATAATGGAAGTGTTTGGAATACAGATGTATCAACAAATTTTAGCTACACTGGTACACCTACAGTAAACTTCACATATTCTGGTTCTACTGGAACAAGAAATATTTTTGGCTCTAGTGATGCCACTGCAACAGAATCAAATGTTGTAAATATAAATGTTACTGCTGGTAGTGATATTGTTGCTGTTACAGGAACTAGGCGATATAAAAATGTAAACTTTACTGGCTTTTCTGGAACATTAGATAACGCCTCTAGTGCAAGGTCACTATATGGTAGCCTAACATTATCTCCTACAATGACAATGCCATCTGAAAATAGCGGATTTGTTTTTAGAGCTACCTCTGGCACTCAACAAATTACATCCAATGGAAAGACATTAGACTTTCCAATCACTATTAATGGTGTTGGTGGAACAACCAGATTAGAAGATAATCTTACAATTGGCGATACTAGAACATTAACATTAACCAATGGAACTTTGAATGTTAATAGCAAAGTTTTATCTGTTGGAACTGTATCTACAAATAACTCCAATACAAGAGTTATTGCGTTTGGCACAAGCGGTCAAATTACAGTAACTGGTTCTGGATCTGCATTTGATGCAACTACATCAACAGGACTTAGCATTACAGGCACAGGCACAATTAGTATGACTTCTGCATCAGCAAAAACATTTGTTGGTGGCGGTGGTTCGTATAAAGACTTAAACCAAGGCGGTAGCGGTGCATTAACAATAACTGGATCTAATACATTTACAGATATTAAAAATAGCACTCAGCCTGCAACTATTACATTCGCTGCTGGATCTACACAAACTGTTTCTGCATTTACTGCAAGCGGAACAACAGGAAACTTAATTACGCTAAATAGTGATACATCAGGAACTAAGTTCACTCTTAGCAAATCTAGTGGTGTTGTAACAGTAACTAATTGTGAAATTTACGATTCGTCTGCTATTGGTGGTGCTGTATGGAATGCTTTTGAAACACAAGGCAATGTCAATACAAGCACAAACTACGGATGGAATTTTGGAAATGAATTCTTTGGTATGTTAGTTTAGGTGATCTATGTCAGACGATTTTTTAGACCCATACAAATATGGAAAACTTGTAGCCCAAGTTGAAACAATGGAAAAAAAGATAGACACAATGGAAGCCGACATCAAGAAATTGGTGATGATGGCTGAGAGGTCTAAAGGATCGTTATGGGCAATTATGGGAGCTGCATCTGTATTTGGTGGCTTTGTTACTTGGATAGCTGACTTGGTGTTTAAGAAATGATTACTTTAGTCTCTACACTTCTATCCTTTCTTGCTGGTGGTTTGCCTAAGTTCTTAGACTTCTTCCAAGATCAATCTGACAAAAAGCATGAGCTAGAAATGGCTCGACTACAGACCGAAAGAGAACTGACACTAGCAAAAGAAGGTTTCTTAGCACAGGCTAGAGTAGAGGAAATCCGTACAGACCAGATAGAGATTGGTGCATTGCGAGACGAAAAGATTGCTCTATATCAGCACGATACCGATCTAGCCAAAGGCGCAGATAAGTGGGTGATTAACGCTAGGGCTATGGTTAGACCTGCGGTTACCTACGGAATGTTTGGCATATTCTTATTTGTAGAAGTTGCTGGCTTTTGGTATGCCTGGCATCACTCCGTTCCGTTTGATGAGGCTTTAGACATCCTGTGGTCGGAGGAGACAATCACAATTTGGTCATCTATTATTGCTTTTTGGTTTGGTTCTCAAGCGTTTAGTAAGCGGTGAAAATAAGCGACAAAGGCTTAAACCTTATCAAGCAGTTTGAGGGATGCCATTTAAAGCCTTACCAAGACCCTATAGGGCTTTGGACAGTAGGATGGGGTCATCTCATAGGCGATGGCAAAAGTCTGCCTATAGAGTGGTTTAGAGAGATTACACAGGAAGAAGCAAATGAACTACTTAAAAAGGATCTTATACGCTTTGAAAGAGGGGTGGAACGACTATGTCCTCTTAATCTTACTCAGCCTCGCTTTGATGCACTCGTCAGCTTTGCGTTTAATCTTGGGCTAGGCAATCTACAAATATCTACACTCAGAAAAAAGCACAACAGAGGCGATATATTGGGTGCAGCTCAAGAATTTGTAAAATGGAATAAAGCAGGTGGCAAACCTCTAAGAGGGCTAACCAGGCGCAGAGAAGCAGAACAAGCTCTGTACCTTTCATAAAATCTTGCCATACTTAAACAAGGTGTTTTTATTTACTAGAAATGCCTTCTTGGATCGGGTGTCTCCCTTTCCAACAAACTCCACATACTGTAACTTGCAGTCGAATATGCACTTAAATATGTGCTTGACTGGCATGATTACAAACATCTCCCCATCATAGAAAACCCAATAATCTGCTTGTGTTGCCATAAGTCCAGAGGGTTTACCATACATCTCAATCTCTACAACAATATTCCCTGTCTCTTGGCTCATAGGGTCATATTTGACCTCTACTGCCTTATCTATCTCAGGTATCCAAATATCATAGCCTTTAAACGCATTTATAAGGCTTGCAGAAGGGTATTTCTTCCTAAGAATACCCAATACCTTTTCTTCTATTTCCAAACCTCTCTGTAGGTCTTTTTGGAAACTCATAAAGCCACCCTAATCGGTAGGGGGGTGGCACTCCTTGTGAAGGGTGTAGGCATTGCACCTACTGATGCCGATCTCATCTGGGGGTTACATACAGCTTACAACTGATCCACAAATAGTGCAGACTTGCAGCTTTCCACCAACTACTACAGTTGTTGTCTGGCAAGCAAATGCACTACCAATTAACAAATTTGTTAATAAAACCACAATTAGCTTTTTCATAATTTTATTCCTAAAAAGGTATAGCGTCATCTTCAATACCACTACTTCTTGGCATTTCATCATTACCTTTCGGAGTAAAGCCTTGCTTTTTTGGATCTCCGATTCGACCAGATAAAAACTTCCCCTTCTTGCCTTCCTTTAACCAAGCATCAAACCAATGCTCAACTCCATTGATCTTGATCGATCCCTTGTAATCAGGGTGTTTCTCTGTGAGCTTTTTGTCGTTTTTAAACAGACTAAAGCTACCATCTTTCATTTCATAAGCCATTTATAGCCTCGCTTTCAATTGATTAAATAGGTCATTGACCTCGCTTAGAAACTGCTTTACTTCTACTTCCATCTGGTCGATATACTCCTGATCCCTATCGACCCTTACTACTAGCAACTGCAAGTCCTCTGGCACTCTAGGGTCAAACGATACGAAATCGCACCATTTAGCTCCTGTAACTGCCATTTGGCATTGCATTTGTGGGATGTATTTACTTGGAGCTTTATTCTCCAAGACTGTCTCTATGTGCGTTGCAGTATTCGGACACTTGATCTCAATCAATCCTTCTCCTACAACCCCATCAGGAGAGCATCCAAAGCCTTCTATAGTGGGGTGATCTACAAACCCCATCTCCTCTACAAAAGAGCCTGTATGCGCCTCGTATGCCATTCTGGCTTGTGGCTCTGTGGCAGTTCCCCATTCCATCGCAGCATTGGTAAACGACTCGCCTGGCTGTCCTGTCAATCGCTGAACCACTAACTCCATCTTGTAGTTCTTGCGCGATGCAGATTCCCCAGTCTTTACTTTTGCTAAGACATCGGCAACCCGACTAGCGGTTACTTTACCAAGCCGAGCCTGATACCATTCCTCGGTTCTTTGTTCCATTCCCCATACCCCTGTTCACTTAATGCAATTTTGTATCTTGATGGATCTGCGCTAAACAGTCATTCAAAAACTTTACCATAATTTGCGACACCTCTAACGATAAATCTGACCCCTCTATATCTACTGTAAACTTATAGGGTTCGACTTCCCTCACAATCATTACCGCCTGAGATACTGGTTCATTTTGCATATCGTTTGCTATTGCTAGACCTTTCCATCGCTTCTGCCATAAAACATCTATTCTGCCGTTTCATCTGTTGTTGGTACTCATCGGTGCAGTCATCGCACACACTACAAACCTCGTCTCCCCATCTTTGGTAATACTTCCAAGCTGCGTAATCTTGCCGATTATGGAAGCAAACAGGATACCAATCATTCTTGGTCATCGTCTGATGGTGGCTCTTGCGGTTCTCTCCTAATAAGCTGAGTATCAACTCCATCATTTTCAAATTGCCTTTGATATGCAAGAGACAAAGCATCAATGGCTGCATCCCATCCTGCTGCAAAAAAATGCTCACAGATCATAGATTGCCCTGTAGGAATATCAACCTCCTTTAGGGTTCTATAGAAAGCCTCCATACAATGCTTGTTTCTCATTTAATAATTTCCTCAATCCAGGTATTCGCTAAATCCCAAGATTGCTTAATTATCGCAAAAGGCAACAAAATGTAAATACCTATTTCTACAAGGACTTTGATTGCTTTTTCCATATCAAAACACCTTCTGGTTTGGGCATTTCTACATCGTTTAAGGTTCGATTCATCATCTCCCTAAAGTCAGCCCACTTCTTGATATATCTTGGCTGCTCGCTTGCTGGCACATAATTGTAAAGTTTTCTCCATCGGATTGTAATGTCCGTAGAACTTGGTGTGTAGATATAGCTCTGGTTATCAAGCATCTGTGCAACCTTTCTTGCTTTGTCAAAAAACTTATTTTCTTGATTCATATTTCCTCCTAGACTCTCGGTCTAAACAAAATTTACATTTCCATCTGGAAACAGGTTTAGTCCTGCTTCCGACCTTTACCAACTTAAAACCATCTTTTGCCCTAAAAATTTGGCAACTATGACACCACTTAGTCTCCATCCCATCCTTCCTTCATATATCCATATTCCGAGGCATCTGCTACGGCTGTGAGCTTTAAACATACATCGCATTGGTCGATCCATATTCTGTGGCTCTCTGTGTTTTTGAGTTTGTGTGTTCCCCATTTTGATCCACACTCTAAGCAAACATTATCTGGCTGTTCATTCGCTAGTCTCACTTAGTTCAGCCTTTCTCTTTTCTTTGGCATCGTTTACTTTCTTTAGCGCATCTTTGTCTTTGGCTACTTCTTTGTAAGCCTGGGCAAAGTTTACTTTTAACTCTACAAGATCAGCAGACTTAGCAATCTTATCCAACAGATCTGTTGTGTCTACAGGAACATCATCCCACAAATCCTCACCAACATACAAGGACAATCCGAGACCATGCAAAGCAATCGCCTTGGCTAGGCAGCGTTGCATCGCAGTATTAACAGCAAACGCATCAGGGTTAGGAATAGCTTTGTTTCGGTAATCCATTACAGGCAATTGGGCAGTCATGGATTTACCAAAGGCATTGACTGTGCAAAACACCATTACAGTCTCGCCAAAACAAACTGGCTGACCATAACTCCAAGTAGCCTGTGGATCTCTCTGTAGCAATGTATCTACAGCCCATGCCCAAGATAGATAAGACAAACCATTTTTCTTCTCTACCTTGTCCGATACATCTACATTACGCAATTCTAAATATTTACTCATACATCCCCCTCATCAGCTAGTTTGTTTTCAATATGATCATGAACTAGATAATAGATAGCACGACCAAACTTTTCCCATTCACCTCGATCTGCATACTCTCGCAGATTCTCCCACTTCTCAGCACCAGAATAATCCGCAGTTGCTTCCATCAAATGCTCTTGGAATACTTCTAGATCCATTACATCATATTCCTTACCAGGCTTCATGTAATTTACCCAGATATATTCCCGATGTGCATCGGTATCATCCATTTCATGAAATGGTGCTTCTAACCAAGAATCATAAGATTTCATATTCACGATAAACCCCCTGTTTTCCAAATATACACAGCCATTGCAGGAGCAAGCATTAGGATCGCTGCAACTGCACCCCAAAATAAATCTTTATTACTGCCTTTATGATCTTTCACAATTTCTCCTTCACGAGAGTTAAATCATACTATCACCAAATACTACCAATAACCAATTCTTCTGCTTCTGATTTTTTTATTTCTATATTTTTGCCTTCAAACTTTTTTGCATAGTTCACAGCTTGTTCGTATGTGTCCCATTGATTTTTAAATTTGCCATCAACCTTGACAACCCAAACTGTTTTTTTCTTCCAGTTGTTCATAATTTCTCCTTCACAAGAAATAAGCAAAAGTGCTTATATGTAGAATACCACAAATGTAGAGAAATGTAGAATATTTTTATAGGGACTTTCCCTAATATCTACAAAAAGCCTTTATTCATGTAGAATAAAAGACCAAATAGGAGGATATATGGATAGTGTTGTAAAAAACCAACAGTCTTTTGCTAAGTTGCTAGAAGTATTTGGCAGCTACAAAGAAATGGCTCAAAAGCTCGGTATGAAGTATGTAACTGTTTATGCCTGGTCAATGCGTAACAGCATTCCTAAAAAGCACCACAAAGCCATTATTATTGCCTCAGAGGGCAGAATTACTGCTGAAGATCTTGGCTAGCCTAAATCAGCGAACCATCGCCCTGATGGAAGAAAGGGGTTATATATGCGACATCGTAGAGTCATACAACGCTTTTACCAAGCGAAAAAAAGATTTATTCAATCTATTCGACATACTGGCTATTGGCAAAGGAGAAACTATTGCGATACAACTTACTTCCAAAAGCAACATGAACGCAAGGGTCAAGAAAATAAGCGAGTCATCCGCACTTCCAGAAATTTTAAGATCTGGATGGCGGGTGTTAGTAATCGGTTGGTTCAAAAAACCTAACGGGAGATATGACTACAAAGAGTTTGAGTTTTAATTTATAATTTAACTAATCGCAGATTCAGCCCTGTGCTTAGAAGCCCTTAATGGGTATTTTGAGGATTTAGTAAAGTGTTTAATGCAAGCACATTTTTCTAAATCGGCTGAACTCAGAATACCCACTAAGGGTTTTTTGTTTCTGTGATCGCACTCCTGGCGATACTAAGCACCTAAATCGGTGGCGAGGAAGAAAAGATAGGCTCATTACCCGATGGCAAGCCTAGCAGCCTTAAATGGGGACTGCACAAAATTGTAGATAAATGGGTGAGCTAATCTACAATTGAGAAGAACATTACCTCAGGGAGGATTGGAGTTATATCTTGGTATAACTTGGATCAGGTCGATAGATTAACTGCTATCACCCTTTAGTAGAGTATTGTCAAAATGTATAGTAAATTGCACAAAAAACCAATAATTTGTAAACAATAAGAAACAACTTAAAGGTTAATAAATGATCCATAAAAGTATCCTTATGGGTTATAAAGTAACATTTATGAGCCATTAGGGAAAATACCTAAGATTTATTTGTAGAACTCGTATAAGATAATTAGAAATTCATGGAGGATGTATGGTTATCAAATCTGAGTTCTGGCATATTCTACAAAAGCACATTCAATTAAGAAAACAGAAATGATCTTGTTTAAATGGATCGGAACAATACTCTGTCTCATCGGGATTGGGCTTACCTCTGTCAATATCTATCCAGCAAACATTTTCCTAAGTTTGATTGGTAGCTTTATCTGGACAATGGCTGGTATATACCAAAGGGATAT